>CAJHYV010000404.1_pt1 | contig 40972 bp, 41 predicted proteins | sample 9198851 | NCBI WGS metagenome assembly CAJHYV01 (sample SAMEA7708375, study PRJEB35096) | sediment metagenome | biome: marine neritic benthic zone biome [ENVO:01000025]; feature: sediment [ENVO:00002007]; material: shallow marine sediment [ENVO:03000034] sea grass bed [ENVO_01000059] ...
CCCATGACAACGTCGCGAACGCATTGATCTTCTGCAATCGCAAGCGGGATATCGGTGTGTTGCATCGCTCACTTAAGCGCCACGGCTTCGATGCCGGCGCCCTGCATGGCGACATGGACCAATTCAGCCGGATGGATACGCTTGAATCCTTCAAGGCGGGCAAGGTCAAATTCTTGGTGTGCTCCGACGTGGCCGCCCGCGGACTCGATATTCAGGCGATGAGCCATGTCTTCAATTTCGACGTACCGACAAGCGCCGATGACTACGTCCACCGCATCGGCCGGACCGGACGCGCCGGACGCGAGGGCAAGGCAATAACCATCGCGACCCCCGAAGACAGCCGGTATCTTGGCGCGATCAAACGGCTGACGGGGAAGGACATCCCTCGTCTCGATTTGGACGGATTTACCGAAGCGAAGGCCAAAACGGTCGAACCCGCACACGACAAACGCCGCCGGAACGGCGAAGCGAAACGTCCATCCGGCAGAGGACCTGCCGCCAAACGGGAAAACAGGCCGTCTAAATCCAGCAAGAAGCCCGAGCCGAATGATCGGCAACGGGAGCGTTCACGGACGGCCGCCCCTGCTCCGGCATCAGAATCGCCGTCAAAAGGAGGCAAGCCCGTTGGCTTTGGCGACGATGTACCGGCCTTTCTGCTCCGAAGTTTCAAGACCGGATAACCCGACCGACGGGCCTTTCAAAACCCTTTGATTTCATCTACTCGGTCACGAACGGCAGACTGACTTGCGCCAGCAATCCACCGCCGGCCCGGTCCAGTAATGCAATATCGCCACCATGGCGGCGGACAATGCTCCGCGCGACCGAGAGCCCCAACCCCGTACCGCCGGTTTCCCGATTGCGTGATTCCTCGGCTCGGAAGAATGGCGTGAAAACACGTTCGCGTATGGCCTCCGGTATACCGGGGCCAAGGTCTGCAACCTCGATAATCACCATGTCATCGTCCCGCCGCACGCCAACCGTGGCTTCTCGGCCGTACTTCACGGCATTGACGATTAGATTTCCGATTGCGCGCCGCAGCGCAACCGGCTGACACCGATATATTAGATGAGGCAGGCCCTCGCATTTCACCGATTGGCCGCTGTCCGCCATGTCGTCGCATATGCTTTGTATCAACGCGGATAGATCCAGTTCGGTGCGCGTTTCTTCTATCGTGTCGTCGCGGGCGAAAGATAACGTCGATTCCAGCATGGTTTGCATTTCGTCGATATCGGCAACCGCCTTTTCCCGTTGCGTTGCGTCATCAATAAATTCGGCGCGGAGTTGTAATCGGGTCAATACGGTGCGCAAATCATGTGAAATTGCCGCCAGCATCAACGTTCTGTCATCGATCAAACGGCGTAGCCGATCCTGCATGCGGTTGAACGCACGCGTCGCGGCCCGAACCTCGCGGGCGCCGTCTTCGGGCATTGGCGGTGCGCGCAAATCCACTCCAAGCCGGTCCGCGGCCTCGGCGAATTGACGCAGCGGCCGGGTGACGCGATGCACCGCCCATACAGTTACAGCCAGCACCAGCGAAGCGGCGGCGAGAATCAAATACATCAGTCGCCGGGAGCCCTCGAGGCGGGCAAGCCGAACCGGGGCATGGAACACCAGCCAGCGGCCGTCAGGCTGCGACAATACCACGGCAAGCCGGAATCCCGGCGCTCTGCGGCGGCCAAATACATTTCTGTCCCGCCGATCCAATCTCGCCGGTGGACGCTCGCCGCGCGGCGAACGATCCAAAATGCCGATCTCGAACGGCCGATCCAAGAGCGTCTTCAAATGCCGCTCGAACAGTCGGGTCACATCGAGTATGCCGGCCGGAACATCCCGTCGAAGGGCCGGTTTCCGGGTGAATATGCGCGCCCGGATCCAGCGGGTATTCATCGTCCGGAGCAACAATTGGCGGTCGGATGGCGACGCCCGATCGAAGGAATTCACCAGAGCGGCGATGCGTTCCGCCCGGGATTCCGCGATAAAACGTTTTGCGGATTCCGTTCGATCATACAGGAAGAAGATTGCGCTGCCGGCCAAAATGACGATGACACTGGCAACAACGATCAATGAGACATGACCGGTTATGCCCAACCGCCGACGCCGCCTCATCCCCGTGTAACCTCGCAGGACAGGACATAGCCTCCGCCACGCACGGTCTTAATAATCGTGGGGTTCTTGGCATCCAACTCGATCTTGCGCCGTAGTCGGCTAATCTGAACATCAATGCTGCGATCGAACGGTCCCGCCTCGCGGCCACGCGTTAAATCGAGCAATTGATCCCGGTTCAGTATCCGCTGCGGATTCTCCACTAATACCGCAAGCAGGTCGTACTCCCCCGCGGTCAGCGGCATCAAGACCCCGTCGGGCGAATGAAGTTCGCGTTTCGCCTGATCGAGCCGCCAGCCTTCGAAAACGATCGTTTCCGACCGGTCCGCCGGATCACGCGGTTTTTCGCCGTCACCGTCAGTCCGACGCATTACCGCCCGGATGCGCGCAAGTAGCTCCCGCGGGTTGAATGGTTTCGGCAAATAGTCGTCGGCGCCCATTTCGAGACCAACGATTCGGTCGGTCGGCTCCCCCATCGCCGTCAACATGATGATCGGCACGTCTGATTGCGCGCGCAAGCGCCGACAGAGCGACAAGCCGTCTTCTCCCGGCAGCATCAAATCCAAGACAACAAGGTCGAAACGGCCGGCTTCGAACAAGGTCATCATCGCCGCACCGTCGCCCGCAGCCTCCACCCTGAATCCGTGCTTCTTGAGAAACTGGGCAACCAGACTGCGGATTTCGGTGTCGTCGTCGACGACGAGAATGTGCGGTGCGCGTGCCATGGCCGGGATTATAGAGCCCCGGCAGGCGGTTGCTGGAATTATTTGTAACGCAGCGTAACACTCTGGCTTGCCGTTACATTTCATTACAAATTTCCGCATTCCCGACATCAAGCGTTAACCGGCGTCGCTTAACCTTCAGGCAGTCGCGGTACTTCCCCGCGTCCTGCTGGTAATAGAGGAGAGAAAAATGACCCCGACCAAAACCCTTCTGATTGGCGCCGCCGCCGTCGCGCTGTTGACCCTCGGTGCCGTATCCTATGCGGCCACGCCCGCTACGCCAGGCACGGCGCCCAGCATTTCGGGTGAAGATGCTTCCGGTGAAATGCGCAAGCGCCATTGGCGCGGAAGACACGCCCGACACGCCCGACGCGGCGGCCACGGCAAGGGATTTGGACGCTTTTGCAGCGACCGCCAAGGCCGACGTTTCGATCGCCTGACCGGCGTTATTGAAGGACTCATGACCTTCTCTCCGGCGCAGGACCAAGCCTGGAAAAGCCTGACCGTGACCATGAAGGCCGCAAAGGACTCAATCAAAAAGGACTGTGAGCAACTCAAGGCCAGCGGAAGACCGAAAACCGCGTCTCAAAAACTGGCCCGCATGGAAAAGGTCCTGAACAGCCGTCTTTCGTCGCTACAGCGTGTTCGGCCAGCATTCGACGATTTTTATGCAACGCTGAATGAAAAGCAGAAGTCCGCTATCGACAACTTGTTCTCGAGAAGGGGCCGGAAGTAACCCCTCCCGTGCCCCTACCCCTGCCGGGATGGCCTGATTGCTTCCCGTGCAAAAGGTTCCGGCAGGGGCCTTAAACAGGCGAAAGGAGAAACTGCGATGATCAATTTGATTAGCAAGAACCCGATCTGGTTGCCGATAGCCGCGGCGGCGGCCGCGATGCTAATTCTAACCGGCACGGCGCAAGCGCAGCCCCAAGGCGGCTTCCTTCGCGCGCAACTCGGCAATTTCTCCCTTCACAAGGTTGACGACCGGCAACGCTCCAGGAATCGGGGACGCGCCGAACGGCGGTATCGTTCCGAGAAACCGAAACGTGTCGAGAAGCGGCGGCACGTCGAGAAGCATCGCCGCGTCGAGAGACGCCGGCATGTCAAAAGACGGCATAGGGCCGAAAAACGCCGGTATGTCGAGCACCGGCGAAGCGCCACGAAACGGCGGCATGTCGACCGCAGGCGATATATCGACCGCAGGCGGCATATCACCCGAGACAGGCGATATCGCAAAACCCATCGGCGCGTCCAACAAGCGCGGAAATTCGACTATGGCCATCGCCAGCGCGTCAAGAAGGTTATCGTGGTCGAGCCGCGTCGGCGGTACCGCAACGTTTGGGTACATCGGCGGCACGGCCACCGCTATCGCGGCTATGGCCATTATCACCACGACGATCGCGCCTACCAATGGCTGGCCTTCACCGCGATTACCCTGGGCGTGCTCGACTACATGACGGCGGCCCAGCAGCGGGCGCATGAATCGGCGCAAATTACCGCGACCAGTGCTCCTATCGGGCAAACCATACGGTGGAACGAGAGTGGATTGAAGGGGAACGTCACCGCGACCCGCGAAGGCACCAGCAGCAGCGGTCGCTATTGCCGGGAATTCCGTCAGGCCGTGACGGTCGGCGGCAAGGTCGAGGAAACATACGGCACCGCCTGCCGCCAGCCGGACGGCGCGTGGGAGATCATTCCATAAGGCAAGAAACAACGATGAAAACGAAACTCGACCGGCCGGGCATCCTACAGCCCGGCCGGTTTTGCTTCAGGGTAACCGCAATACCTGCTTGGCAATAATATTGCGCTGGATTTCGTTGGACCCGCCGTAAATGGTCGATGGGCGCGCTTCGAGAAACTGATTCATCACATCGATCGGGGGATTGACCGTCACTCTGTTGTCCTGCTCCCATTACCGGTGGGCCAAGGGCCTATTTGCGGCGTTCCTCCACCAGAATTCCCTGTTCCGCCAGTGCCGCAATCTGGTCCTCGGCAAAGCCGTGTTGGGCCAGGATTTCGCGCCCATGCTCGCCGAAAATCGGTGGCGTGGTGCGCACCGATCCCGGTGTACGGGAGAACTTGATCGGAATGCCGGTCATTTTGTACCAGCCCCGCTCGATCGCCATTTCCCGGTACTTTGTATGCTCGGCGGCCATCACCTGCGCCGTATCCAGCACCGGGCCGGCCGGAACACCCGATTGCAGAAGCTGTTCGCAGACCTCTTCACCGTCTCGTTTGGCCAGCAATCCGGTAATGATTTCGGTCAATTCCTCCCGGTGCTCCAACCGGTCGCCATTGTCCTTGTAGCGGGCATTCTCGGCGAGTTCCGGAGCACCCAATACGGTACAGAAACGGAGGAACGCCCGGTTGTTTCCCGCGCCCACGAAGATGTCGACGGTCTTGGTATGAAACCGGTCATAGGGCACCACATTGGTATGCTGGTTCCCGGTCAACCCCGGTGTCTTTTCAGAGAGGTAATAGTTCGCCACGTGCGGATGCATCAACGAAATCGCGCAGTCGTAGAGCGTCATGTCGATGAACTGGCCCAAGCCGGAACGGGTCCGTTCCTGCAACGCCATTAGGATAGAAATGGCGCTGTACAGCCCGGTTCCCATGTCGACCATCGCCAAACCGACCCGTGTCGGTCCGGAATCCGGCGCTCCATTGACACTGAACCACCCGGCCATCGCCTGAATGATCGCATCGTAGCCCGGATACCCGCCGAGCGGGCCGTCGGCGCCGTATCCGCTGATGCGGCAATGGATCAATGACGGGAACCGTTGCTTCAGGGCTTCCTCGTAGCCAAGCCCCCAACGCTCCATCGTGCCGGTCTTCAGGTTCTCGATCAGAACATCCGCTTCCTCCAGCAGCCGGAACAGCACTTCGCGTCCTTCCGGAACGGTCAGGTCGAGGCCGATGGATCGTTTGTTGCGGTTCACGCCAATAAAATAGGATGCATCTCCGTCATGGAACGGCGGCCCCCAATCGCGCACTTCGTCGCCCTGTGGCGGTTCGACTTTCAACACTTCCGCACCGTGATCCGCCAGCACCTGCGTACAATAGGGACCGCCAAGAACGCGGGTCATATCGACAACCTTGATGCCCGCAAGTGCGCCCATCGAACCGTTTTTATCGCTCATGCGTCTTATTCTTCCTTGTGAATTTGTGCGTCCGATAAATCACGCAGCCGTATCCCCGTCAATCCACCGCCAGGCGTTGATAGACATGATTGCGAAGGTAGGTCTGGAATCCGTGTTCGGTCGCCGCGAATTTGGCATAGAGCGCCAGGTGATCCCGGTCCGCCTCGTAGTATCCGGGCAAACCGAGCGGCAATGATCCCAGCGGCGCCTCGGCCAGCGCAGCCACTTGCGCGGCCGGTATCGTGTCGGCAACGCCGGCGGTGTCCGCCATCAAATCCTCTTCCACGCATTCTTCGTAGCTGACGACAATCAATTGGGCGGCCCGCGCGAGAGTCCTCAGATGCCGCATTCCGCCAATCCAGACGTTGCCAACTCGATCCACCTTTCCGGCATGGAAGATCGCCAAATCTGCAATCTGCGCTGAACGGGAGGCGTCGGCCGGGGCAATCGAACGATTGCCGGCCGTCCGCATCGCATTCGGCATGCCGGCAAAGCCTGAAGAGGTTACGTCCACCCCATCGACGGTGTCGACGCATCCCGCGCCGATCAACAATTCCACCTGAATGCCGCCCCCTTGTGCGCCGACCATGTGAAGCCCGCGTACGCCCCGCTGAATAGCGCGGCGCACCACGGCCATGGCACAGCCGCCGGCGCGTTGCTGCGGCATGGCGACAATCGCCCCGTCGGGGATCCGATCCACCAGCCCATCAAGGTCGGTGAACGCGGTCGTCACGCGGATTCGTCCAAGACCGGCACTTCTTCCCGCGGACCGAGCGGTGGGCTGTACAGAACCAGGGCCCTCAACGCCGTGTTCCCCTTCGTATAGACCGCATGCTTGAGTTTAGGTGGAATTCGAACCACGGTACCCGGACCGCATTCGACGGCGGGGGCGTCCCCAAGCACGACGTCCGCCACGCCATCGAGGATATAGACGACCTGATGCTCCGTATCATGGTGGTGTGGTGACGCCTCTCCGCCCGGCTGAACCGTCCCCAGATTCATTTCGAACGCGCCGCAGAAGTCCTTGTCGATCAATCGAACGTTGACCGTTCCTTCATGCCCGGGCGGAACATAGGCCGCCATGTCGCCTTCATGCTCAATCAATCTCGTCTTCTCGGTCATGGGCTCCTCACCTACGTCTTTGAGTTTCCATCTTGTCTTAACAGGAATTGAACGTGTCGGTAAGTGAACTGCCGACTTTCAGTAATCTTCACTAGATCAGATACTTATTAGGCAAAGAAACGGCCGGGCCCCTTGCAGGACCCGGCCGTGTCACGGAACTCCAGAAATCCGGACCGCGTGGCTACTCTTCCACGCTAATTGGCCCCGGCGCCCAACAAGCTCGGCAACCAAGTGATGATTTCCGGGAAGGCAATAAACAACGCGACGGTCGCCACATCGGCGCCGAAGAATGGCGCAATGCCACGAAACACTTGTCCCAGTGGAATATCCGGCCGGACCGAGTGCACCACGTAGCAATTCAAGCCTACCGGCGGAGTGATGAGGCACACCTCGCACATCTTGACCACGATGATACCGAACCAGACCGCGTCGTACCCGAGCGCGATCACCGCCGGATAGACAACCGGCAGGGTCAGCAAGAGCATGCCGATCGCATCCATGAACATGCCCAGCACCGCATAGCCGAGCAGGATCATAATCATGATCACGACCGGCGGGAACGGCAGGGTGATAATCCATTCGGCGAAGGCCTGCGGCAGGCCGGCAAACCCGAGGAACCGCACGAAGATCAGAATGCCCCAGATCAAGGCAAAGATCATGACCGTCAGCTTCGCGGTTTCGAGCAAAGCTTCCTGCAGATTGCCCAGCTTCATGCCGCGGAACATGGCGATCACGAAGACCACGAACGCGCCGAGCGCGCCGGCTTCCGTCGGCGTCGCCTTACCCGAATACATCGAGTAGAAGATGATCCCCACGACCAGGACGATCGGCGTGATCGGCGGCAAGGTCTTGAGGCGATACATGATCGGCGGCGATTTCACCGGCTTGCCCTGGCTCGGGTCGATTATGCACTGGCCGATGATCAGGATCGCGTAAATGATCGCCGACACCACGCCCGGCAGGAAGCCTGCCAAGATCAAGGCGCCGACCGACTGTTCCACGATGATCGCATAGATCACGAGGATCGCGCTGGGTGGTATCAAGGAGGCGAGCGTTCCACCCGCCGCCACGACGCCGGCGGAGAGTTGCTTGCTGTATCCCTGTTCGAGCATGTGGGGAATGGCGACGCGGCTGAACACCGCCGCGGTTGCCGTACTGGCGCCCGACACCGCCGCAAAACCTGCCGTCGCAAAGACCGTCGCCACCGCCAGTCCGCCCGGCACCCACCCGAACCAGGCCCTCGCCGCGTTGAACAGCGCATGGGTAAGACCGGCGTGATAGGCGATGAAGCCGATGAGGATGAACATGGGCAGGACGCTCAAGGCGTAATTCACCGCCTTGGAGTGCGGGATTGTGCCGACGATTCCGGCGCCCGCATCCCAACCGATAATTGCAACGACTCCGAGCAAACCCGTGATCGCAGCCGCCGCATACACGCGCACGCCGACGAACACCATGCAAAGAAGCCCAACAGTTCCGATGATACCGATTGTAAGTTCATCCATCATTCCGCACTCCCCTGCGGCACGACGGAATTTTCATCGGGTTCCTTATCCGCACCACTCACGTGGATTTCGTGCTGCGCCACGTCGTCCACGGTTTCAATTACCGGGATTGCCAGCGGCACCCGGTTTGGATTTGCAAACAAGCGGAAGAAACCGACCAAGTTCAAGCTGAGACGTATCATCAGCAAGGAAAAGGCGAAGGGCACGAGCAATTTCGACGGCCACAGGATGAAGTCGCCATCGATGGTGCTGTCGCCGAGCTGATAGGCACGCAGAAAATGTGTGTAGCCGTAGTACGTCAGGATCCCGACGATCGCCATCGCGATCAACGTGCCGAAGATTTCAAACCCGTAAAACGTCCGGCCCGTGAACCGCTTGAGAATGATCTCCATCCGGACATGTCCGCCCAGCTTCTGGCAATAGGCAATACCGAGAAAGCAGAAAACGCCCATCATGATCTCGATGACGTCGACATAGGACGGAACGGGGCGGTTGAAGGCTGTACGACCCACAACCTGGATGACCCCCAGAAACATCACAAGGAAAATCACGACCCCTGCGATAAAATTGAAAAAACTTTCGATCTTGAAGAAGCCTTCATCGATTTTGGAAAGCCTTTCCTCCCCAGGAGACAGGTCGACCGCGTCATTCATCGCCATGGCGTAACTCTCGCTAAGTTTCGATTAGATTTTTTTGTCGTGCAGAAAAGAAAGACGCCGGACCTATGGGTCCGGCGTCCGGTAACAAGTCTTATTTTTTCATGCTGGCTTTTTTGGCCGTCGATAGAACCAGATCAAGAAGCTCGCGGGCCGGAACCTTACCTTCATTATCCTTGACCCACTTTTCCCAAACCGGCTTGCCCGCCACTTTGCGGAATTCCGCCATTTGGGCTTCGGGGATCTTCACCGCGCGAAGCTTTGAATTCTTGCCCCATTTGGCGAGGTTGATCTTGTCCTTCGCCGCGTAGGCAGCTTTCTGAGCTTCCGAGGCGCCCTTTTTCACAGCGTTCAGCACCTTCTTGTACCGCCCGTCGAGCGATCCGTAGGCCGTCTTGTTGAAGACGATCGGGCAGTTCACCGTGCCCAGCGACATGTTGGTGGTGTACCACTCGGCAATCTCGTCCAGCTTGTACGCGGCGAAGGTGTAGGTGAACGGGAAGCCGATGGCATCGACCGTGCCGCGCTGCAACGCGGTGTAGGTTTCAGATGCCGGCATGGTGGTCGGCACCGCGCCGATCGCCTTGGCGGCGGCGCCCATGCCACCGAGCGCCCGCAACCGCTTGCCCTTGAAGTCGGCAACCGATGCCGGCGGCTTGCCGCGGCCCATATACTCATACTGCGGCAACACATTGGACATGAACAAAACGGCGTTCCACTTGCCGATGTCCTTTTGCGCCGCCGGGTGGTTGTAGATCTTGTTGTGAACCTCGAGCATGATGTCGAGATTGGTCAGCGGCAGGAACGGCAGGTCGAGCACGTTCAAGGCGCGGTTCTTACCCGGATGGTAGGAGGCGCAGAACAGCGCGGCTTCAAATGCGCCGACCGAAATACCGTCGAGGTTTTCCTTACCCTTCGACAGCTGGTCGCCATAATAGAGTTTGATATTGAAGTTCCCGCAGGTCCGCTCTTTCACCGTCTTGGAAATGTATTCCAGACCTTCGGTGAAGGCGCGACGCTTGCCCCAGAGCGACAGCCGCCAGTTTACCTTCGGACCATCGCAGACCTTTTCGGCAGCAACCGCGGTCGTCGATACGGCGGCCCCCGAAAACGCAAATGACGCAAGCGCGAGCGACATTGCGCTGACAGTAAGCTTTTTCATAGAATTCATTCTCCCTGTTAAACGAATTAAATTCGTTTTTCTTCCAGTCGCCGATTAATGCAAACATTCCGGCAACATTAACCAACGCCATGCTTGACGTTAGCTCTGTGTGAGGCAGACCCTAACGTGGTTTGGCCTCGGCATCAAACATCAATATGACCGGCCGTCATGGCGGTCCGGGCTACACAGGATGGGGGATATCGGCACATTTGGGACCGGCCTCAGGGATGCGTCCGCGACGCATCGGTCTCTCCCTATAGCGTTGCAGGAACTGCGATATGTGCCCCGGACGGCAAACCCCGGCCCGACGGCGCAGGAGCGGCGCAACGGTCGCGTTACCGCAGGACCCTGATCCAGTGCCACAGGTTTAGCAGCGACGCGAGAGATGAGGCGACGTAGGTGAATGCGCACGCCCGCAATATTCTCCGCGCGGCCGGCAAGTCCTCCGGCGGCAGATAACCGCCGCGATCGAGAATCGGCAGCGCCCGATCGAAGCTGGCGTCGAATTCAACCGGCAAGGTCGCCAGATGCACGATCACCGAGATTGCCATGGTCAAAATTCCTGCGCCAATTTCCAACAAGAACAAGCGCGGTGACTGGCTCAAGGCGCCAATGACCGGTGCTGCGAATATTACAATCGAGCCGATACGCTGAAATACGAATGTGGACTTGATCAGCCAGGTGCGCCGCTTGAGCGGACCATAGCCATCACGGTCCTGCAAGGCGTGCCCGACTTCATGGGCTGCGGTCGCCACGGCGGTCAAGGACCGGCCGTTCAGGTTGTCACGTCCGAGTCGAACCGCCTTGTCGGCAGGGTCGTAATGATCGCCCTGGTCGGTGGCTTCGACCACGACGGCGTGCAATCCGTTCTCGTCCAACAAATGACGCGCCAGCTCGCCGCCGGTGCCGGGAATATAGGGCCGGTCTTCGGCAAACCACTTCAGCACGGTGCGCGCCCATAACGACGGACCGAAGACGACCCCGAGCGTGATCAAACCCAGGAAGATGTAAGTCATGTCATGCGCCCCGTCCGATCCTGACGCTCCAACCGGCGCCACCGTGCCAGCATTGGGTTAAGATGGGATTACGGCCGATCCGCGCACAGAACAGGACAAACGGCATGAGTCTATTCGGGCAGGGCAATCAGCGCCGCGACGACCCGCCGGGCCTCGGCCATCAGCACGTTGTAGGTCCTGCACGCCGCCCCGGTGTCCATCGCGTCACATCCGATACCGCGTTCCTTCAAGGCGGACTTGAGCGCCGGATCGAGCATCGCCATTCGGGCACCGCACCCGATCAACAGAATTTCCACCGGCGGGTCGGCGTCCATCACCGTCTGCAGGCTGTCGCTCGGAAGCCCGGCAATATCTGCCACCGGCCATGCAAGCGTTTTCTCGGGAAATACCAGGATCGACCCGGCGTGCGGAATGCCCGACACCAGGAAACGGCCGGCACCGTAACTCTCGACCAATTGACGGCCTTCGGGAATGGCTGGCGTCAGGTCCATCGCCGCGCCCTGCCCCTAAGTTGCCGGCTGGGGTTCTTTGCCGGCTTGTGCCGCCTCTTCGCGCCCGTCGCCGCCGCGATGAACATTGAGATACAGCAGGAGCGGAACCGCCAACGCGATCGATGAATAGGTGCCGATGAAGACGCCCCAGATCAGCGCGACGGTGAAACCCCGGATAACCTCACCGCCGAAGGAATACAGCGCAACCAACGCCAACAGCGTCGTCACACTGGTCATCACTGTACGCGACAGGGTTTCGTTGATCGACCGGTTGAACAACTCCGTTAGCGGCAATTTCTTGAACTTGCGCATGTTTTCGCGCACCCGGTCATACACGACGACGGTATCGTTGATCGAATATCCGGCAATCGTCAGCACCGCGGCGACGGTCGCCAGGTTGAATTCCAACGAAAACAGGGAGAACAGGCCGATAGTGGTAATCACGTCATGGGTCAACGCGATGATCGCCCCGACGCCGAACTGCCATTCGAACCGAAACCAGATATAGAGCAGTATCGCGCCGATCGCCGCGAAGACCGCCCAAAGAGCGCTACTCTTGAGTTCTTCACCGACCGTGGGCCCGACGAGTTCGGTGCGACGATATTCTTCCACCACCTCGTTGATAGCACCCTTTATCTTCGCCACCGCCTGCTGTTGGGCGGCGTCGCCGCCTTCCTGACGCTGTACCCGAATCAGCACGACATCGGCCTCGCCAAACTCCTGCAAGGTGGTGTCGCCCAGGCCAAGACCGCTCACCCGTTTCCGCAAATCCACGATATCCGCCGGTCCCTTGGTCTGTGCCTCGATCATCACGCCGCCGAGGAAGTCGATGCCAAGGTTCAACCCCTTGGTTACGTAGAGGCCAAGCGACGCCACCACCAGAAAGGACGACAAAAACAGCGCGAGTATCCGCTTGTCGATGAAGCGAACGTCTGTGCCCGGGGGGATCAGCCGTAATGGTTTCATTGAACGTCTCCTGGCAACCGCATCAGATCGGCAGCATCGTGGGGCGAGCCCGGCGCAGCCACAGGACCACCTGCAGACGGGTGACCATGATCGCCGTGAACATCGATGTCAGGATTCCAATGGACAGCGTAATTGCGAAACCCTTGACCGGCCCGGAGCCGAAGGCAAACAACAGTGTCGTCGCGATCAACGTGGTCAGGTTCGAATCGATAATGGTGGTCAGGGCGCGGCGATATCCCGCGTCCACCGCGTTGAGCGGCGACCTGCCTGCATGCACTTCTTCGCGGATACGCTCGAAAATCAGCACGTTCGCATCCACCGCCATCCCCATGGTGAGCACGATACCGGCGATGCCCGGCAGCGTGAGCGTCGCCTGCAAGATCGACAACAATCCCAGAATCAGGGAGATATTGAAGAACAGCGCAACCACCGCCATGGCGCCGAATCTCCCATAGGCGATGACCATGAAGATCACCACCAGCACCATGCCGATGATGCTGGCCGTTTTGCCGGCATCGATCGAATCCTGACCGAGCCCAGGGCCGACCGAACGCTCCTCCAAGATTTTCATATCGGCAGGCAACGCGCCGGCGCGCAGCAGGATCGCGAGATCGCGCGCGCTTTGCACCGTAAAGCTGCCGCGGATAATGCCGCTGCCGCCACAGATCGGCTCTTCAATGCGCGGCGCCGTGATGACTTTTCCGTCCAGCACGACCGCGAACAGCCGGCCGACGTTGTCTTGGGTGATTTTGCAGAAGATCCGAGCGCCACGCGTATCGAACCGGAAACTGACGACCGGCTGGTTATCCTGGAAGGTTGGCTGCGCGTCGACCAGCCGCTCCCCGCTCAAACGCACCCGTTTGCGAATGCAATGATTGTAGGGCTTGCCGTCGGGGCCCAGTTCGTCCGATGGGAAGATCTTCGACCCCGGCGGCGGCCGGCCATTCGGGTCGCAATTCATATCAACCATATGAAAGGTCAGTTTGGCGGTCTGGTTAATGATGCCCTTTAGCCGCTCCGTATCGCGAATACCGGGAACCTGAAGCAAAATTCTGTCTTCGCCCTGGCGTTGAATGATGGGTTCCCGGGTGCCCATTTCGTCGATACGCCGGCGGATCACCTCGATCGACTGGGACATCACCGTGGCGATACGATCGCGCAGCCCTTGCTGGCTCAGGGTCGCGCGGAATTTGCCGTCACCAAGACTTTCAATCTCCAACTCAGGAGCATTCCGGCGAATATTGCGCCGAATCGCATCTTCCTTGTCCGATTCCGTGAACTGGAAAATCACCGCATTGCCGGCGACGGACGCATTGGGGCGAACCTTTGCGGTGCGCATCGCGGCGCGGACGTCCTGCTTGAAGCTGCGGTCGAGGATCTCCTTGAGATAACCTTCTGTATCGACCTGCATCAACAAATGCGCGCCGCCCTGCAAATCGAGACCAAGGCTAATGCGCTTGCCGGGCGACCAATCCGGCACGCCTTGCAGCACCTCGTCCGGCATGAAGTTCGGCGCCGCATACAGCACGCCAAACAGGCATACCACGGCAACGAAGATACGTTTCCAATTCGGGAAATCGAGCATAATGCCGCCGCGTCAGGTTTTCGGGATTCGCAGAATCAATTCGCGTTGGCGCTTTCGGCCGGCTTGTCGTTCTTGCGTTTGCGTTCCGGCTGAACGGGTTCGGTCTTCGATAGTACCTCCGCGAGGGTGCCGCGCGCGACCCGAATTTTGACGGCCTCGGCAATCTGCACCACCACCTCGGTATCGCTCACCACCTTGGTGACCGTACCGTAGATGCCACCCCCTGTGACGACGCGATCGCCGCGGCGCACCGCCGAAATCTTCTCACGGTGCTCCTTGGCGCGCTTTTGCTGCGGCCGGATCAACAGGAAATAGAACACCGCGAAGATGAGAATGAGCGGCACGAAGGCGCTTATAAGGTCGCCGCCTCCGCCCCCGCCGGCAGCTTGAGCCCATGCGGTCGATATGAACATTTTGAACTCCCCGTCTGATCATGCCTGATAGCGCTTCGAGCCGGACTATACCGGTAAAGATCGCAAATTCAATTCACCATCAACGTAAATCGGATAACGTCGTTTCCCGACGGATGGATGATTGACCTCTGAACTCTCTATGCTACGGTCCGCCGCCCGTTTGGGGGCGGAAAAATCCATATATCGATATCATGGACCAAGAAAACAATACGCAACAACTCCTGCTTCGGATCGCCGAGGCGCTGGACCGTCTGGCGCCGCATTCCGAAACCCAGAACAACATGGAATCCGCCGACGCCTTCATCTGGCACGCGGAAAGCACTTGGCTGGAGCCCGTGCTCCAGGTGAACCGCGTCGATCTGACCCTGCTCAAGGGAATCGAGCACCAGATCGGCATCCTGCTCGAAAACACCCGCCGTTTTGCCGGTGGATTGCCGGCGAATAACGCGCTGCTCTGGGGTGCCCGCGGTACCGGCAAGAGTTCGCTGGTCAAGGCCGTGCACGCGACAGTAAACAGCGAGGATGGCCGCAGGCTGGCGCTGGTGGAAATTCATCGCGAGGATATTCCGAGCCTGCCGACCCTGCTGACGATGCTCCGTGCATCCGAACGGCGATGCGTGGTCTTTTGCGACGATTTGTCCTTCGACGGCGACGATGCGAGCTACAAGTCCCTCAAGGCCGTCCTGGAAGGCGGGATCGAAGGCCGGCCGGAGAACGTTTTGTTCTACGCCACGTCGAACCGCCGTCATCTGATGCCGCGCGACATGATGGAAAACGAACGGTCGACCGCTATCAATCCTTCCGAAGCGGTCGAAGAAAAGGTCTCGCTCTCCGACCGCTTCGGACTGTGGATTGGGTTCCACAATTGCGACCAGGATACCTTCAACGCGATGATCGAAGGCTATATCCGGTACTTCCGTTTGAAGATCGGCAAAATCGATTGGCAGGCGGAAGCCAAGGAATGGTCGGTTACCCGGGGCGCGCGTTCTGGCCGCGTCGCGTGGCAATATGTCCAAGATCTGGCGGGCCGACTGGGTCAAAGCCTGGAGATCGACCCCAAGGGTTGAGTTGCCATCGACCGGGGCGTCAGCCGCGCGCGGCGACCCTGTGCGGCCGTTCGGCCCGGCGGCTTCGCAGGTACCGAAGCGGATTGACCGCCCGCCGCCCCCGGCGAATTTCGAAATGCAATTGCGGTTTCGCGACGCTGCCGGAGCTCCCGACCCGAGCGATCACCTGACCACGCACAACTTTCTGGCCGCGCCTGACCAGAAGTTTTCCATTGTGCCCGTATGCGGTCATATAGCCCTTTGCATGTCGAATAAGGATCAAATTCCCGAAGCCGCGCAACTCATTGCCGCGATAGACAACGACACCGTTCTGCGCGGCGCGCACCGCAGTCCCGCGCCGCGCCGCTATATTGATCCCGTCATTGTGCAAGCCCTTGCCCTTTGGGCCAAACGCGGAGATGACCTTGCCGGCGATCGGCCATAAAAATCCCCGCCCGCTGAGCCGCGCCGGCCGCGGTATATTGCTCGAGGGCGGCAACACCACCCGCTTGGGGCTCCGCCGGACGGCGGGCATACCCTTTACCACCGGCTTTCGGACTATAGGCGTCTGCGCCAATTTTTTGCGATTAGCGGGCGCAGTACGTTTCGCCGCCGCCATACGGCTCGGTCTTTCGGAATCCGGCAGCAACAACATCTGCCCGGTCTTGATGGTATAGGGCTCGGCGACCGCATTCAGCCGTACCAATTCCTTGAGCGATACATCATGACGCCGAGATATCGCGTAGACCGTCTCCCCCTTGGCAACCACATGCGTCTTTTGCGCCGGCACCCGGAGGTCCTGCCCCAACCGCAGCGCAAACGGCGGCTTCAGGCCGTTGAGCCTGATTAGGCTGCGGACCGGGACACCGTATCGCCGGGATACCGCATAGACCGTTTCCTTGGCCTTTACGCGATGGCGTCCATTGGCCGGCACCGGCTGGTATTTGGATCCACCTGCCCGGTCGAAGGTGGTGACCGGGCTATCGGCTGCTGGCGTACCACGCGGCGAAGAAGCCGCCGCCGGCGTTACCATGTGCGACGATGGCCGCCGAGGCTTGGCGCGCGGCACGGGTGCAATGACCGACACGGTTCTGCGGCGGGTCGCGATCTGGTTTTGGCCAGTCCGCGCCGCGCGTTCTTCGTACAGCGTAACTTTATTCGATGGGCTCGAGCAGGACTGCACGGCGAGCGCCGCGGCCAGAATGCCGCACAAATTGAGTCTCCGGCCCGCGCGCATGGCGACGGTTACCCCGCTTTCCTCAGCCGAACGCGTCCGGCGACGAGCGGCAGGAACCGAACCGTTCCAAGTTCGCGGATCTCGGGATCGGCCTCGGTGCGACGCATCACCAAGAGTTGCTGGTCGTGATGTTCTTCTCCGACCGGGAGCACCATCAGGCCACCCGGCGCCAAGTGCGCCCAAAGTACCGGCGGAACATCGACCGCCGCGGCAGAAACCAGGATGCGATCGAACGGTGCCTGTTCCGGCCAACCCAGACATCCATCGCCCAGCCGCGCCGTCACGTTGGTGCACCGCAACGCCATGAGCCGATCCTGTGCTTCACGCAGCAAGTATGGCTGCCGTTCGACGGTATAGACGCGGCGAAACAATCGCGACAGCAACGCGGTCTGATAGCCGGACCCGGTGCCGATTTCCAAAACTTTCAGCCTATTGTCGGGTTCGAGTGCTTGTATCATGCGCACCAGGACCGTCGGCTGACTTATGGTTTGACCGCACCCGATCGGCAATGGCGTGTCTTCCCCCGCCTGATCGACAAATTCTTGCGGTACAAACATCTCACGCGGAATCTGCTCGAACGCGGATAGAAGCGTCGTATCGGTAATACCAGCCCGACGTAGCGCAAGGACAAGCCGAATTTTTTGAGTTGCTGGGGTCACCGGATCACCTGAATACTCTTCCCTTCGACGGTGCTGGTGAATTTAGCACATAGTCTTATTTGTTTTTACCTTATCTTTCTACCTGAACTTCTATCCAATTTTTATTCAAAAAGCGCGCGAATATTCTTTAACGATCCACGATGGGTGAGATCTACATGCAATGGCGTTATCGAAATCTCGTTGCGGTCGAGCGCGACGAAATCCGATTCGCTCCGGTCAACCGGTACGCCGGCTTGATAATCGCCGATAAGATAAAATTCACGTCGGCGAACCGGCACCCGAACGATATCGAATACGCTGCTGCGCCGGCCCTGTTTGACCACGGATATGCCCGCTACGGCATCAGGGTCACACGCCGGGAAATTGACGTTCATGAAAACATCGCGCGTCCAACCGACCGACAACAACCGTTCGATCACCGGTGGTGCATGCCGTTCGGCGGTCTTCCAGTGGAGTTTCCGTGCGGGTCCGGATTTTTGGCTCAGGGCGATGGCGCGAGCGCCAAACAACGCCCCCTCCATGGCGCCCGCGACCGTACCAGAATACGTCACGTCCTCGGCGATGTTTGCGCCGGCGTTCACGCCTGACAGCACGAGATCCGGGGGGGCGTCCTTGAGAAACTCGCTCATCGCCAGCAGCACGCAATCGGTCGGACTGCCGCCGATAGCGAACCGGCGGGGGCCGAGTCGCTGAACCTGAATGGCACCGGTCACGGTGAACGCGTGGCTGGCCCCGCTCTGCTCGGTCTGCGGTGCGAACACCCAAACGTCGTCGCTCAATTTCCGGGCGATGCGTTCCAAGACCTTCAATCCCGGCGCCGCGATGCCGTCGTCATTGACCACGAGAATTCGAGGAGAAGCCTGGCTCATGCGATCCCCCGGCGAGCCTCAGCCGCTCGCCGAGATCCGCTCGAGACCCCCCATATACGGCCGCAGCGCATCCGGCACCGTAATCGAACCATCGGCGTTCTGATAATTCTCCAAGACGGCGATCAAGGTGCGCCCGACCGCCAGGCCAGAACCATTGAGGCTGTGTACAAACTGGGTACCTTTCTCGCCCTTGGTCCGGAATCGCGCGTTCATACGGCGTGCCTGGAAATCCCCGCAATTCGAACAACTTGAAATCTCGCGATACTGATCCTGCCCCGGCAGCCAAACCTCGATATCATATGTCTTGCGGGCGCTGAAACCCATGTCCCCGGTACACAGCGCCACCACCCGATACGACAACCCAAGACGTTTCAACACTTCTTCGGCGCAACCGGTCATGCGTTCCAGTTCCGCATCGGATTCCGACGGATGAGTGATGCTGACCATCTCCACTTTGCTGAATTGGTGCTGACGGAGCATGCCCCGCGTATCCTTGCCCGCCGCCCCCGCCTCGGAGCGGAAACACGGTGTCCACGCCGTCACCCGCATTGGCAGTATCTCCGCCTCGACTACGCTATCGGCAACCAGGCTGGTCAGCGGCACCTCCGCAGTTGGAATGAGCCAGAAATCCTCGTCCGCCCGATACAGGTCCTCCTCGAATTTCGGGAGCTGACCGGTGCCGTACATCGTGTGGGACCGCACCAACGCCGGCGGCGAGACTTCCGTATAGCCGAATTCCTCGGTATGCAGGGTCAGCATGAAATTCGCGAGCGCGCGTTCCATCCGTGCCAGCGCTCCGCTCAGAACCACGAAGCGCGACCCGGAAAGCTTTGCCGCCGCCTCGAAATCCATCAATCCGAGCGCTTCACCCAACTCGAAATGTTCTTTCGGCGCGCCATCAATCGCGGGCCGGTCGCCGACCGTCCGCACCTCGATATTGTGCGCATCGTCCTCGCCGTTCGGTACATCCGGGTCGGGCAGGTTCGGAAGTCCTTCGAGGATTGCCTTCAATGCCGCGGCATGATCCCGTTCCCGCTGTTCGGCGGTGGCCATGCCTTCCTTGAGCGTCTGGACCTCCGCGATCAATCCCGCCGCATCCGCGCCGCTTTTTTTGGCCGCGCCAATCAGCTTCGATGCTTCGTTACGGCGATGCTGCAGCTCCTGCATCTCGGTTTGAGCGGCCCTTCGGTGCGCGTCCAGGTCCAGGATTTCCGACGCCTGGGTGGGCAATCCTCGGCGTTCCAGGCCCGCATCAAACGCGTCGGGCTGCTCACGGATATAACGGAGATCATGCATGATCGGTCGGTCCGAAATTCGAGGATGAGGCGTCCGGCGGACTTATACGGGACTTAGGGGTTAAATGTCATCCTCTTGCTCCTGCTCCCGTTCGTCGCGCTTCCGTTCGACAAGCACGGCGCACCAGATAGAAACCTCGTACAGCAGGATTATCGGCAAGGCCAATCCGATCTGGCTCAAGGGATCGGGCGGCGTCAATATTGCCGCGGCGATGAAGGCGGAAACAACCGCGTAGCGCCGCTTGCGGCGCATGCCCTTGCTCGTCGTGAGGCCGGCGCGCGCCAACAGCGTCAGCAGAACCGGCAGTTCGAAACTGATGCCGAAGGCAAAGATAAGGCGCATGACCAGGGACAGGTATTGGTCGACTTTTGGTTCCATCGCGATCGCCAGGACACCCTCTCCGGCGGCCTGTTCGAAGCTGGCGAAGAACTGCCAGGCCACCGGCAAGACAAAGTAGTAGACAAAGGCGCCGCCGAGCGCGAACAGGATAGGCGTCGCGATCAGGAACGGAAGAAAGGCATATTTCTCGTGCTTGTAGAGTCCGGGCGCGACAAATATCCAAATCTGGTTGGAGATCAGCGGAAACGCCAGGAACGCACCGGCAAAGAACGCAACCTTGATTTCGGTGAAGAATTTTTCATGCAGCGCCGTATAGATCAGCCGGCGCGATTGTTCGCCCTCCCAAAGCGCCGCCAGCGGCCGCACCAGGAAATTGAAGATCGGATCGGCGAAATAGAAACACACCAGGAAGCAGGCAAGGAATGACAGCACGCTGAAGACCAGCCGGCGGCGCAATTCGATCAAATGGTCCAGCAACGGCATTCTGCCGCCGCCAATGGCGCCGTCCTGGTCGTCGGTACTCATGCCGAGCCGTCTGCCTTCTTGGTCCCCGACGCCGGTTCGGCTGCCGGATCAATGGCCGGCGGCTCCCCCAAGGCATCATCGATTTCGCGCACCGATTCAGTCAACTCGCCGGTTGGATCGATCGTCTTCTCGATATCGTCGTCGATATCGAGATCGGCAGAGCCTTCAATCTGTTTGCGCATATCGTCCAGGTCGGCCTCACGCGCCAAATCGTCGATCCCATCCTGAAAGTCACGCGCCATCGCCCGGATCTTCCGGATCCAGAGGGTAACGGTGCGAAGGACCCGCGGCAGCTCTTTCGGGCCGACCACGATGATGGTGATCAGCGCGACGATAAAAAGCTCAGGCCAGCCGATGTCGAACATGGCGGCGTTCCGGGCAGGTTATTGCGGGCTCGCGCGACCGCGCAGATCAGTTTTTCGCGGCGGTATCATTTTCCACCTTCGCGGATGACTGCGCGCCCGCCGATTCCGGCGTGTCTTTCTCGATCGATTTGGTCTCCGCTTGCTCTTCCCCTTCATCCTTCATTTGCTTCTTGAAAGACTTCAGGCCTTTACCGAAATCGCCCATCAACCGCGACAGCTTGCCGCCGCCGCCGAAGAGAACCAGCACCACGGCGAGGACAATCAACCAGTGCCAAATACTAAAAGCGCCCATTCCCGATTTTCTCCTATTGGCCGTCGTGTCGTAGTGACTGCCATATTTTCGCGATACTTGCAGAAGCGCCCCGCTCCCGCAATGTCGGTCTTGATCCTATATCGTTTCCTGCCGCGGATTATTTAATTTCGAGAGGAAACACAAATGCCTGGGTAGAGTCGAGCGCGACCCGCAACACCTCATCTTCGGGCGGCAGGAAGCGCCCGGGCACCCGGGCGTGCAGATGGAGTTCCTCACCACTCTGCTGGCAGGTGCACAGATGCACCAGACTCGTGCGGCCCAGCATGCGGGACGCCAGCACCCGCGCCTGCCCCATCTGCTTGCCGTTCTCGCCCGCAGCCGCCGGGCTCAGAATCAGCGCTTCCGGGCGGATCAGGACTTCCGCGTCCTCCCCGTCCGTCAGGCCGGCGGCGGCCAAATCGCCAAATGGCGTTGCGACATGGCCGGATCGGACCACACCGGCCAGACGGTTCACGTCACTGAAGAATTCCGTAACGAAGGCATTGGCGGGCTCGCAATACAGGGCGTCCGGATGGTCGGTCTGAACATTGCGCCCGTCGCACATCACCGCAATACGATCGGCCATGAACATCGCCTCTTCCGCATCGTGGGTCACCATCAAGGTCGCCTGGTTGCTCTGCTTCAAGACATGCAGCGTGCGGTCGCGCACCTGATCGCGTAGCCGCGCGTCGAGACCCGAGAACGGCTCGTCGAGTAGTATCAGGGGCGGGCGCGGCGCCAGTGCCCGCGCCAGGGCCACCCGCTGCTGCTGACCGCCGGACAGTTCATGCGGGTAGCGGCTGGCCATCTCGCCGATGCCGACCCGATCGATAACCGATGCCACCCGATCCCGGCTTTCCTCGGCCGGCAGCTTGTTCAATCCGAATGCGACATTCTCGGCCACGGTCAGATGCGGAAACAGGGCATAATCCTGAAACACCAATCCGACGAACCGGTCTTCCGGCGACACATGCACGCCGGAATCGGCCACGACCTGTCCATTGATGACAATGCGGCCCTGCTGCAGCCGCTCCAACCCGGCCGCAAGACGCAATACCGTGGTTTTCCCGCACCCCGATGGTCCCAGCAGACAGACCACTTCGCCCGGCATGACGGTCAGATCGAAGCCGTCAACGGCCGGAATCCTGCCGTAGGCATGTCCAATATTTTCGAGATGTAGAGCCGGAAGCGTCATTGGGTCCCATTCGCACGGCGTCTCAATCAACTCAACAGATAGTGCCAATGAGAATAGGTCGCAACGTTCTTTCTTGACTAGCCCGCCGGGCGGTTCACTCCACGCCGTGCCGCCGCGCGGGAACCGGCAGTTCCAAAACTTCCGCCGATTCGCCAAATTCCTCTTCGGACACGGCTTCGGCAACCGCCAGAATCTCTTCGTCCGTTGCCGCTTCCTCGTCCGTGTCAGCGTCCGCCTCTTCGGATGCCGGCATTTCGTCGATGGTGTTCAGGGGACCGAAACCAGGCCGGCGATCCAGCAGCCCAGCCGCCTTGAGCTCTTCGATCCCGGGCAGCGCGTCGAGACTTTCGATCCCGAAATGATCCAGAAATTTGTCCGAAGTCCCCCAGGTTACCGGCCGACCAGGCGTCCGGCGCCGGCCGCGCGGTCGCACCCAGCCCGCTTCAAGGAGTGTTTCCAGCGTCCCCCGGCTCAAGGTGACACCGCGCATTTCTTCGATTTCCGCGCGCGTGACCGGTTGATGATACGCAATGATCGCCAAGGTCTCGACCGCGGCCCGAGAGGGCCGCCGTTTAACTTCGCTTTCCACCCGTAGATAGGGCGCGAGATCGGCCGCCGTCCGGAATGCCCACCCCTTGCCGACCTGTACCAACTGAACGCCCCGGTTGGCATAACGTCCCTGCAACTCCTCGATCAGTGCGCCGATCTCAACACCTTCAGGGAGCCGCGCGGCAAGCGTTTTTACATCAATCGGCGACGCCGACGAAAACAACAGCGCCTCAAGAACCCGCAATTGTTGGAACCGATCCATTCTTCCCTCTAACCCGCCTCGCCGTTGCCCGCCTGTCGAATATACAGGGGGGCGAAACTATCGGCTTGGCGTACCAGCAAACTGCCCTCCTTCACAAGCTCCAAACAGGCGGCAAAGGTCGCCGCCATCGCGGAACGCGCCACCAGTCCGGTCGGCATGCCGTGCGGCAGAAAGGCGGAAAGGGACGCCCAATCCGGCGTATCGCCGATCAATTTCCTCAGCCGCTCCATCGCGCGCTCGGTCGAATACAACTCGCTGGGATCGATCCGCAGCGACTTGATGTTCTCGCGCGTCTGAAACTCGCCATAGGATTTCAGCAGGTCGTACAGGCTCAACTCGATAACGGAGGTCCTGTGAATCTGCACCGGTTCGGGGTCGCCGCGCGGGAAAAAGTCCCTGTTGAGCTGCGGCCGCTCGAGCAGGGCGCGCCCGGTATTCCGCATCGCTTCCAAACGCTGCAGCTGAAACGCCAGCCGCGCCGCCATTTCCGACGCGGAAAGCTCCTCGCCCGTGTCCCCCGTCGCCGGCAGCAAGAGCCGGGATTTGAGATAGGCGAGCCACGCGGCCATGACCAGATAATCCGCGGCAATCTCCAACCGCAATTCCCGCGCCTTGGAAATGAACTCCAGATACTGATCGGCCAATTGAAGAATGGAGATTTTGGTCAGGTCGACCTTTTGGTCGCGCGCCAGCGCCAGCAAAACATCGATCGGGCCTTCATATCCTTCAAGATCAAGGAGCAGAAGGCCCGGCTCGTCCGTCAACGGCTCGGCATCCTCCTCAAAGGAATTTGCGCCGTTATGTTCTATCGGTTCATCGTCGTCCGCAGCCATGCGCTTCGGATATCACACTCCGGAATTCTGGGTAAGCCCACTAATCGCCAACAAACCGTCCTGGAAGACGCCGACCGGCACCTGGATGACCAAACGCACCAGGTCCAAATCCATGCCAAGCCCCCTGCCCAGTTCAGGTAAAACGAAAAGAAGACTTATCAAGATCATGAAACCAAAGGATTGATGCTTGGCGTAAACTGCCGCAGCATGTGGCGGCAACAGACCCAACACGACCCGTCCGCCATCGAGCGGCAGGACCGGCAGCATATTGAAGAATGCAAGGACAAGGTTCAGCGACATGGCATTGAGGAGATTCAGCAAAGCCCAGTGCGACATCGAGTCGGGCAATAGAAACGTCGCCTGCAGCAGCAGCGCGCAAACGAGGGCGATCAACAGATTGGCGGCCGGCCCGGCCACCGCGATCAGCATGCCGTCCCGCGCGGGATTGCCCAGCGCCGCCTCGTTCACCGGAACCGGCTTCGCCCAGCCGATCAGGAAGGGCGCCCGGGTCACCAGCAGCAGCAACGGAACCAAGACCGTACCGACCGGGTCCACATGCCGAAACGGATTGGTGCTGACCCGGCCAAGCTCCTGGGCCGTATTATCGCCGAGCCGCCAAGCAGCCCAGGCATGGGCGGCCTCGTGAAAGGTGACTGCCAGCAATACGGGCAACACCCAGATCGATGCGAGATAGAGGAAATTCTCCACGCTCACGGCCAGCCTCTTAAACGAAATGCGGTAATCAGGCCGTCAATAAAACATTAAATCTGCTAAATAATTCCTTAACCCGGCCGAATTCGGCATCGATATCCACCGAATCGAAATCGGTGATCAATGACATTGCCGTAGCGAGCCTTTGGCCGGCCTGGTCGGTTAGCTGACCGCACCCTGTGGCGGTCTCCACCATCTCTGCCATATCGCCGCTGCAGTGAAGCACCAGATCGCATCCCGCATCCAACGCAGCCCGGGCGCGGACGCCAAATGGCCCGCCGAGCGCCTTCATGCCGATATCGTCGGTGAACAACAGGCCCCTAAAGCCAATTTCACGCCGGATTATGTTGGATATCACCACCGCCGACGTAGTTGCCGGCGCAGACGGATCGAGCGCGCTGTAGACAATATGGGCCGTCATCCCCAGGGGCATATCGCTAAGCGCCTGAAATGGCGGAAAATCACTGCCGGATAACTGCCGGTGCGACGCGTCTACTACCGGCAATGTTTCGTGGGAATCCGACCGCGCCCGGCCGTGCCCGGGCATGTGCTTGATGACCGGCAATACGCCGGCCTGCATCAGCCCGTCGCAACTCGCCCGGCCCAACAGGGCCACAATATCCGGGTCATCCGCAAATGACCGGTCGCCGATAATGTCGTGCGCGCCTTCCAGCTGCAGGTCCAAGAGCGGCAGGCAATCCACATTAATTCCGAGGGAGCGCACCATACCGCCGATACAGCGTGCGTTCAGCCGGACCGCTTCAACGGCGGCATCCCGGTCGTAATTCGCGAGTTCGCCGAAGCGCCCCGCAGGTGGAAAGGCCGGCCAGTGGGGGGGGCGCAACCGGGCCACCCGGCCGCCTTCCTGATCGATCAAGACCGGCGCGTCCTCGGAATCGATGCATGCCCGCAAATCGTCGACCAGTGCACGCACCTGGTCGGGCGTATCGACATTACGGGCAAACAGAATAAAGCCGACCGGGCTAACGTCGCGAAAGAAGGATCGTTCTCCGTCCGTCAGCGATGTCCCGGAACAACCGAACACCGCCGCGATCGGACCGTTATCGTTTCGGTCGGACAACAATGCACCCCATCTGGCGCTTCTTCAGTTCGTTGCAAAGACCGCGCGCCGACGCACGTCCGGACAGCGGACCGCCCTGCACCCGATAGTAGGTTCGCCCCTTGATCGTCGCCTGTTGAATATTGAGGCTCAGCGCACCCAGCAGGTCACCATTTTTCTCGGACTGCTGCTTCCACAGCCGGCGTGCCTGAGCGTCGCTGGACACGGACCCGATCTGAATACGATAGGAACCATCCGCGGCACTCGGTGGCGATGACTTCGTCATCGCCGGCACTTTAGCGCTAACCGCGGGTTCATTCGGCACCGCCGGCGGCAGTTCGATCCATTTCGAGCGCCCCTGAGACGCCCTGGGAACCGTTTTGGGGGGCGCCTTCGGTGTTTGAGACCGATCCGGATAGCGCGGCGCAAGCCTGACCGGGCCGTCCGTCGCTGGACGGCTCAGGGCCGGGCTGCCCAGGGTATCGGGGTCTCCTTGGGCGAGCTCGGCGGGTTTTTGACTGTCGGCCGCGCGCATCTGCGAACTGCCCGTGGTGGGTTTCGCCGCAACCGTGGCAGGTTTCGCCGCACCCGTGGCGGGTTTCGCCGCAACCGGCGGATTGCGGGGGATTTCCGGTGGCGGCAACAGTCGCTCGACCGTCCGGTCCGAATCGCGCCCGTCGACCATGTTGAATGCGGTCTTTTCGCGATGCGGAATCGCTTGGCCGCCAGGCGAGGCCGGCGTGACCTTGGTCGGTCCATCCGGCTTCAACAGCGGCGCGGCCCCTTCGCTACCTTCCTTCAATCCGGTCGTATAGGAATACCAGGCAATTGTCGCCGCACCAGTGGTAACGATCATCATAACGAGAATCGGCAAAACGAGTGATCCGCGCTTCGGCGCAGGTCGGCGAACCTCGTCGTCCAACTCATCCAAGGCGGCCAACTCATCCGCCAATGGATCCTTGCGCAGCCGCATCAACGCATCTCCTCGACAGGTTCAACTCCGAATATGTTCAGGCCGGAAGCGATCACCGTCCGCACACCGCGCACCAAGGCCAGCCGCGCGAGCGTCAGCCCGGGATCCTCTTCGACGATGAAGCGCAGGCGCGCGTCTTCCTTACCCTTGGTCCACAATGTATGGAAGGCGGATGCCAATTCATACAGGTAAAATGCGATCCGGTGCGGCTCATGCGCAATCGCTGCCGCTTCAACCGTACGCGGCCAATTTCCCATGGTCCGGATCAGAGCAATCTCGGAATCGTCCGTCAAAAACTCCAGATTTGCACCGCGCAGGGCGTCCTCGGAAATGTCCAGCCCGGGCATCGCGGTCTCGGCCATTCGGGCCACGGAATGGCTCCGCGCGTGGGCGTATTGCACGTAGAAGACAGGATTGTCGCGCGACTTTTCCGTCACGGCAGTCAGATCGAAATCAAGCCCGGCATCGTTCTTGCGGGTCAGCATGATGAAGCGCACCACGCCGGAGCCGACCTCGTCGATGAGATCACGCAATGTCACGAAGGTGCCGGCGCGCTTCGACATTTTTACCGGCTCGCCCTTGTCCATGAGACGGACGATTTGGCACGTCTTGACGTCCAGTGACGCCTCGTCCCCGGTAATTGCCCGAATCGCCGCCACCATGCGTTTTACATGACCACCGTGATCGGCGCCCCAGACGTCCACTTGATTCACGAAACCGCGTTGAAATTTATCCCAGTGATAAGCGACGTCACTCGCGAAATAGGTCCAGCTCCCATCCGATTTCTTCACGGCGGCATCGACATCAGCGCCGAATTCCGTCGCCTTGAACAAGGTTTGCGGCCGCGGCTCCCAATCGTCCGGCCGCTTGCCCTTGGGCGGTTCGAGCACCCCGGTATAGATCAGCCCGCGCTGATCGAGCGCCTGCAACGCCGCGTCCACTTTGCCGTCCTTGACGAGGCGATCTTCGGAGGTGAACACGTCATGAACCACGCCCATTGCAGCGAGGTCGGCCCGCACGAGGTCCATCATCGCGTCGACGGTAAAGCTGCGCAGCGCGGGGAGCCATTCCTCCTCCGGCGCGTCCCGCCACCGGTCGGCGTCCTGTTCCGCCAGGGCCCGGCCCACCGGCTTGAGATAGTCGCCCGGATACAGCCCTTCCGGAATCTCGCCGATATCCTCGCCCAGCGCTTCGCGGTAGCGCAGATAGGCGGAGCGCGCCAGCACGTCGACCTGGGCGCCGGCGTCGTTGATGTAATATTCGCGGCATACGTCGTACCCCACCGCACTCAGCAGGGACGCCAGCACGTCGCCGAAGACGGTACCGCGGGCATGGCCGATATGAAGCGGGCCGGTCGGATTTGCCGACACGTACTCGACATTGACCCGCTCACCGCCGCCGACGTCCGAATGGCCGAACGTTACGCCCGTCGCCAATATATCCGCCAGGCAGTCGCGCCAGATCGTGTCGTTCAGACGGAGATTGATGAAACCGGGACCGGCGATTTCCGCCTCGCGAACGCCAGGGGATTTGGCAAGCCGGTCGACCAGCAGCGCCGCCAGATCGCGCGGCTTCATCGCCGCCGGCTTGGCCAGCACCATCGCCGCATTGGTCGCCATATCGCCATGCGCCGGGTCGCGGGGCGGTTCCACCGAAATTCGGCTGGTGTCGAGACCGGCGGGGATTGCGCCCTCCCCGGCCAGCACCTCGATCTGGTGCGCCACCTCGTCCCGCATCTGCCGAAACAGGTTCAAGCGCCGCCCTCCGGCATACCCATCAACCGGGCGTGCGCCTGCTGGGCATAGCGGTCGGTCATGCCGGCGATATAGTCGGCAATCACCCGCGCCCGCTCCGCCTCGCCGCTTTCGCGGAGCTGCAATCGCCATTCCTCCGGCAATTCGGACGGCGCGGCCATGAAGGTCTCGAACAGATCCTTAATCATACCGCGCGCCCGGCCGGTTTCATGGATCACTGTGGGATGACGGTACATGTTCTCATACAGAAATTTCTTGATGGCGCGGTCCTTTTGAACCATCGCGGAGGAGAACGCAACGACCGGGTGATCCAACGCCCGCAGCGCCTCCGCATTGGCCGGTTTCGCCTGCTCCAGCCGGCGGTGCGTCTCTTCGATCACGTCACCGACCATACCGTCGATCAGCCGGCGCACCGATTCATGGATCAGCCGGTGCGGCTCGATCTCCGGATACCGCGTGCGAACCAAATCGAATGCCTTGGCCACATGCGGTACAATCTCAAGTTGTTCTACGGTGAACGCGCCGGCGCGCAGGCCGTCATCCACGTCATGATTGTCATAGGCGATATCGTCGGCCAGCGCGGCGAGCTGCGCCTCGGGGCCGGGATACCTGTCGAGCGCCAGATCGTGCGCTTGGGTATACTCCGCGACCGTCCGGGTCAACGGGTGATCCGCGCCGTGGGGGCCGGTTAACGGCCCGTTGTGCTTGACCAGCCCCTCCAGGGTCTCCCAGGTCAGGTTGAGCCCGTCGAAATCGGCATAGCGCTGCTCCAGCCGCACCAGGATACGCAGCGCCTGATCATTGTGATCGAACCCGCCATAGGGCTGCATCACTGCGTCCAGCGCTTCCTCCCCCGCATGGCCGAAGGGGGTGTGGCCGAAATCATGGGCAAGCGCCAGCGCCTCCGCCAAATCTTCGTTCAAGGCCAGCGCCCGGGCCAGTCCACGGGCGATCTGGGCGACTTCCAGGCTATGGGTCAGCCGCGTCCGGAAATGGTCGCCGCCGGGCGAAATGAAGACCTGGGTCTTGTGCATAAGCCGGCGGAAGGCGGTGGAATGGACAATGCGATCACGGTCCCGCTGAAAACAGCTTCGCGTCGGGCTCTCCGGCTCCGGGTACAGGCGACCGCGGCTTGCCGCCGGATCACTGGCATAGGGCGCATGGGCCATGGCGGGAACCTATCGGCCCCTGCCCGGCAAGGCAACGCCCCTATTCGACCCATGGGCAACATTGACACCGGCCGATTAATATCTATGTAACTTCCACGGAATTCAGGGTAAAATCGAACCATGCCAGACATCTTCGCAACCGAAAAACCGGCCGGCGAACGCACCTTCACGGTCAGCGAGAACGCCACCAAGCGAATCGCCAAGCTGCTCGAGGATGAGCCGTCCGGCGCCATGCTGCGCGTCACCGTTTCCGGCGGCGGCTGCTCCGGCTTCCAATACGGCTTTAAATTCGACGACCATACCGGTTCGGACGACCATTTGTTCCAGCAGGGCCCGGTCATCGTCGTGGTGGACGACGTCTCGCTCGATCTGCTCGCCGGCTCCCAGCTGGACTTCGTAGAAGACCTTATCGGCGCGGCCTTTCAGGTCAACAATCCGAACGCCACCTCTTCCTGCGGCTGCGGCGCGTCCTTCTCCGTCTGACGTTAAGCGCCGGTTTTTCCGGCGCCGGCGACCTTCCAAGCTCCTGTCGACGCGAATTGAAAAGCCGAATTTCGACGGTAGGCCACCCTTGCCAAGCAGGGGTATTTCGGCCAATGCTTGTGGCCGGCTGCCTGCACCCGTATCGCAACCAAGAACAGCCGGTTCGGCGGCGCTGCCCATCGGACGAACACGACGCTTTCCCCGATCCAGGAGGATACCCGGAAAATGACTGATACGGCCTCGCTCGTCATTCGCGGCGGAACGATAATCGATGGGTCCGGCGGCGATCCCTACGAAGCCGATCTTGCCGTCGACGGCGACCGCATCGCCGCAATCGGCAAGGATCTGCCCAAGGGTGCGGAGGAGATCGACGCCCGCGGCAAGGTCGTCACCCCCGGATTTATCGACCTCCACACCCATTACGATGCGCAAGTCACCTGGAGCAACACGATCACGCCGTCTTCCTGGAACGGCGTCACCACCGTGATGATGGGCAATTGCGGCGTCGGTTTCGCGCCCTGCCTGCCCCACCAGCGCGACAAGCTGGTCAAGCTGATGGAAGGCGTCGAGGACATCCCCGAAGTCGTTCTGGCCGAAGGCCTGCCGTGGAACTGGGAGACGTTCGAAGACTATCTCGACACGCTGGCGGTGCGGCACTACGACCTGGACGTGGCGGCGCAAGTGCCCCACGCGGCGCTCCGGGTCTATGTCATGGGACAGCGCGGCGTCGACCGCGAACCGGCGACGCGGGAAGACAGTGCGAAAATGGCAGCCCTCGCCGCGGCCGGGATCAAGGCGGGCGCACTCGGTTTTTCGACCTCGCGCACGCTCAACCATCAGACCCTGGCGGGCGAACCCATTCCCACCTTGCAGGCGGAGGAAGACGAACTCGCCACAATTGCCGATGCGATCCGCGAAGCCGGCGCCGGCTGGATGCAGGTGATCTCCGACTTCGACGATTCGGACGCGGAATTCGCCATGCTGCGGCGCCTCGCGGAACGCTCGGGCCGGCCGCTTTCGATTACCATCCTGCAACGCGACGCCAATCCCGAATGGTGGCGCGGCATCATGGCCGATATCTCGAAAGCCAACGACGAAGGCGCGAAGATGGTGGGCCAGGTGCTGACCCGCCCGACCGGCGTGCTGCTGGGCTTCGAGATCTCGCAGAACCCGTTCGTCAACCGGCCGAGCTGGACGAAGATCGCCGACCTTCCCCATGACGAAAAACTGAAAATCCTGCGCCAACCCGATTTTCGCGCCCAACTCATCTCGGAAACCAATCCGAACGCGAAACTGGCGTACCGCGTCAATCGCTGGGATCGCATCTTCCCCTTGGGCGACCCGCCGGATTACGAACCGGCGCCGGAACAGAGCGTCGCCGCGATGGCCGAGCGCGCGGGGCGCGACCCGTCGGAATTCGCCTACGACCTGCTGCTGGAAAACGACGGCAAGACAATCCTCTACCGTCCGCTCAGCAACTATTCCTACTTCAACCTGGATACGGTGCACGACATGATGCGCCATCCGAACACGCTGGTCGGGCTCGGCGATGGCGGCGCCCATGTGGGCGTGCTCTGCGACGCCAGCGCGTTCAGCTACATGCTGACCCATTGGACGCGCGACCGGACGCGCGGCAGCAAGGTTCCCCTGCCCTGGGCGATCAAGCGGCTGACGCGCGACAACGCGGAAAGCATCGGATTGCTGGATCGCGGCCTGCTCGAATCCGGCCTCAAGGCGGACATCAACGTGATGGATTACGACCGGCTGCGGGTTACCAGCCCGAAGGTCGCCTACGACCTGCCGAGCGGCGGCCGGCGGCTGATCCAGAAGACCGAAGGGTACGAGGCGACCGTGGTCGCCGGCATCCCGGTTCAACGCCACGGCGAGGCGACCGGCGCATTGCCGGGACGGCTGGTACGGGGCGCGCAATCGGCGGCATAGTTTGCTAGGGTCCCCGGTACGACCGATACCAACTGCAAGGATACGCGAGGACACCGGGCGATGAGCGACCCCATTCGACACATCACCATCGTTGGCGGCGGCACCGCGGGCTGGATGTCGGCCGTCTATCTGGCGGTTCATCTAAACCGTCGGTCGCAGACGCCGCCGATCCAAATCACGCTCATCGAATCGCCCAACGTGAAGACGGTCGGCGTCGGCGAAGCCACCGTGCCCTCGATGATGCAATGGCTGCAATATCTCGGCATCGAGGAATCGGACTTCATCGCCCGGTGCAACGCATCGTTCAAGATGGGCGTGCGGTTCCGGCACTGGGACAACGACCCGAAGACCGGCAAACCGAGGAGCTACCTGAACCCGTTCGACGGCATCGGCGACGATATCTGGGGTTTCAATCCCGCCTACCATTTCCACAAATTCGCGCCGGACGGCGACCGGACCCATTACGGCGACTACCAGTCGCCGATGCGCGAATTGATCGACAACTACCGCGGCCCCCGGCTGCTCGACAAAGGCAGCTACGAGCGTACCGTCAACTATGCCTATCATCTGGATGCGGGCCTGTTCGCCCAATTCCTGATGGAGATCGGGATCGCCTGCGGCATCGAGCATGTCCGCGACGATGTGGTCGAAGTCCAGCTCGACGAACAGGGTTTCGTGGATTCCTTGCAGTTAAAGGAAAGCGGGCGGCACCCCGTCGAACTGGTGATCGATTGCACGGGCTTCCGCGGCGTCATCATCCAGCAGGCGCTTGGCGTCGAGTTCGAATCCTACGACAAATACCTGCTGAACGACCGGGCATTGGCGGTACAACTGCCGCATCAGGATCCCACCAAGCTAGAGCCGGTCACCACCAGCACCGCGCTCGGCGCCGGCTGGTCCTGGCGGGTGCCGCTCTACTCCCGCATCGGTACCGGCTACGTGTTTTCGAGCAAGTTCCGCAGCGACGACGAGGCGGCCGAGGAATTCCTGAAGCACCTCGGACCCGAAGGGAAGAACGCCGAGCCGCGCGCCATCGGCATGCGCGTCGGCCGCTCCAAGAAGGTCTGGGAGAAGAACTGCATCGCCATCGGCCTGTCGAGCGGCTTCATCGAACCGCTGGAATCGACCGCCATCTTCATGATCGACATGGCGCTGCAATGGCTGACCGACTATTTCCCGGACAACAGCTACAGCCCTGCGCTGCAAAACCGCTTCAACAAGCGGATGCAGGAGCTGAACTACGAAATTCGCGATTTCATCGTGCTGCATTACTGCACATCGAACCGCGACGACACCGACTATTGGCGGGCGGCGAGCAACGACCTGCAGGTTCCCGACGGGCTACAGGAAGATCTCGACGTCTTCCGCCACGCCCTGCCCGGCGGCGAGGAGATGGAGCGCGGTCACCTGTTCAGTTACCTGACCTATGTTATCGTTTTGTTCGGTAAGGGGTATTTCGACAACGCCTCGTTCGGCGCGACGCATCTGGTGACCCGCGAGGATTGGGACGGCTATCAAAATTGGCTGGGCGACCTGAAAGGCATGCTGGTCAAGAAACTGCCGGATCACTACACGCTGCTGAATAGAATCCGCGCGAGCGCCGGTGCGGCGCAGCGCGACATGGGCAACTCCGACGGCAATATCCTGTAGGCATGACGTCATGAAAATCGCCACCTTCAACGTGAACTCCATCAAGGCGCGCCTGCCGCGCGTTCTCGAATGGCTCGAGGATGCGCAGCCGGACGTGGCGCTGCTGCAGGAGATCAAGACCGAAAGCGAGAGCTTCCCGGCACTGGAAATCCAGGCGCTCGGCTACGACATCGCGGTGCACGGACAGAAGAGCTACAACGGCGTCGCCATCCTCTCGAAGCATCCGATGGAGGACATCACCACCGGCCTGCCCGGCGACGACGAGGACGATCAGGCGCGCTACATCGAGGCGACGGTCAAGGGCGTGCGCGTCTGCGGGATCTATCTGCCGAACGGCAACCCGGTCGACAGCGACAAGTACCCCTACAAGCTGGCCTGGATGGACCGGCTGATCGCGCATATCCGCGACACGCTGCTGCCGACCGAAATGCCGGTGGCGCTCGGCGGCGACTACAATTGCTGCCCGGGCGACGAAGACACTTACGATCCGGACGGCTTCGCCGACGACGCGCTCTGCCTGCCGCAGACCCGCAGCCGTTTCCGCGCCATGATCAACCTCGGCCTGACCGAGGCCTGGCGCGGGCTGCACGGCGAGATCGGCTATTCCTACTGGGATTACCAGCGCGGCCGCTGGAACCGCGACGAAGGGCTGCGCATCGACCATTTCCTGCTGTCGCCGCAAGCCGCCGACCGGCTGGTCGCCTGCGAAATCGACAAGACCCCGCGCGGCAAGGAAAAAGCCTCCGACCACACGCCGGTCTGGGTGGAGTTGGCGGAAGACGACTGACGGGCTCTTCCTACGCCGGGTTCCAGGACTGGCACATGCGCCAGGCGCCGCCGCTGCGTTGCCAATAGCTGCCGCAGGTGTAGTCGCACTTGTCGGCCCGCGACGGGTCCTTGCAGCAATACTGAAGCGACAGGACGTCCGGCCGGCCGTCGCCATCGGTATCGATCGCGGATTCGATTGCGCCGGGGAACACGCCGTAGGGCATGCCGTTGCGCATCGGCGTCATGCGTTTCGGTGTCTGCTTCGGGGCGGGCCAGAGCAATACCCCTTCCCGCTGCCCCCTTTTCGGAACCTCGCCGACCGGCCCTGTCGGCGTCAGCTCGGCGTTCCATTCCGGCGGTCCTCCGTCCGTGTCCGCCTTCGATGTCTTGCCGATGGTCAGGCCGACCGGCGCCCCGTCGTCGTTCGGAACCAGCCAGGCTGACGTGCCGGCGGCGGGCCGGCGATAGAGGCCGTATCCGTTGACGCGGGCGCCCTCGGGCGACCGCCAAACCAGACCGTTCCCGACCAGCATCGGGCACGCCTTCGGCGCCGGTTTCGCGCGCTTCCAGTGACGGCGCAGCAGTGCCTGACGCTGCACGTCGGTCTTGGCATCGCCAAAGGCCGTCGCGCCGTGTCTGTCTTTCACGGTCGCGTCCGCGCCCGCCGATTGGAGCACGTCGACCACCTTGTCGTGGCCTTGCGCTGTCGCCCAGATGAGCGCCGTGCGCCCCTCCCGGTCCTTCGCGTCGATCGGCGCGCCGAGCCGGAGCAGACGCTGAACCGTCTTGGGCTGGCCCCATTTGGCGGCCAGATGAAGCGGCATTAGGCCCTCTTTGTCGGTCCTGTCCAACCGGCCGCCCGCCTTCACCAATACGGTGCTCGTCGCCGGCCGGCCGTGATGCGCGGCCGCAAACAGGGCCGACTGTATATGCTTTGCTCTTGGCGCCGGACTGGTCCCGAGCAACCGCTTAACGGCGTCGATCTTGCCGTTCTGCGCGGCAAAGGCCAACGCTGTCCACCCGTTCCACATCTCGATCGCAGGATCGGCGCCCGCCCCGATCAGAATATCGATCGCCTCCACATACCCCTGGTTCGCCGCCGTCATCAGGGCGGTCAGCCCCGTGCCGTTGGGCCGCCAATTGACGTCGAGATCCTTTGATTTCACCAGGTCGCGAAGCCGATCGACTTTATTGTCGCGCGCGGCCTCGTTAAGGCCGGAATAGCGCCGCTGCTCCCGCATCTGTTTAATGAGCCGCTCACCGCGCGCCTTGGCAACCTCCGTTGCTGTTTGCGCCGCGGTGTCCGATAGCGGACCGCCCCAAGGCAGTGCAGCTACGGCCACAGCAATCACGACATGCCAATATTTCATCGGACCGGTCCCGTTCCAATTTTCCCGGGCCATCCTGCATCCGCCGCTTTAAACCTTCGTTAATCGCCGGAACGCGCACGGTAATTCCGTACCGCGATGGCGACGTCCTTGGCCGCCGCGCCGTTCGCCCATGTCAGCCGTTCATACGATCTGCTACGATCGAGTGCGATGCGATGGCATCTCCGCATCGAGCAACGGGGGAAATGGGAGGACACCATGGTCGAGAAGGTCAAGCTGGTACAACCGGATTTCGCGAACGACGAAGTCGCCGAAATTTTCGACGACATCCGTAAAACCAAGGGCGCCAATTTTCTCACGCCCACCTGGGGCTTTTTCGCGCTCGACATCGAGCTGCTGAAGGGGTGGTGGACCCTGACCAAGCGGCTGCAAATGTCGCCGGGATCGCTGCCCAAGCCGCTGCTGAACGCGATCTCCCTGGTCTGCGCGGCGGAAGTCGATTGTCCCCGGTGCATCAACAATCACCAGACGCATCTGATCGAGCATTTCGAGATGACCGAGGCCGACGTGATGGACTGCCTCGACTTCGAAAAGTCGACGTCGCTCGACCCGCTGTGGAAGGACGTGTTGCGGTTCGCACGCAAGGTCGCCTTCAACGAGGGGACCGCGGAGGAGGATTTCCAGCGCCTGCGCGATCATGGGATCGACGACGTCGGTATCGCCGAGATCGTCTCGATGGCGATGCTCGAATCCGGCATGGCGCGCCACGCGGTCGGCGTCGCCCCGTTCGAGAATGGCAGCGACTGGCCGAAGGAAAACCTGCCGTCGCCCTTCTACGGCGAGAACGTCAACCGCTAGAGCAAATCCCGAGCGAACCGAAACGGTTCGTGACGACGTATTTGCGTAAAAACAACGAGATAGACCATTTCACTTGAATCAATTTAAACAAGAAATGGTCTAACCGGCCCTGGCGGCGATAACCTCGATCTCCACTTTGAGTTCCGGATGCGAGAGCCCGGTGATGACCACCCGGGTGGAAGACGGCGGCGGATCGCCGACCCGTTTCGCCCGCTCGGCGCGATAAGCGTCCCGGTACGACGCATCGGTGATAAAGGCGGTCATCTTGACGAGGTCGCGCATCTCCATGCCGGCCGCGCGCAACACCGCCTCGACATTGTCGAAGGCCAGGACTACCTGCTCCTCGATCGCATCGGGCACCGTGCCGTCCTTTTGCATTCCGAGCATGCCGGAGCTGATCAGGATCCGCGCACCCGCCGGAATGACGACCGCATCGCTGTGGGCGCTGAGCGGCGCCGGTGTCTCGTCCGAATGGATGTGCTTCAGCATCGCCGGCCGACCTCCCTATCGCCGCAATTCCCCACGCCCCCGCCTGCCCTAAACCGACGGAAGATCGAGCGTCGACCGATCGAACAATTCATCAACCGACAATTTGCGCGACACGGTGCCGTGCTCGAAGGCGTATCGCGTCATCGCGGCAATCTCACCGCCGTTTTCCCGCACGCCGTACCGCCAGAAATCCGCCCCCATCAGCCGCTTCGCCTCGTCGAAGGCCTCGACCGGCCATGGCAATGTCGTCGCGAGATGACCGACTTCCGACTGACGCGCGTAGCACTGCCGTTTCGCCGCGACATAAGCGGTGTACACGCTTGCCGGCAACCAGGGATGCGTCTCCGCGAGGGTCTTGCGGATTCCGACCATGTGCATGATCGGGAACAAGCCGGTCTGTTTGAAATATTCTTCTTCCTGCGCGCGATAATCCGGGAAGAGCCGGTCGATCTTGTCGTTCCCCGCCAGGCACGACGGCGCCCGCGCCGAAATCAAGGCATCCAGTTCGCCCGTGTCGAGCAATTGCGACAGGGTTTCGTCCGGCTCTATCGAGCTCAGCTCGATCTCTTCAGGCAGGTTGAGCGCCATCGCGGGCAATTCGCTGCCGGTCTCCAGCGCACCCTGCCGCCAGCGCATATCGGCCGGCTTTACACCGTACCGATCATCCAGAATGCCGCGCGCCCAGAGCGCCGCCGTCATCTGGTAGACCGGCACGCCGACAACCTTGCCTTTAAGGTCGGCCGGCGCCTCGATACCGCGATCGGTACGGACATAGATCGAGGAATGCCGGAACATGCGCGAAACGAAGGCGGGAATGCCGATATAGGCGTTTACGCCGCGCGCCACCTGGTTCATGTAATTCGACATCGATATCTCGGCGACGTCGAACTCTTCATGCTTGAACGCCCGATTGAAAACTTCCTCGGGAGACATCGCGAGCGCACTCACGTCGCAGCCTTCGACCGTCACCGCGCCATCGAATATCGCCTGCGTCCGGTCATAGTCGAACCCGGCAACGGAGAGTTTCAATCGAGCCATGCCCGTCCCGCAATCGTCACTTTTTCTTCTGGGTGTCCAGGAACTGCTTTGCGCCCCGCTCGAACCAGCCGGACGCCGTCAGGTATTGATTCAGGTGCTTGCCCATGTCGAGCGCATTGTCGAGCGGCATGATTTCGGCCGCCCGGAATGTCTCACGGGTCAGCGCCACCGCCTTCGGATCCAGCGCCAGAAGACCGCCGATGAACTCCTCCGCTACCCGCGTCAGATCCGCATCGTCCTCCGCAAGCCGGTTGATCAGGCCCATCTCATACAGCCGCTCCGCCCCGACCAACTCGCCGAACATCGCCAGCTCCAGGCCGAGCCGCGGCCCGACCAGCCGGGCCAGGATCGGCGTGCAGACCGACGCCGGGAAGCCATTCTTCATTTCGAGCGCGCCGTATTTGGCGCTCCGCCCGGAGAGAACGAAATCGCACCCCATTGCGAGCGTGAAGCCGCCGGCGACCGCATAGCCGCGCACGACAGCGACCGACGGCACGTCCAGCCGGTGTAGCGTGTGGAAGGCGCGCACCCACGCCTGATCCTTCCGCCAGCCGTCTTCCGGGTCCGCCTTGCCGCTCGCTTCGGCCTTGAGGTCGCGGCCGGCGCTGAACACCGGCCCCTCTCCGGTAATCACCAGAACCCGGCAATCCCGATCGGCGGCCACCCGGTCGAGCGCCTCCGACAATGCCAATGTAGTCGGGATGTCGAAGGCATTGCGCCGATCCGGCCGGTCGATGACCAGCCGCGTCAGCCCGTCGGCGCGTTCCTCGCGGATCATCGGAACCCCCTAAATGTCGGCGTAGACGTGTTTCTCCACCTTGGCGCCCGGATGGGTCACCGCGCCGCCGCGGGCATCGCCCACGGTCTGCGCGTAGCGCCACAACGCGCCGGATTGATAGTCATGCTCGCGGGATTTCCAATCCTTGCGCCGGGCCTCCAACTCCTCGTCGCCGAGTTCGACATCCAGCACGCCCTCGACCGCGTCGATGACGATGATGTCGCCATCCCTGAGCAGGCCGATCGGCCCGCCGACCGCCGCTTCGGGCCCTACATGACCGATACAAAATCCGCGGGTCGCGCCGGAGAACCGGCCATCGGTGATCAGCGCCACCTTGTCGCCCATCCCCTGACCGTACAGCAGCGCCGTGGTCGCCAACATCTCGCGCATGCCGGGGCCGCCCTTCGGGCCTTCATAGCGGATGACGAAGACGTCGCCTTCCTCGTATCCTTTCCGCTGGACGCACTCGAAGGCGTCTTCCTCGCGGTCGAAGATGCGCGCGGGGCCGCGAAAAGTCTGCGTCTCCATCCCGGCGACCTTCACGATCGCCCCATCGGGCGCCAGATTACCCTTAAGGCCGACGACACCGCCGGTCTTGGTGATCGGCTTGGCGCAGGAATAGATGATGTCCTGATCGCCCGGCACCTTGATGCCTTCCAGATTTTCTCCAATCGTCTTGCCGGTAACGGTCATACAGTTCCCGTCGAGATAGCCGCCGTCGAGCAGCGCCCGCATCAGCACCGGCACGCCGCCGACCTCATACATATCCTTGGCGACATATTTTCCACCCGGCTTGAGGTCCGCGATATAGGGCGTGTCCTTGAAAATGTCGGCGACATCGAACAGATCGAAGTCGATGCCGGCCTCGCTGGCGATCGCCGGCAGATGCAGACCGGCGTTGGTCGAACCGCCGGAACACGCGACGATGCGCGCCGCGTTGATCAGCGATTTCCTGGTCACGATATCGCGCGGACGCAGGTTCTTTTCCAGGATGCGCATCACGGCCTCGCCGGATGCTTCGGCATAGGCGTCGCGCGAATCATAGGGCGCCGGCGCCCCGGCCGACGCGGGCAGCGCCAAGCCGATTGCCTCCGACACACAGGCCATGGTGTTGGCGGTAAACTGGCCGCCACAGGCGCCCGCGGACGGACACGCGACGCATTCCATCAGGTGCAGATCCTCGTCCGACATCGTGCCGGCGCTGTGTGCGCCGACCGCTTCGTACACATCCTGCACCGTCACGTCGCGCCCCTTGAAGTTGCCCGGCAGGATCGAGCCGCCATACATGAAGACCGAGGGCACGTTCAACCGCACCATCGCCATCATCATCCCCGGCAGCGATTTGTCGCAGCCGGCCAAGCCGACCAGCGCGTCATAGCAGTGACCGCGCATCGTCAACTCGACGGAATCGGCGATCAGGTCGCGGCTGACCAGCGAGCTCTTCATGCCCGCATGTCCCATGGCGATGCCGTCGGTCACGGTTATGGTGGTGAATTCGCGGGGCGTCCCCTGTGCGGATTTGACGCCCAGCTTGACCGCCTGGGCCTGCCGGCTCAGCGCGATATTGCACGGCGCCGCCTCGTTCCAGCAGGTCGCGACGCCGACGAAGGGCTGGGCGATCTCC
>CAJHYV010000034.1_pt1 | contig 35390 bp, 38 predicted proteins | sample 9198851 | NCBI WGS metagenome assembly CAJHYV01 (sample SAMEA7708375, study PRJEB35096) | sediment metagenome | biome: marine neritic benthic zone biome [ENVO:01000025]; feature: sediment [ENVO:00002007]; material: shallow marine sediment [ENVO:03000034] sea grass bed [ENVO_01000059] ...
AATGACGACCGCAAATCCCGCCAGAATGGAAAGGGTCCTTGCATTCATCGTGCCCGTGTCCTCAAATTCGGAGTGGTTCAGCATACCGTCCTTCGCCCGCCAACGCACGCGGGCCGTATGGCCGGGACGGATGCGATACGCCGACCCCGAATAATCGGGACGCGCGGAACCCCGGGGAGAACAAGCGATGGGCGGACCGAAAAAAGCGCGCGCCGTTGGATTCAATCACGTGGCTCTCGAAGTCGGCGATATCGAGGAGGCGCTCGCCTTCTACGGCAAGCTGTTCGACTTCACGCTGCGCCGCAAGACCGAGAGCCAGGCGTTCATCGACCTCGGCGACCAGTTCATCAATTTCGCCCGCGGCCGCCGTCAGGCGCCGGACGAAAAACGCCATGTCGGGCTGGTGGTCGATGACAAGGAAGCGGTGCGCCGCGCGCTAGAAGAAAACGCCGTCGAGCTGGTGCCGGGCCGCTTTCTCGATTTCCTCGACCCCTGGGGCAACCGCATCGAGATCATCGGCTACGACAACATCCAGTTCACCAAGGCGCCCCATGTGCTGCGCGGCATGGGCATGGAAGATTTGACGAAGAACGAAAAAGCCATCCGCGAGCTGAGCGACAAAGGCATGACGCCGGAGTAAGCCCTTAGGCGTATTGCCGCGCGTGCAGCGCTTCCTGTTCGCAATAGGTCTCGCGATACAGCTTCACCGCCTTCTGATGCGCCGCGACCGCGTCCGCGTCGAGTTCGGCCCTGGGCGGCTCGATCAGTTCGAAATGGCCCCAGCGGTCTTCGCCGCGCACCAGCATGGCCGCGGTCCGAAGCGCGCCGGTTGGCCGCGCATGGGCGGGGATGAAGTTGATGCCGAGGCCGATGCGCCGGTGATCGGCGGTGTTCGGACCCGACCGGTGCGGGCACAATCCGTGATGGATCGAAAACTGCCCGGCGTCGAGCTCCATGGCGACCGGATTGCTGTCGTCGATCGGCTCGGTGATTTCCTGTCCCGCCCGGTTAACGCTGTGCTCAATGACATGGGCGGCGTGGCGCAACTGCCTGGGCGCGCCGTCGAACGACAGCACCTCCATACAGCCGGCCTCGCGGTGGGCGTCGGTCAGCGCGATCCAGATAGTGGCTACCTCGCGCGGCTCCAACCCGAAATAGGTCGAATCCTGATGCCACGCGGCGATGGTCGGCGTGTGCGGCTCCTTGATGAAAAACGTGCTGGTCCAGACCAGGATATCGGGCCCGAGCAAGCCCTCGATCCGGCCGAGGATCCGCGGGTCCCGCGCCAGCCGCGTCACCCATGGCAGGGTAATATGCGGCATCGTCCGCCAGTTCATGTCCTTGGTCACGTTCACCGGCAAGCTGAGCCAATTCTCGAACCGGGCGAGCCCGTCCAGGCATTCCCGCCGCTCCGCCGCATCCAGCAGGGGAAACGGATACAGAAACCCGTCGCGCCGCCACGCGGCCACCTGTTCCTTACTGAGGGATGTCATTCATTCGCCTCCTCGCCCCGACCGCTCGAACTTTCGGTATTGCGGCGACCGCCCCTACGGCACGAACCGCCGCTCCCGCACCTCATCGAACAGTCTCAGGAACATCGCGTCGCTCGCGACACAGTCCGGGAATCCCGCCTGCCGCGCCTTCAGCGTGTCGGACATGATGTCCCAATCCTGGTTGAAGATGTAATCGCCGAACGCCCAATTCGCCGCTTCTTCCATGCGCAGTTTCATCAGACCGTATTTCCCGACCATGCCGTCCCACAGCGGCCCCTTGTCGGCCATGAACTCGCCGAGCCGGATCGGCGCAGGCGGGGCATAATCCATGCCGAACGCTTCGGCGAATTGCGGCCAGAGGGTTTCCCAGCGGAAGTAATCACCGTTGGTGATGTTGAACGCCTCGTTGCCCGCCTTCGGCTCGGTCGCAGCCCAGAGGATCGAGCGCGACAGCAGGTCCGCGTCGGTGACCTGGAACACCGAGCGGTAGCCGCCCTCGGTGCCCGGAAAGCGCAGCGGCAATCCCAGCTCCTTCGAAATTGCCGCGTAGACCGCGATCACCGCGATCAGGTTCAACGGCATGCCGGGCGCGAAGCCGCACACGGTGTGCGGCCGCAGGAGCGTCCACTTCCACGGCTTGCCCTGCTGGCGGACGCGCAGCGCGTCTTCCTGGTTGAAGTAGAAGTTCGGCGGCATGTGGCGGGGATCGCTCTCCTTCGCCGGCGTCTTGAACGGGCCGAGGTGGCAGCCGTAATACTTTGTCCCCTGCATCAGGGTGACATGGCGCAGATTTTCGGACGCCGGCTCGAATCCGTCGAAGGTGTTCTCGATCAGCGCCGCGTTCGGCGCGCATTGCTCGGCCCATGTCGGCCGGTCGATATAGGCGGCGAACATCATGTGGGTGACGCCCGAGAGCCCGCCCAGCTTGGCGATGCAATCATCACGGTCGCTGAGGTCCACGGAAATGTGGCGCGCGCGGGTCGCGAAACCCGGCGCACGGCGCGACACGCCGACGATATCCCAGTCCTCCATCGGCTCCAGGGTTTCGATCAAACGGCGGCCGATCACCCCGGTCGCCCCGATCACCAGCATGGTCTTGCGCTCGGTCATGTTCCTCCGGCCCTTTTCCCCCGCGCAAGAAAGCGCGAGACTACGCAGGCGTATTATCACCGAAACGGGAGGCCGCGCCATGTCCACCGCAAAGGGACTTCTGCTCGTTCTGATGGAAGCCGCCACCGATGCGGACGAAGAATTCAACGCCTGGTACGACACCGAGCATATTCCCGAACGCGCGGCGGTGCCGGGGTTCGAAACCGCGCTGCGCTACGTCTGTATCGGCGGCTGGCCGCGCTACATGGCGCTTTACGATCTGGAGGAGCCGGAGATACTGGAGGGCGAGGCCTACCGCGCGATCGGCGGCGCCAATCTGTCGGTCTGGTCCAAACGCGTACTGGCCAACATCCGCGGCTACTATCGGGCCGAAGGACCGCAGCTCCATCCCGGCCATGCGATCACCGACACGACGCGCCAGCGATATCTCTCCTTGCTGCGGTTTCACGGCGCCAACGAGCCCGCACTGCTGGAGGCCTTGACGGAAACGGTCGGGCGCGACCCGGGCACCGCCGCGCTGCGGCTCTATCCCAACACGGCTGCCGAAGGCGATCATGTCGCCCTGATCGAACATGCCGCGCCCTGCAGCCGCTATGAGGCGCCGGCGGCACTACTCGACGCGGTGCCGGACACGCTGGATCTGGTCAACACCTACATGCCGTACCGGCGGCGGTAGCGGCTGCTGACGAAACCGGGCGCCGGCGAGCCCTTCATCCCGAGCCTGACGAAGGATGCGGCCAACCTCGCGGGACAGGGCATTTGGAACCCATCTCTGCCCCCTCGCGCCGACGCGGTGAATTTTCTATGATGGCAGCTGACAACCGGTCGCCGTCCCATTGCTCATCATCGGATATACATCATGCGTTTCGGAATTCTGTTCACCTCGCACCCGAATATCGACAAGGAACCCTATCCGCACCGCGATGTGCACGCCCGGGTGACGGCGGAGGTAATCGAAGCGGACCGGCTGGGTTTCGATACCGCCTGGATCGCCGAGCATCATTTCAGCAATACCTACGGCATCCTGCCCGATCCGTTCGCCTATATGGCCTATCTGGCGGCGCAGACGAAGCGCATCCGGCTCGGTACCGCGGTTATGACGGTGCCGCTCTACAACCCGGTGCGGATCGCCGAGAACATGGGCTTCATCGATATCCTCAGCGAAGGACGGCTGACCCTCGGGCTCGGCTCCGGTTACCGGCCCTACGAATTCGAAGGTCTCGGCGTCTCGTTCGAGGAACGCCGCGACATCCAGGAAGAGTCGATCCCGGTCATCCTCGACCTGCTGCACAAACGGAAACTCACCCATAAGGGCAAGTATTTCGACCTCAAGATCGACGGCAATGACGAAATCTTTCCGGTGAGCGTGCAGCAACCGCACCCGCCGCTCTATATGGCCGGCGGCACCGACCGGTCGATCGGTTTCGCGGGCCGGCACGGCTTCGGGCTGATGCTGTCGACGCTCCCTGCAGCGGATGCGCTGGCGGAGCAGATCACCGTCTACCGGGACGCGGTAAAGCAGGCGCCCGCCCCGTGGAACGGCAACCCGGCCTGCGGCGAGGTCGACATCGCGCGCTGGCTCTATGTCGCCGAGACCGACGAACAGGCGAAGGCGGAAAGCGCCGACGGCATCGTCCGCCACCTCGAACACTTCATGGGCAAGGCAACGGCGGGTTATCTCGGCAAGATTTCGGAGAAGGACAACCGGTCGACGCTCGACTACGACGAACTCAACGAAAACACGCTGCTGCACGGCTCGCCCGAAACGGTGATCGCTAAAATCCGGTCGCTCCAGGAGAAGACCGGCCTGACCTCGCTGATGGTGCATTACCCGCCCTATTACGGCACCGAAAAGGCGATGAAGAGCCTGCGCCTGTTCGCCGAACAGGTGATCCCGGCGTTTCGCGGCAAGGCGAGCGCGGCGGCCGAATGAGACCCCGTCACCAGCAATTTGGTTAAAGGAGAATCCCCATGTCCATGACCGCCGTCGATTCCCGCACCGAGACGATCCCCGCCGGCATGTCGGACGCGGAATGGAAGGTCCGCTGCGACCTTGCCGCCTCGTATCGGCTATGCGCGCTGTGGGGCTGGACCGACCTCAACAACACGCATATCTCGGCGCGAGTGCCCGGCACCGAGGATACCTTCCTACTCAACCCCTTCGGCCTGCTGTTCGACGAGATCACCGCATCGTCGCTGATCAAGGTCGACCGCAACGGCAATGTGCTGTCGGACAGCGAATACGGCGCCAACCGCGCCGGCTTCGTGATCCACAGCGCGATCCACATGGCGGTGCCGCATCTGCACTTCGTGATGCACAGCCACAGCCGCTATGGCACCGCGGTATCGATGCAGAAAGACGGCCTGCTGCCGGTCAGCCAGAAGGCTCTCACCGTCATGGGCTGGCTCGCCTATCACGACTATGAGGGCGCGGCGACCGACACCGTGGAACGGCCGCGCATCGTCAACGACCTCGGCGACAAGCGGATTTTGATCCTGCGCAACCATGGGCTGCTCACCGTCGGCGAAACGATGGGCGAGGCCTTCGTCTGGATGTATCGCATCGAGAACGCATGCCGGCTGCAAATCACGGCGATGACCGGCGGCGCGGAACTGCAGCCCCTATCCGACGCGGTGCAGCAGAAAACAATTCAGCAAGGGCTCGATATGTACCGCAAGGGCGGCCATGTGGAGGTCGGCGCGGAATGGGATGCGCTTCTGCGGCAACTCGAGAAAGCGGACGGCGCCGGATACCGGACCTAATTCCGGAACAAAGCGACGAAGGGTCTGCCGGTTCAGCTCGCGATGGCTGATCGGTGCCAATGCCGGGCAATAATTCGTTTGAGCCGCAGGCCCCGGAAGCCTTGGACGCCACGACGCCGCCCAAAAGCATATCCACGGCGTTCCCATCGGACGACAGCGGTTGCAGAAGCCGCATGTAGTTTCTTCGCCTATCCGAGACCGACCGGGCTCATCCACAGGTAAAATGGGGCTGTTTGTGCATCACCGGGCGCACATAGTCGGCAATGTTCCCGCGTTCAAAATACCGGGCGTCCGGATCATCGAGCCAGTGTCCGGCATAGGACCGGCGGAATGTCTCGTCTGTCATTGCCGTCACCCCTAACCATTGGTCATGAGCCCGCGATCCTTGCTTCGAACGCCCACCCTACCAGAGGGCGGACAGGGCATCCTCTCGGGCTTCGAGCCGGTTCGGCATTTCGACCTCCGAAAAGCGCTGCCAGCTCGGCAGTGTTTCGCTGGCCGCGTTCTCGGCATCAAGGAACCGTACCCCAAGATAGTTCGCCGACCGGCGCACGACTTCACACGCATGCGTCTTGCCGAAGTGAATTCTGAGCTCGAACCGTGCCGGCAAGCTGGTCAAATCGGACGGGCGAATTTTTGCGCCGGTCTCGGAAATATCGAGCACCGTGCAATCCATCTGGCAATGGCTGTCGTTGAAAACCAACTGCGCCTTGATCAAGGTCCGTTTGCGCGTCGCAATGCGCCGATCTTTCTGTCGGGACGCCGATTGCATCAGCATCTGCACCTGCCGGCGCTGCCAGGCCGGTCGAATTCCCGCGGCAAAGACTTGCTGCCCCAAGGTTATCACGCGCAGGGACTGGCAAAACGCATCCGCCGGCATGGAAAGCGGCAAAAACGCGTCGGCACCTGCATCGATACATTTCTGCTGCAACAACTTGGACGAATCGGATGTAACAATCGCCAATCGCGTCGTCGGGAAAACCTGCCGAAGTTCGCGCAGGAGTATGCGCGGATCGGTGGATCGCTCCTCGACCTGCGTCTCGGCCGCCGGCAAAATCAGCACCAGATCCGGATCGCGCGTGGCCGAAGCCCAGCACGCGGAAGGGTCGTCAAAGCCGCCCTCGACGTTGAAATTGGCCATGTTAAGCACGAGGCCAAGTTCTCCTCGCGTGGCCGTGGTACCTCCAACAAGGTAAACTGTAATTTCATCCATTTTCCGCACTACCTCGCCCGGGCTTGTCGCACCGGAAATACGTTTGTTATTTCTTGTATTTTATTTTGTTTGTCTGCAATGATCCGGTCTATTTTGGGTTAATTTTAAGTAATACAGATGGGTAAGCGACTATCGAGAAACATCTCAAAAGTACTAACTAATAGAAATATGGGCGAGTACTTCAACTGAGCCGCGATACCGCGCAACCTTTAAGTAATTGATATTAAATAATTCTTATGGGGAATGGGCCTTGGCGGAGATTTAAACCATCAAACTCGCCCACAAACAGGCAATCGCGCCGAGCGCAATGGACGCGAGCGTCATGACCATCCCGGCGACCCGCGCTTTGAGGTTGCGCTCCGTAAACAAAAAGCACCATCCGTGGCTGATACGGCCGATCAACAACAAACCGCCGATGGCATGCAGCATCGGGGGGCTTGTACCGAGCAATTCCGCGAACGCCATCAGGATCAGGGCAATCGGGACGTATTCCGCGAAATTGCCATGCGCCCGAATCGTGCGCAGGAAGGTTGCGTCACCGCCATCGCCGACCGAAACACTGCGCCGGCGACGCTGACGAATAACCGATGCGGCAAGGAATAGATAAAGCAGGGCGAGAATACCGGCATAGATTGGCGTAATCGCAAGCACCTGCATGAGGCAACTCCCCGGATGGTACAGCGGCACTGCGGACCGGAAGCCGCCCGTTCACTGTCGTCATATCGATGTGCCGTGCCGGCGGTTCAAGGGGCCTCACAAATACGCGCCCCTTGCCTCGCCAAAAATTCTAAAACCCGATTTGCGACCCGCCGCAGATGTTGAGATGCTGGCCGGTGATATAGCTCGCCGTATCCGTCAGCAAAAAGCACACCGGCCCCGCCACTTCGTCCGGCGTGGCGATGCGGCCCATCGGAATGCGCGCCATCGTGCGCTCGATGAATTTCGGCCCGCGGACGACTTCGGTCATCGGCGTTTCGACCGTGCCGAAACAGACACTGTTCACGTTGATGCCGTACTTCGCCCATTCGCGCGCCGCGCTCATGGTAATTCCCAGGACGCCGGACTTGGCCGCGCCATAGTTGATCTGCCCGATCGTTCCGCGCCGGCCGGCCACGGAGGAGGTGTTAACGATCCGGCCGGGACTGTCGTCGCCCTCCTTCATGCGGTCGAGAAAATGCCGGCCGACGGCCTGTAAGACGTAGAAAACACCGCTGAGATTGACGTCGATTACCGCCTGCCAATCGGCCAGAGACATCTTGTGCGCCATAGCCGTGCGTATGATGCCGGCATTGTTGTAAAGCCCGTTGACCCGGCCGAACGTTGACACCACCGCACCGACCGTCTCCTGCACGAAGGCCGGCTCGGCGACGCTGCCGATATACACCGCATTCTCGCTATCGATCATTGAGGCGGTTTCGCGCACGCCGTCCTCGTTCAGGTCGACCAGGGCCAGCGTCGCGCCGAGCCCCGCCGCCTTTAACGCAACGGCGCGGCCGATTCCCTGCGCCGCGCCGGTAACGATGACCACACGGTCTTCTAGACTCATCGGATTTTCCATGGAACGATTCTCCCGCGTTTGATTGAAGGCACCATTTCTGGCGTTACCATAGCGGAGGAGCGCGGACCCGGAAAACGATGCCAGCCAATTTCAATGATGCCGGCTCGCCAAGGTAATTTCATCGCCCTGCCTAGCCGACGCAGAGGACACAGTCATGCATCTGCTGAAACGCCGACGCCGCTTCTTCGTTTCGCTACTGGCCTCCCTCTTCGCCGTGGCCCTGGGCGGCACCCAACCCAAGGCCGGCGAAGCGGTCGATCTCGAATTGATCCTCGCGGTCGATGTTTCCGGCAGCGTAGATTTCGACGAGGCCGAACTGCAACGCAAGGGGTACCTTTCGGCGATGTCGGATCCTACCGTCATCGCCGCAATTCGTGGCGGTGCCCATCGAAAAATTGCGGTGAGTTATGTGGAATGGGCGGGCTTGGGGCACTATAAGGTCGTCGTTGACTGGACGGTTATTTCAGATACGGCCAGCGCCCGCACCTTCGCGGAAAAACTCGCCGCGGCGCCAATGCAACGGGCCCATCGCACGTCAATCAGCGACGCTATCGAGAAATCCATCCCGCGTTTTGCGGAAAACCGATTCGACGGCTTACGGCGGATCATCGATATCTCCGGCGACGGCGCCAATAACTATGGCAATCTGGTCAATGAAGCGCGGGACAAGGCGGTCAAAGCCGGCATCGTCATCAACGGCCTGCCGATTCTGTCCGACCCGAAGACACAGAATATTCCGACCATCTCCGACCTCGACCTGTTTTACCGCGATTGTGTGATCGGCGGCCCCGGCGCCTTTCACGTCGTTGCAAACGGCTTCAACGATTTTGCCCGCGCCATTCGCCGCAAATTGATCCTTGAAATTGCGGGGCGCGTGCCGCAATGGCGCATCTGGCGGGCCGCCGCTCGCGAGAGCCCGCCGTGCAACTCCGGCGAATGGCGTTGGATGGGAATCATGTCCGGCGGCACCCGGGAATGATGCCGCATGTCCCGTGCGGCAGTTGACCCCTGTGCCCACGGCCCCATATCAAATTTACAAAAGTATTACCCCTCTCACTTTGCTAGCCCTGTGTGTATAGAGGCTCCTCCCCCTCTTTTGGCTCCCCTAAGGCAGGGCTAGCGCTCATTTTTCTGCCTTAAGTCGGCCCCCCGAATGTACCGGTTTAAAAGTAGGCCAATTGCGGCCTCGAAAATTGTCGACAATTTACAATCTTACATTCGATGCTACAGTGGCGATCAGCGATTTGCCGTGTCCCCATCATGAGCGACTGAATTGACCAAGACCCACGACACTTTACAGCTGCTGCGCTCCAACTCTCTGTCGAGCGCCGTTCAGGCGGAAATCGAACGCCGCATCCTGTACGGAGAAATCGACTCCGGTACGCGGATCAATGAAAACAGCTTGGCCGCCGAATTGTCGATCAGCCGCGGGCCGATTCGTGAAGCCTGTCGCGGCCTGGTGGAAATGGGTCTGCTCACCGTCATCGTGAACCGCGGTTTCTTCGTCCGTGAAATCACCCGCAAGGAAGCCGCCGACGTCTATGATGTCCGGTCCAGTCTGATGCGGCTCGCAGGCGAAACCCTTGCCGCGCGCGTCAGTGACGACCAGATCGCAGTGCTCACCGAGATCGTCGCCGGCATGGACGCCGCCAACGACCGCGATGATTTCGAGGCCTTCTACGCCCTTAACCGCGAATTCCATGACCGTATCGTCGACTTTGCGGAAAACGACCGATTGCGCGCGCTGTGCGATGGGCTGGTGAAGGAACTCAATCTGTATCGACGCCGCAGCCTTCTGCTCGGTGGCGGCCTGGCGGACTCGAACCGGGAACATAAGACGATCCTTGCCGCGCTCAAGGACCGGGACGCGCCACGCGCCGGCGAAGAACTGGCTACTCACATTCAGGCCGGTAAGCGCCGGTTTCTCGCGGCGACCGCCGACGGCAACACTACGCAAAAGCCAAACAGGGGAGAATCCAGGTGAAATTCAGCAACTTTCTGTTTCCTGCCAGCATGGACCCGGCACAGGACGAGCAGATCATCAATGAAACCCTGCGCGAAGCCCAGCTCTGCGACCAATTGGGTATGGAGATGCTGTGGCTGGCCGAACATCATTTCGACGGCATATGCGCCTATGTCGACCCGGTAAGTTTCGCCGCCGCGGTCGCCGCCAGCACGAAACAAATTCACGTCGGCTTTGCGGTGGCGCAAATGTCGCTCCATCATCCGATCCGGATGGCCGAGCAGACTTCGATGATCGACAATCTGAGCCATGGCCGGCTGATTGTCGGCCTGGGCCGCGGCACCGCCTACAATATTTACGACTACCAGGGATACGGCATCGATCCGGATGAGGCGCAGGAACGGCTGCTCGAAGCCGAAGACATCATGATCAAGGCCTGGACCACGGAGAACTTCGAGCACAAGGGCAAGTATTGGGATATCAAGCTGCCGATGTTGCGTCCGCGCCCGTATACCAAACCGCATCCGCCGATCCTCCGCGCGTGCTCCGGCGAGGAATCGATGCTCGGCATGGCGCGCGAAGGCCGGCCCTTCATGATGAACATCCAATCCAACGAGGTTACCCGGCACCGTATGGATCTCTACCGGAACACCATGCGTGAATCGGGGTGCGATGAAGCGACGGTGCAGCGGAATGTCGATGATAGCTGGGTGTGGCGAAATATCTTCGTCGCCGACACCGACGCGGAGGCGAAACGCCTCGCCATTCCCGCCTTCGAAACACAAAACGAGTTTCGCGCCCGCATGCGCAAAAAGGTTTATGCGGAACAGGGCCTAATTCTGAAACAGGAAACGGCGCCCGCCGCGCGCAGCAAGGTGCAGCATGGCATCGTCGCCGGATCACCCGAAACGGTGGCCGAGGCCATCGCCGAGATCGACGACATCGGCGTGGGCGGGCTGATCCTGACCTTCCGGATCGGCCCCATGCCCTATGACGTGACCGAAAACAGCATCCGCCTGTTCATGGAGAAGGTCGCGCCAGAATTCAGAAAGCGTAAGGCCGCGTAACGCGGTCGCTTCACACGCCCGTCATCCCAGATGGGTCCTGAGGAAATCGCAGAGGGCGGCGAATTCCGCTGCGGCATCCCGCCCCGAAAAGCGCGCCCGCAAAAAACCGTGGATCATGCCCTCGGCGCAGCGATACCGCGCCTTGCCGCCGGCCGCGGTCAGTGCGTCCACATAGCGCCGGCCATCGTCCGCCAGAGGATCGATCTCGGCGACATGAACGAACGCCGGCGGAAGGTTCGAAAGGTCGGTGGCGACAAGCGGCGTCGCCAGCGGATCCGCGCTGGGGCGCTCCGTGCCCGCGAGATACCAGTCCCAATAGGTTGCCATCGATGAAGCGGTCAGGCCGGGCGTCTCCGCATAGCGGTGATAGGCCGGCCCGTCCAATACATCGGTAAGGCACGGATAGACCAGCCCCTGCGCGGCGATCGGCGGCCCGCCCCGGTCCCGCGCCGCGAGGCACACGGCCGCGCTTAAATTACCGCCCGCGCTGTCACCGCACAGCGCAATCCGGCCGGCGTCGATCCCATCCGCGGCCCCCTGTTCGGCGACATGGCACAGCACCGCATAACAATCGTCGAACGCGGCCGGATAGGGATTTTCCGGCGCGAGCCGGTAGTCGATGCTGACGACAACCGCGTCCGCCTGCGCCGCCAGCCCCCACGCGACCGCATCGGAACTGTCGAGATTACCCTTCATGAATCCGCCGCCGTGAATGTAGAGGATGCACGGCGCCAAATCCGCCACACCGGCGGGCCGGTACAGGCGCACGGGAATATCGCCACCCGGCCCCGGAATCGCCCGATCCCCCACGACCATACCGTCCGGATAGGGCTGCCGGGTTTGGTCGACATAGGACGACCACTGATCGCGCATTTCCTCGAGCGTCGTCGCCGGCGGCAACGCCGCCTTTGCATCGATCAAGGCCTGCATTTCGGGATGAATTTCGAAATCATAAGACATGGCCGACCCTATTACGTTTGGTGAGATGACCGGCGCAGCCTAACGCATTGCGGCCGCGCGGCGAAACCCGGAGTGGGGTTTGAATCGCAGCGATCCCACAGCTTGAGACAAGCGCAGCTACCCCTTCCGTACTTCCGCGGGGCGAAAGGATAGGATGCGCCTGCGCATATTGAATGCCGGCGTCGCGCCCAATACGGTTATCGAATGCGCATTCCTCATCCACACTGAATTGGAGCTCATGTCGTGTCTGTCCTAACCCGGCTCCTGTACATCATTGCTGCCTGTTTCTGTTTCAGCGCGACCGCTTCGGCTGACACCAGATTAATCTACGAGATGAAGGGCGCTGAGACCTTCAACATAGCAATTCGCGGTAATCTGTTTCGGTGGGAGTTCGCCGGCGGTCCGCGCGGCCCCATGACCATCGTATACGACAACAAGCGGCGGCAAATCGACTTGATCGACGACAGGCGTAAGCGGATTTATCAGATCAACGACGAATCCTTGGCGGCACAGCGGAACAACGACGCCAGGAGAAAACGCGCGATGGAATCGGCGCGTCGAGACTACAGGAACATGTCGCCGGAACGCCGCCGCCGGTTCGAAAAACGGATGCAACCGTGGCAGTTGAAGCGGCTAAGAGGGGACGGCAGCGACGAAAAGGACCCAACGACGATTCGGATGGGAAAGACGGCCGAGATCAAAGGATACGCCTGCCGGTTCGTTGATACGATCCTGAACGAACAGCCGAAAAGCCAGGTCTGCGTCGCCGACAGAAGCACTGTCGGTATGTCGAAGGCGGATTTCACGACCCTAACGGGCATGTTCCGTTTCCTTGGCGAGCTGACGAAAACATCCCGCATGGCATCGACGCATTTCGCCCGGAATCTCAAGGGCGTGCCGCTGCAAATGAAGGACAATCGCAGAGGAAAGGTGCAAACGATCAGAGCGATCAGCCATACGCCCCTATCCGACGATGTATTCAAATTGCCTCCCTATGAACGCATCGACCCGATAGGCCGGCGGCCAAAACGACGGCAATAGGCGACGGCATTTCCGTTCCCGAGGCGCAGGCCGCCGGTCCGTCAGCAGGCGCACGACTTCGTGCCGCACCCGGCCAGGAACCCGGCGAAACCGTTACACGCCGAGCTGCACCGCCTCGGCCGCCGCGACACCACTGAGATATGCGCCATGCGCCGTCGAGAAGAAATCGCAGGACGTCGCCTCGCCGGCGAAGAACAGTCGCTCATCGATCGGTTGCGCCAGATCCGACCGGCGGTCCGCCGAGCCCGGCCGCGCGGCGGAATAGGCCCCGCCGATTGACGGATCGCCGCGCCAGGCGGTAGCCGCGCTGGCGACGACACGGTCACCGATGGCGCTGCCGTATATCGATTTGAGCTGATCCAGCGCGGTGTCGAGCATCACCGTTTTGCCGGACGCTTCCAGCGCATCACAGAATTTGCCGCCGACGTAACCGACAGCGACCGGCGCGGATTGCGCGCGAATCTGAAAGCTGAAGGCGTCCGCCCCGTCCGTCGAATAGACTGCCCATTGTCCCGCAGGCCGGCCGAACACGTCGCGATCGAACCGGAACGCGACCTTGTTCGCCGCCCCGAGCGGCAGCACCTCGATCGCCTCCCGTTTCCAATCCGGCAGTGGCGGATCGAAAACGATCCGCTCCGACGCGAGAACGGTGGTGGAAACGGTAACGATGACATTTCGCGCAGAGAGCGCGCCCCGCGGCGTCTCGACGACTATGGATTTTCCACGCCAATCCACCCGGCGCACCGCCGTGTTCAAGGAGACCGGCAGCCCCGCGCCCCACCGGGCGATCAGGGCGCCGTAGCCGCCGGCGACCAGCCAATTTTCTTCCGTGTCCACGTAATTCGCATGGTCCGACGTAGACGCTTCATCCGCATTGACGGCGGACACCATCCCGAGCCACGCATCGAACAGCGTGGACCAGCGCGTCTGCCCCGGCAGGATTTCGGCGACGGCAATGTCGCGCCCCTTTCGCGCCGCCGCTTCCGCCCCCTCGAAGGACCGGTCCGCATACTGTCGCCAGTCATCGACCTCCGCCTCTGTCGCCCACCGGCCATCCAGCCAGATACCGCGCGGCCGCTCGTCGGGTGCGACGGCAAGACCCATTCCCTCGGCAATCGGCACGAACGGATTGCGGCTCGCCGAGTGCAGCCACTGGCAGCCATGATCGAAGGGGACACCGAGCGTATCCGTCTCGGTGAAGGCGCGACCGCCGATCCGAGCCTTGGCTTCCAGCACGACCACCTTTCCGCCGCGCGCCTGTAGTACCTTCGCCGCCGCGATGCCCGCCGCGCCGGCGCCGATCACCGCGACGTCACACCGTGCCGGCAATTGCGCCATTTCTTCTCCTACCCCACCCATTGAGAGAAAGGATCGGCGAAACCAGCGCGCCTTGTACGCCACGGCTGCGGACGATAGTCTTCGCAACACGCCTTTGTCATCACCACCAAGCCGGAATTCCTGTCATGCGCCGTTCAGCCCGCCCCCTTTGCATTGCCGCCGTTAGCCTTTGCTTCGGCCCCGCCGCCCTTGCCGACACCAAGGTGACCTATGAATCCGGCGGCACGGACGCTTCCAGTATAGCGGTCCAGGGCGATTTGGTTCGATGGGAAATGACCGACGGTACGCCGAACGCACATTCGATGCTGTACGACAACAAGAAGAAGAAGATGAGTTTCGTGGACCTCAGGCACAAGCAGATCCATGAAATGGACGAAACCACGCTGGCCAAAATGCGCGCCATGCGGGCCGAGATGCAGCCGATGATGGAACAGATGCGCAAACAATTGAAGAATATGCCGCCCGAACAGCGCCGCATGATGGAAAAACAGATGCCGCAGCTTCAGGGGATGCGGGGCGCAGGTGGCGGTAAAAACGCAGTAACGGCGCGCAAGGGCAAGAAAACCAAGATCAAGGGCTACCCCTGCCAGGTCGTCGACATGCTGTACAACGACCGCGCGCTTCATCAGATGTGTGTCGCAAAACCGGCCGCGGTCGGTATGTCGCAGCAGGATTACAAGACAATGCTGGGCATGTTCGCGTTCATGGACAAGATGGCACAGGCATCGCCAATGGCGCCGAAGCGGTTCGGCAGCATGCTCAAGGGCGTACCGGTGCAAATGAAGGACCTGAGCACCGGCAAGATACAGACCGTCAAGTCGATCAGTAACGGCCGTTTGTCGAAGGATACGTTCAAACTGCCGCCCTACAAGCGCGTCGACCCGATGGCCCGCCCGTCGCGGATGCGCTGACCGGGATCAAAAAAGAAAGCGACGCCCGAAGGCGCCGCCGTATCCCCAATCTCTTACCTGATATGTCCTGCGGGCTGACGTCAGCCATTGCACAGGTTGGTGCCCGGCGTCGCCCTCAATGTTCGGCGATTTTCTGCATCCAGTCGGACAGGATTTCGGTCGTCTTTTCGGTCAAATGCAGCCAGTGCCCCTGATTGTCCGGCGTGACCTCGACCCAACCGCCATTGATGAGTTTCACCACATGCCGGCGTACCGCCTTCAGGTCGATTTCCGCCGCCGCCGACAGTTCGTCCAGGTCGACGGCGAGCCCGTCCATATCGGCGATCGCAATCAAATCGATGATGAATCCATCGATCGGTGTCAGCCCGTATTTCTGCTGCGCCCGATAGCAGTTGGCCCGGGCGACAACAAACCCACGATATTGGTCCGCAAGCGTACCATTCGACGCACGCGCCGATGCTTGTGTCTCGAGAGATCCTGTTTCCATATACATCTTTTGTATTGCTCCCTCTATCCGCGGCCGTCGGCCAATTTCGATAACCCTTTGGAATAACGTACTGTTCTTACTCTTAAGCCAAACCACCCAATAAACAGCATTATTCTTGGTACTAATAATGGGCTAACTAATGTCAGGGCGCGACTATAATTAAGAATTAGGTCTTTAGTATTAATTTTGTATTTGTCTAAATATCTTTCCATTCCTAATATTCAGGGTCTCCTATTAAAATTCAGGACTTGCGCGCCGGCCCACTGGTACGCTCCACGACTCTCCGGCGGAAATTCGGTCAAGAAAAACGGCGCTCAACGGCGCCGCAACCTCTCGTTCCATTGATCAACCGGCAGTATGCTGTCCCACACTGCGCTGCCATGGTCCGACGCCTAGTGCTCCACCTGCATCATCATCAACGCCGACAAGGCATTCTGGGTTTTCTCCGTGGTGCGCAGCCGTTGCCGGTCCTTTTCAGCATTGACCGACAGCCAACCGTCCTGAACAAGACGAACGGTATGGCGGCGCACGATCGACGACGGAAGCTGTGCGGCCTCGGCCAATTCTTCGAGATCGACTCCTTGATCATCGCAATTGGCGACCGCGATCAAATCGAGCAACAACCCCTCAAGGGGCGTTACTCCCCCCTGACGTTGCGCCCAAAAACACCGGGATTTTGCCCGAACGACCCCATCAAAAGATTGAACGGACGCGCTTCTCTGGTCGAATTCCAAAATGGGCGTTATGGGCCGTCCCATTTCGGTATCAATCAACTGCACTAAATCTTTCATTCGCCGCCCCCAACTCAATCTAAAAATCAGCAGTTTGCTGGAAGCACCCCTATACGGGTAGTACTCCCATAGTATTTATGGATTAAACACATTGAATTTTCGAGATACATAAAGAACTAGACCATTAGTACTACAATTCACTATTCACAGAATGACTTATGTAAATATTTCACATGCATAATATTTATGAATAATGGCAATATTTTTGTCATTATTCTAAACAGACTGCAAAAAGCTCCGTGGTCCTAGATGCTCCGCGTGCGGCCGCCATCCACATTGACCGCGCAGCCGCTGATCATGCCGGCACGGGCGGAGGCCAGAAATACCGTCAAATCCGCAACGTCCTCGGGCCGAACGACGCGCCCCAGGGGCACTTCCCGCAACAGGTAGCGCTCGGCTTCTTCTTCGGACAGGTCCCGCTCCACCGCCGTCAGCCGGCGCAACTCCTGCCAGCGACGCGTGTCTGTAGAGCCCGGGTTGATCGCATTTACGGCAATGCCCTTCGGTCCCAAAGCGTTAGCCAGCACTTTGGTTGCGCTCAGCGTGCCGAAATTAATCGGCCCGGCCATCACCGAGAACATCGATGGCTCGCGACCGCGCGTCCCGGCGATGTTGATGATCCGCGCCTGATCCGATTTCGCGAGATGAGGGATTGTCTCGCGCGCCATCCGCATCACGCCGATCGGCTTGACCGCAAAGCATTTATCCCAGGCGTCGTCGGTAATTTCCTCCAGATGACCCCGCGTGGCGCCGCCGGCATTATTGACCAGAATATCGAGCCCGCCGAGCGCCGCAATCGCCTCCGTCACCGCGTCCGGAATCATTTCCGGCTTCTCGAAATCCAGTGCCACCACGGCAACCGCGACCCCGGCGTCGCGCAGCCGCGCAGCCAACGCATCGCAACCCGCCGGCTGGCGGCTGAACAAGCCAAGGTTTACCCCCTCCGCAGCCAGCGCCTCGGCGATCGCCGCACCGATCCCCCGGCTGGCGCCGGTCACAAAGGCAGTTCGGCCGCGCAGTCCCAACTCCATGTTGCCCCCTCTCCCGCAGGCGAACGCCACGCCGAACGGTAACGATACTCGTCCTACGCCACGACGAGGATCTCTTCATTGTCAAAATAGTCCGAGCGCACCACCGGCGCGCCCTCGGTAATTTCGATCAGGTCTTCCATGTGATAGCCGACCTTGCCGACCCACCGGACCCGGGTCTCGACCGTCGACATCATGCCGGGTGCATAGACGATATCCTCATGCGGGCTGATCAGCGGATGCTCGTGCAGTTGCAGACCGATGCCGTGGCCGTTGTGGGCATAGGGAAACGGAATGCCGTGCTTTTCATGCAGTACGGTCGCGCGCTCGAACAACTGGCGCCCGGTATTGCCCGGCCGCAGCATATCGATGATCTCGTGGTGTATTTCCCGCAGCCGGCGCCACCAGGACCGATCCTCGTCGGTCAACGGCCCGAGCTTCGCCGTGCGTCCGACATTGGAATAGAACCGCCGGTAGAAGCCGCCGGCATCCGCCTTCAGCATGTCCCCCTCGCGGATCACATAATCCGACGGATCCATGTGCGGGAATCCGGTATTCGGCCCGGCATTGATATGGGAAAAGGCCACCGATTCCGCCCCCGACCGCAGGATTCCGTCAGACAGCCGAAAGCACATATCCCGTTCGGTCTCGCCGGGCCGGGTATTTTCGAATGTCTCTTTCAGCGCCTTCTCCGTGCCGCGATAGGCGCCGGCCATGATCTCCCGTTCGCCCGTTGTCTTGAACATGCGCACCCGCGCAAACAGATCGGCGCAATTCTCCACGCGTAGCGTCGGCAAACGTGCACTCAACGCCGCATGATACTGCGCGCCGAAATAATCCATTTCGATGCCAATCCGGCCTTTCTCCAGATCAAGCTCGCCCAGCACATCGGCCAGCAGGTCAACAGGCGAGGTGACGAATTCCACATAGGTACGAATATCCTGAATCCATCCTTGTGCCCGGGCATAGCCCTCCTCGACCTGGCACAGGATAAATATGGGATCGCGGCCCTCGGCCCAGACAATCAGCGCCAGCCGATCGCGGATATCGATCTGGGTGGAGACGAAAACGTCACTGATATACAACACGTTTTCCGGCGATACGGCGACCACCGCGTCGAAGTCACTGGCCGCAATGGCGCTTTGCAAGCCGGTCAGGTCGCCGAGCACGTCCCGCATCGCCTTACCCGCTTTCGTGCCTGAACTCATTGCCTGTCTCCCAGCATTATCACGCCTAACCGCCGGCCACGCCCGCCTTGCGCAGCGTGGCGATATCGTCCGCCGACAGGCCCAGCTCACCGAGGATTTCGTCGGTATGCGCGCCCAGTTCCGGCGCGCCCCGCGGCCCGCCCGTCGGTGTCCCCTCGAACCGCGCGGCGGTGCGCGTCTGGCGTAGGCGGCCGGCCTGAGGGTGCTCGGATTCGATCAGGATATCGTTCTCGAGGATCTGCGGATGGCCGATCAAATCAGTACGCGTCAAAACCGGCGCACACGGCACGCCCGCGGCCTCGAGCCGTTGCAGCCAATCCGCGGTGGTCCGCTCGATCAAGGCACTCTGGGTCAGCGACAGCCGGTCATCGATGTTGAGATCGCGCAACTCCATTGACGTGAAACGGTCGTCATCCAGCCATTCGGGATGGCCGACCGCGCCGCACAGGCCGGCCCATTGCGCATCGGACATCACCGAGACGCTCATATGACCATCCTTGGTTTCATAGATCAGATCGATGTAGCTGGCCGCGCGCTGCGGCGGCACCGTTTTACCTACATAGGTCTGTCCGCCCATGTCCGACGACCATAGGAAGGCCAGCACCGAATCCAGCATGGACAACCGCACATGCTGCCCTTCGCCGGTCCGCGTCCGGGCAAGCAAGGCGGCGGCAATCGCCTGGGCCGCGGTCAGGGCGGTGACCTTGTCCGGCACGATGGTGCGCACCAGACGCGGCCGTTGCTCGTCGGAGCCGCCCTGGATCGAGGCGAGACCGGAAACCGCCTGAATTATCGGATCGTAGGTTGGCTTGCCCGCATAAGGGCCCTTCTCGCCGAAGCCGCTGATCGAGACATAGACCAGCGCGGGAATTTTCGCCCGCAGATCGTCCGCCCCGATGCCGAGCCGCTCGACCACGCCGGGCCGAAAATTCTGCACCAACACGTCCGCGCTTTCGGCCAACCGAAATAGCAGGTCACGCCCCTCTTCGTGTTTTAAATCAAGGGTGATCGAGCGTTTGCTACGATTGTTGTTAAGGAAACTGGCGGACAGCCCGCCGCTCCTGTTGCCGGCCTGGCGTGTCTGATCGCCGCGCCCGGGCAATTCCACCTTGATCACGTCGGCGCCCTGGTCACCGAGCAACATGGCGCAGAGCGGGCCGGAGATCATGGTGGTCAGATCGATGACGCGAAAGCCGTCGAGCGGGCCGGGCATGGGCAATTCCTTCGAATCCTGTCGCTTTCAGCCTAGACCGCGAGGCGGCGCAGGCGCAATTGCGGCACATGCTGCCATCAATTAGGACAACTCGCTTTCGGTGCAAGGCCTACCGCATCGGTTTCTCACCGCGCACGGTGGTGCGGTGCATGCGGCGGCGGGTGCCCTCCTCATCAAACGGCATCGCCTTGTGCACCGAACTTCGATTGTCCCAGATGATCAGATCGCCGGGCGTCCATTTGTGGATGTAGACGAATTCCGGCCGGGTCGCGAATTCCATAAGCTCGGCGATCAATGCCTGGCTCTCCGCCTCGTCCTCGCCGACGAAATTCCGCGTATAGATTTCCGAAACAAACAATGCCTTGCGACCGTTCTCCGGATGACGGCGCACCGCCGGGTGAACGACCGGTGGCGTCTTCGCCTTCTGCGCCTCCGTCAGCGGCGGCCGATGATCCTGGCGGCGCTGATGGTTCCAGACGTAGTCATGCGTCGCGTCGCGCGCCTCGAGCCATTCCCGGCGGTCTTCGGGCAGCGCATCGAAAGCGGCGGACATGCTGGCGAAGGCCGTCCCGCCCCCTTCCGCCGGGCATTCCAGACAATGGAACAAGGAGCCCAGGCTGGGCTCCTCCATATAGGACAAATCGGAATGGTACCGTTTCGAACCGCCATAGGCGCCGACATGGCGGCCATTCTCGACGATATTGGACACTACGAATATTTCCGGATGCCCATCGAGGCAGAACTGATTCAGCACATGATTTTCCAGCGGCCCGAAGCGCCGGCTGACGACAATCTGCTGTTCCGGCGTCACGGTTTGTTTGGCGAAGACCAACACCGACCGATCCGCCAGTTCCCGGCGTAACCGCCGGAACGTTTCATTGTCCATCGGCTGGCCCAGATCCACGCCATCCACCCGCGATGCTATATGCGGGGTCAGCGGCGTAAATCTGAGGTCGTCGTTTCTGAATCCAACGGCGCGGGACATGACCTATCCTCTTGCAGTGTCGGCTGAATCATCCGGGATGCCGCGATTGTATGCCGGAATAATCCGGGCGGAAAGGTCCGGCGCCCTTAGTCCTCACCGCCGCTTCCCGGCTTTTGCGGACCGCGCAGGAGAAATACCAGGGGTAGCAACAGCAGCATCAAAATCGTCATCAGCCGAAAATCGTGCAAATAGGCGATGAATTCCGCCTGTTTGTCGATCACCCGGTCGAGGCTGAGCACGCCTTGGACCTGCTCCATGTTCCAGCGATCCGGCAGTGAGAAATGCTGGAAGCGCTCATTGTATTCGCTGATGTTCTCCGTCAGGGTCGAGCGCGCGCTCTGCGTGCTGCGGGCAAGCTGGCCGACCAGCACCGAGACGCCGACGCTGGAGCCGAGACGCCGTGCGAGACTCAAGACGCTTGTGCCGTCCGAGCGCATCGACGTGGACATGCTCTGGAAGGTAACAGTTGTAATCGATACGGCGAGGAAGCCAAAGCCGCTGCCCTGGATAAAGGTGACAAGCATCACCGAGAAAGCATCCACGTCGGGCGTGAATTGCGACAGCAGGAACGTCGACGCCGCAATCATGATCACGCCGATGGCGACGAACGGTTTCGGCGGATACCGCAACAGCAGCGCCCCGGCCAGCAACGACGATGCCATGGTGCCGAATCCACGCGGCATCATCACGAAACCCGTCGTCAGGACCGGATAGCCCATGTGCTGCTGCAGGATCGGCGGCAACAGGCCGGCATAGCCGAACACCATGAAGTTGAGCAGGAATCCAAGCAGCAGGCCGATCAGGAAATCCCGGTTTTTAAGCACCGCCGGATTGAGATAGGCGTTGCGCGTGGTCATCACATGGACCGCAAAGACGTAAACGGTGCACAGGGTGATCGCGCCAAGGATGATAATGAACGGCGAATCGAACCAATCGTGCCGCTGCCCCTGATCGAGCATGAGCTGAAAAGCGCCGATGGCGATGCTAAGGAAGATGAAGCCGAAGAAGTCGAATTTCAGCGCCCTTCCGTCCCTGCCTTCGGGCACGTAGCGCGCGATCATCAGCACGGCGAGCAAGCCGAGCGGTACATTGGTGAGGAACACATACCGCCAACTGAAAAATTCGGTCATCACGCCGCCCAGGATCGGGCCGATGATGATGCCGCTCATCCGGCCCGTGGTGAGCCAGCCGAAGGCGGTTCCCTGCTGTTCACGCGGAAATGTGGCGAGCACCACCTGCATCAGGAGCGGATTGAATCCGGCGCCGAAAAACCCTTGGATGAATCGAAATATAATGATTTCCGTCAAGGAATCGGACTGTGCAATCAGGATCGCCGAGATACTGAAGCCGATGATGATGGCGATAAACAAGCGCTTGCGGCCGACCCGCCGGCTAAGCCAGCCATAGAGCGGCGTGAAAATCGCCGACGCCACGAGATACGCGGTCAGGATCCACGAAATCTCAGTCAAGGTCGCGGACAGCACCCCCTGCATGCGCGGCAATGCGATGCTGACCGCAAAGGTATCCATCCCGGTCAACATGCCTGCCGGGAGAATACCTACCGCCACCGCAATCCTTTGGCGCGGCGTCAGAGTGTGCTCCGTTGCGGCGGCTGTCATATAGCGGGAAGCCAATCCTCAGAAATGTTGAATGCATTATAATAGCGGGGAAGCGCGCCAAAGGGATAGCCGCGTGAAAACGGGGCCAAAAAACGCCGGTTACGCTGCCTCCTAGAGCCCAAAACTGCAATTGCAGGATGCGCGCTCAGCGAATCGCAGTTTCACTTCCGTTATGGGAAATGCGATGTGGTCCCCGCCGCAGCGTGATTACAACGGCCTCGGCCACGCAATTCAGGCGCACCGGAAACCCCGATACGCCGACCCCACGCGTGGTGTAGCCGATCATATCGCCGCGTCGCCAGATGCCGCGCGCAAGATCACGCTCCGTATGCAAGCCCGTGATCAGCGGGCGGCCGCCCGGCAAGCAGATCTGCCCCCCATGGGTGTGTCCGGTCAGATACAGATGATGATGCCGACGCGCCGCCTCGGCGGCTTCGGGCGAATGCGCCAGTGCCAGACCGAAGCCCTCTCCTTCGGCGCCTAGCGCCGCATCCGCATGTTCGCTATGAAAAACATGCACATCATCGACGCCGGTCACGAACAGTCGCCCGCTTCCGCGCGACAAACCGATCCGCTCATTCACCAGGACACGCACGCCCAGCCCTTCCACAGGATCGAGCATCGCTGCGCAATCGTGGTTTCCCAGCACCGCCAGAATACCGTCCCGCGTGCTGATCCCGGATACCATGCGTGCGAACTGCGCCATCACCGGCTCCAGCGGGGCTGTGTAGTCGTCCCGGATATCGCCGGTAATGACGCACAGATCCGCCGCACAGCCGGCAACCTCGCGCACCGCCGCCAATGCCGCCTCCTCGACATAGTCCAGGTGCAAATCGGACAGATGCAGGATCCGGTAGCCGTCGAACTCTTCGGGCAGATCCGCAAAATGAATCAACAGCTCGTTCAGTTCGACCACCGCCGCCCGCGATGCCAGATACCGCGCCGGCGGCGTCGCATCGAGCCTCCGGTAAAGCCGCCGCGCGGCCTGATAGACCGGCCTCAGATGCCGGCTGTACCAGGGGCCGCCCGGGAAATTCGCCTCCATCGCCTCGCGCCGGGCGCGCCATGACCGCCGCGCCGCCATCGTCTCGGCGTCATGGCCGAATGCCTCGTCGCGCATGGATAATCCGCTGCTATTTTGAGCAGAATATCTTGCGGCGACTGGAGCACTGGATCGATTGAAATTCACGCGTCCTGATTCCTTCCACGACAGTCTGTGATATGGCAGCCGGTCGGTATGCGCTTCCGTGGTGGCATCCTACCGTGGCGGCCGGCTACCGCAAGGTCGATTTTGGTTTACGAGGACGGACTTTCTGGCGACAGTTCGGTGGTAACCCTTCGAGGAAGAGCCCGATGTCAAAGACCGATTTCGATCCCTTCGCCAGCGCGACCCAACTGGCTTCGGCCATTCGGGAGGGCGCCCTTTCGGCACAGGATGCGCTCGAGGGTTACCTGGACCGCGTCGACCGCTTCAATCCGGACCTCAACGCAATCATCTTCTCCGACCGCGACGGCGCGCGCCGCCGCGCCCGCATGCTCGACGAAATGGCGGGCCGCGACGATTGTCAAGGACCGCTGCATGGCGTGCCGATGACCATCAAGGAATCCTTCGACATCGCCGGCATGCCGACGACATGGGGGGTGCCCGCATTGAAGGACAATGTCGCCAAGACCAACGCCTTGGCGGTGGACCGGCTGCAGGCGGCGGGCGCGGTTATTTTCGGCAAGACCAACGTGCCGCTGCTGCTGGCCGACTGGCAGAGCTTTAACGAAATTTACGGCGTCACCAATAATCCATGGGACCTGTCGCGAAGCCCGGGCGGCTCTTCCGGGGGCTCGACCGCGGCATTGGCGGCGGGCCTGTCCGGCATCGATGCCGGCAGTGATATCGGCGCATCGATTCGCAATCCGGCACATTATTGCGGCGTATTCGGCCACAAACCGAGCTACGGCATTTGCCCGCCCCTGGGACAGGCGCTTCCCGGAATTCTGACACCGGCGGATATTTCGGTCATTGGACCGCTGGCGCGCAGCGCCACCGATCTGGCCATTACGCTCGACGTCATGGCCGGCCCTGCGCCGCAGGAATCCGTCGGTTACAGGCTCGATCTGCCGCCGCCGGGAAAAACCGAATTCGCCGAGTTCAAGGTGGCGGTCATGCTGTCCGATTCCAATTCGGAAGTCGACGCCGAATTGACGGATACGCTGCAGGCGCTGATCGAGAAGATCGCCGCTGCCGGCGCAACCTTGGATGACGCAGCCCGGCCGGATATCGATACGGAACGCGCGCACGCGCTCTACGTCTCGTTGCTTCGTGCGGCGACGTCTTCCCGGCTGAGTGAGGAAGAACGCGACCGGATGGCGGCCGAAGCCGCAATGCTCGATCCGGGCGATAGCAGCTATCACGCGCAGATGTTGCGCGCCAATACGATGCGTCATGGTGAATGGCTCAAACTGAACAATGAGCGCGAGCATATGCGTCGGCGCTGGGCGGATTTCTTTGAAGACTATGACCTGTTGCTGTGCCCGGCCGCGGCGTCCGCCGCCTGTCCGCATGACCATGCCGGCGAACGCCACACCCGCACGATCACCGTGAACGGCAAGCAAGTGCCGACCACCGACCAGCTCTTCTGGGCGGGATTTAGCGGGTCGGTCTATCTGCCCTCTACCGTGGCGCCCGCGGGGTTGACGAAGTCGGGCTTGCCCGTCGGGTTGCAGATCGTCGGTCCCTATCTTCAGGACCGCCGCTGCATCGAATTCGCCGGTCTTATCGAGCAGGCATTCGGGGGCTTCGTTGCCCCGCCGGGATATGGCGGATAAATGCACCACACAAGCGTGAGGACGGAGGACTTGACCATTGGAAACGCCAAATTTTCCCCGAACCTGCAGTCGCCGCACATGGCTGTTTCGCGCCACCGCATTGGGCGCTCTGCTTGGGTCGGCGGCCGGCCTGAAATCGGCTGACGCCGCGACAAAACCGATCGTTCAACCGAAGACCCGCACTGGCGAAAGCTTCATTCGCCGCGCATTCACGATGCGCGACCAAGCCGCCGCCGCGGGCGACCGGCCGTATGGTGCAATCGTCGTAAAGGACAGCCATATCGTCGGCGAGGCGCCGAGCCGCGTCATCACGGCCAAGGATCCGACGGCGCATGCGGAGACGGAAGCGATCCGCGACGCCGCACGACGCCTTGGCACGCGCGATCTCGGCGGCTGCGTCCTCTATTCGTCCTCGCGGCCCTGTCCGATGTGCGAAGCCGCTGCCTACTGGGCGAATGTCGATAAAATGGTGCATGGCTCGGCGGCGACCGATGCGGGTCCGCCAAGTCTCAGCCGCTGCGGTTAGGATAACCTGCGGGCTCTGTCTCACCCACAGGCACCGCGGGCCTATTACGCCACATTTCGCTTGCGCTTCGGGCACGGCCGCACCGTCTTGGCCGCCGGATCGAATTCCGAACGGTCGATATGCGCCAGGCTCTTGCCATAAATATGCAACGAAACCGTGGTCTGATCGCTGTCGTTCTGGACGCTGTGAATGTCGTCCGGCAGAAAACCGATCACATCCCCGGCGCCGACCACGACCTCGTTATGGAGGACGACGTCCGCGTGGCCCGGAGTTGAGCCGTCATCCTGACGCAGCCAGTTGAGATTTTTTTCCGGCCCATCGATCCCGACCACCACGCCCCAGGTCTGATGGTCGTGGGGTGCGACGCCACGCCCCGGCAGCCAGGCGATCGCCTCGACCAACAGGTGTTCCGGCTCTTCGTGCAGTATGGTGATTCCGAAGCCCTGGTCCGCGTCGCAGTCGTAAAACGACGGCTTTACCCAACCGGTATCCGCCGCGATGCGCTTGGCGAGCGGCGTTACCGCCCGGATGATCGACTTATTGTCCTGCTCCCTGGCGGTGATTTCCTTCAGATCCTTAACGAACGCGTCGAGTGTGTAGTCCGGCACTGCGGCTTCTCCTTTTGCATGGTCCTGGACAAGATAGCACGCCAGGGCGCCGCACAAAAAAGCGCTCTTCGGAAAACAATCGCCGGTTTCGCGGGGTCCTATGCAATCCATACGGCAGCGCTTAAACTCTGTGACCACGGGCAGCGTTCCGTGTGTCAGCGAAAGGATCGGGCGATGGCGGCAACGATCAACCCGCTCAGCGATGTCATGGGCGCCGAGGCAACCGGCGTCGATCTGCGAACGCCGCCGGATGACCGCACGCTCAACACGTTGACCAATGCATTGCACCGGCATGTCGTGCTGTGTGTCCGCGACCAGAATTTGGAACCCGACGCCTTGGTCAAGGCGGCACGCCTGTTCGGCACGCCGGTGCGTCAGGTCAACAAATACCTGAATTTTCCCGACCAGCCGGAGATCGGCATGCTGTCCAGTGACGACCGCGACGTCGTCGGGACGGGCAAGCGGGTGATCCGCGGAACGACCTGGCACACCGATCATTCCTTCACGGCGCAGCCGCCCAAGGCCACTATCCTCTATGCGCTGGTGGTGCCGGAAACCGGTGGCGAAACCAGTTTTTGCAATATGCGGGCGGCCTATGCGGCGCTGCCCGAACATACCAAACGCCGGCTCGACGGGCTCGAGGCGGTGCACACTTATGAAAGCAGCCGCTCGCCGCGCAAGATGATGAAACTGACCGACGACGAAGAAAAAGCGCTGCCCGAAGTAGTGCATCCGCTGGTGCGCACCCATCCACCCACCGGCGCGAAGGCGCTGTATATGAGCACCACGCGGCTCGAACGGATCGTCGGCCTGGAGCGCGCCGAAAGCGACGCGCTTATCGACGAATTGCTGGCGCACGCGACCAAGCCCGAGTTCCAATACGACCACGTATGGCGGGCCGGCGACATGGTGATTTGGGACAACCGGTGCTCGATGCATCACGCAAACGCCAATTACCCGCTAGACGCCAAGCGGTTGCTTCACCGGATCATCCTTGAAGGAGAAATACCCGCCTAGGCCGCGCGATGGCCGCGGGTAGACGGTCAGTGCATGTACTGTCCCGGCAATGCTTCTAAGAAGGCTACACCGATTATGGTGGCTTCCTGACGGACCGTTTCACAGAAATAAGACCGACCGTCCAAAAGCTCGAGAATGAATTCGTTTGGCGGCCAGACGGTTTCCAAAAGATGCAGACGCGCGCCGGTCTCCGAGATGTCCAGGACGATGCATTCCACGCTGGACTTGCCGTCGTGAAAAACGAGGGCTGCGCTGGCCAATCGCTTAGACCGCCGCGCCCGGTTGCTCGTAGCCGAATTTTTGGAAAAAACCTTTTTACTTGAAATGCTTGCCATATCTCACCTGTTCTCTCGAGGCATTTTACGAAATACGCAATGCCCGGCAGTGATTTTGGTCACCCGTTCGACAGGAGCTGTAATTTTTTCAGGAGTTCAACCGACCTTGGAACCCCTTATCTCCATTGAATAAAACGCATTTAAATTATGCCATAAGCATTTGATAAAAATTGTACTTATTCGTTAACGAACCATTAATCCGTGATCCCTAGGCTGAAACGCTGGCTTCAATCGCGGCCTTCAATGAACAAAAAGGTTAATAAGTTCAATGAATCAAAGAGGTAAATTATCCTTGGCGGCCGATTACGGTTTTGGCCAAGGACCAGAAGACCGGCGGGGCGCGGAGCGCAATTCGTCGGATCAAAGTGCGCATATCGCTTTTCAAAATAATGAAATGGATTGCCACCTCGTGGACATTTCGATGAAGGGCGCCCAAATTCGCGTCGCGAACGGCAACGACGTGCCCAACTTTTTCGAATTGCATACGCCGGCGGGGGAAGCCTTTCTGTGCGAGGTAAAGCACCGCAAGCAAGACACCATAGGTGTTCAATTTCTCCGGCATAGCTAGGGTCCGCCGCACGAAGCAGATCTCGGAGCTGCCCGCCGCCTGAAGGGGCGGCTGGTCTTCGCGCACGTCTTCATTTGCAATTTGTGGCGATTGATTCCATCAAGAGCCACGAAACGATGTGGACGCAATCGGAAAAGATATTCAGCCTGATGATGGCGGGGTTCGCCGTCGCCATCGTGCTCACCAATATTATCGGCGTGAAGTTGTTCCTTGCTTTTCCGGAGAGCCTGCCGACCGGGTTTTTCGGCGAGCCCATCACCTTGACGACCGGCCTGTTGACCTACCCGCTGACATTTCTATTCACCGACATTGTCTGCGAAGTGTGGGGCCGCCGCCGGGCGAATATCATGGTCATCACCGGGTTTGCGATGAGCCTGGTATCCCTCGTGTTGATCCAGATTTCGCTGTATTTACCCGGCGCCCCGGCATGGGCGGCGTCAAACCCGCATTTCGCGACAGTTGCCGATATGCAGCGGGCGTTCGAATCCGTCTTTACCCTGCCCGGCATTCTGATCCTGGGTTCGATGACCGCCTATCTGGCGGCGCAGTTGCTCGACGTGAAGTTGTTCCATTTCTGGAAGGATCTGACCAACGGCCGCCATCTCTGGCTTCGGAACAATGCCTCGACGATCCTGTCCCAATTGGTCGACACGATCATCGTCAACAGCATCTTTCTCGGGTTTGGGCTTGGGCTGCCATGGCCCCTGATCGGCAAGATCATTGTCGCCAGCTATGTCTTCAAGGTTTTGATTGCCCTGCTCGATACGCCGTTCATTTATCTCGGCGTGGCGCTGGTCCGGCGGGCCGGCGGCATCGATCGAGAACAAGCGAATCCCGCAAACGCAGACTAGGCGGCCGCGAAACAGGGACATCCTCTTAAAGTTTTACTGGAATCGTGTGTTCGAGACCTGACGGGCCGCGGATTTAATTTCCACTTTTGCGATATTGGGCGCATCGAACGTTTGCAGCATCCGGCGCAAACCACGCGGCGAGTCGCTGGGCTGACCGTCCCGCGCTATGGCACCCACGGTGGCGCTGCCGATAAGGATTGTTGCGAAAACCGCGATCAAAGGAAGAGTATTGATGATCCGTTTCATGGTTCTCTCGATTACCCGGCCCGAATGCCCGGTCTATTCTTGAGAACGAGAGAGATCTGCGGTGGGGGTTAAACCTGCGCAATAAATCCGCACGGATCGTTCAGAACGCTTCCGCCATCACCGGGGCACGGGACAATCAGCCGCCCATAGAATTCGGGCGGCTGCGGCCATTGCGGCAGCCGGTGAAAGAAAGCTCCGGAATATTCAGGAAGAAAGCGTCTCGGCGCACGTGGCCGGCCTACCGAGATGATACGACATCACATAGGCGATGATCTTGTGGCCGGAGGCGCCCTCAAAAGCCGCAATCGGAAACTCGCGCTGATACATGGTTTCCTTGGGCTCGTTGATCAACATGGAGCCGTCATCGGTCGTCACGAAGCGGTAGCAGCTGATCTTGGTCTCGCCGATTTCGCTGATGTGCTCCGCCAGCACATAGTCGCCATCCTCCGGCTCCCGCCCCAGCTCTGCATAGTCGACGCACTCCAACAGACTGCCCGAAGGAAAGACACCGTCCATCCCCTCACCCATAATTTCAAAACACATAGCCGCGCTCGCCATCGCCGAATTCCCAACTGAACAGGTTCGTTGAAAGCATCATCCTTTTTTGCCATGGGCTACTCAATTCGTCCTGACCGACTAGTCTATAGGGTGAGGTCTCGGAAGGATCAGGCGGGCTCGAAAAACGACGCATCCCGCGCCCCTGCATTGGGACGAACCTGGTACGGCTAGTTCCTATGGACTATCCGCGGTTGCGCAAAGCGAGCGGACGACGGCAAGGCCCTATAGCGGCAGAGATACAAGAAACTGTTACCGACGGCCGATGCACGCCCCCTTGCCAATTGGCGGCGGGCGGAACATGGTCCCCTGCCGTGAGCGAACACGGCCGGATACACGTACATTGGAAGCATGAGCGCAGCCCCCGACTATCACGCGACCGCCGACGCCCTCATCGACGCGGTGATCGACGCGGTGGGCAAGGATATCGTGCTGGGCCTGCCGCTCGGGCTGGGCAAGGCCAATCACATCGCCAATGCACTGTTCGATCGCGCGGTGGCCGACAGCTCGATCAATTTGCGGATTTTTACCGCGTTGACGCTCGAACCGCCCGCGCCCGCCGCCGGAATAGCCCGACGTTTTACCGAACCCCTGGTCGAACGGCTGTTCGCGGGGTACCCCGCCCTCGCCTATGTGCGGGCCATCCGCGAGGGGCGGCTGCCGCCCAATGTCACGGTGAACGAATTCTTTCTCCAGGCCGGTCACTGGCTCGGCGTCGGATATGCGCAGCAGAATTATATCTCCGCCAACTACACCCATGCCGCCCGTTACATGCTGGACGCCGGCGTTAACGTCATCGCGCAACTGGTGGCCAAGCGTACGGATGCGTCCGGCGTCCGTTTCAGCCTGAGCTGCAACCCCGATATCACGGTGGATTTGTTGCCCGCCTTCGAGGCAACGCGAAAGGCCGGTTGCAATGCCGTCCTGCTCGGTCAGGTAAACAGCGAACTGCCCTATATGGCGGGCGACGCGGAGGTCGAGGAGTCCGCCTTCTCCCATATCCTCGAGGCGCCGGAATGCGATTTCCCATTGTTCGCACCGCCGAAGGCCCCGGTCGGGCTCAGCGATCACGCACTTGGCTTGCACGTCGCACGGCTGGTGAAGGATGGCGGGACCCTGCAAATCGGCATCGGATCGATCGCCGACGCGGTTGCCCATGCGCTTATCCTGCGCCATCGCAATACCGCCGTATTTGAGGACACGATAGGACGCCTCACCGCCGACAATGCCGGGGAAAGAGTATGGGAAGATGGCCCCTTTGCCGAAGGTCTCTATGGCGCCAGCGAAATGCTGGTGGACGCGTTTATGGCGCTGATCGATGCCGGCGTGATGAAACGGCAGGTCGAGGACGGCGCCGTGCTGCACGCGGCGTTTTTTCTAGGACCGCGGGCGTTCTACCGAAAGCTCCGGGAAATGCCCGATGCGATGCGCGAGCGGCTCCGCATGACTTCCGTCTCCTTCGTGAACGAGCTCTATGGCGACGTCCGGCGCAAACGCCGCGACCGCGTGCATGCGCGCTTCGTCAACAATGCGATGATGGCAACGCTACTCGGCGCGGTCGTATCGGACGGGCTGGAAGACGGCAGGGTGGTGAGCGGTGTCGGTGGGCAATATAATTTCGTCGCCCAGGCATTCGCGCTGGAAGACGCGCGCTCGGTTATCACGCTCAACGCCACCCGGGAGGAGCGCGGGCGCACCGTCTCCAATATCAGATACACCTATGGCCATGTGACAATTCCCCGGCATCTCCGCGACATCGTCGTCACCGAATACGGCATCGCCGACCTCCGGGGCAAAACGGACCGCGACGTGATCGCCGCAATGCTGTCGATCGCGGATTCGCGTTTTCAGCCCGACCTCCTCGCCGCCGCAAAAGCCGCCGGCAAGATCGAGCGCGAGTACAAAATCCCACCCGCCTTTCGCAACAATTCACCGGCCCGGATCAGCCGCGCGCTTGGCCCCGCGCAGGCCCAAGGCCTGTTTCCCGATTTCCCGTTCGGCACCGACTTCACCGAAACGGAGCAACGCCTGTTGCCGGCGCTGCATCGTCTCAAAACGATCTCGGGTTCGAAACGGCGCCTCGGGCAAACCCTGCTCGCCGGGATATTGCAGCGGCCGAACGCCGAGACGGCGGCATGCCTGGAGCGTATGGACCTCGCCGCTCCAAAGCGGCCGGCCGAATATTTCCACCGCGCCCTCCTGCTGGGTGCGCTTGCATCGACCGCGGTGGAGTCCTGACCGTGCTGAAATGGGCCCTTGGCAAGATCGGCGCCGGATTGGCGCACTATCTGGATCAACCCGCGGGGAAATACCGCACCTTTTCGGTTACGCCCGTTGCCGTCCTGCAAACCTGCCTGCGTCCGGGCGATGTGCTGTTGATCGAGGGCGACAAGCGGGTCAGCGTGGCAATCAAATACCTCACCCAGTCGACATGGTCGCACGCCGCCTTCTATATCGGCGATACGCTTGAAAACGCCGCCGGTGACAACCCGCCCGCCACCTTGATCGAGGCGGATCTCCAGCATGGCGTCATCGCGGTGCCGCTCGCCGCCTACGCCGACATGAACACCCGCATTTGCCGGCCGGTCGGCCTGTCGGCGGACGATCTGCAGCACGTTGTCGGGTTCATGACCGAACGGATCGGGGTTCAGTACGATCTCAAGAATATCTTCGACCTGATGCGTTATCTGCTACCGACGCCGCCGGTTCCCACCACCTGGCGCCGGCGCATGATCGCGCTCGGCAGCGGCGACCCCACACGGGCGATTTGCTCGACGCTGATCGCGCAGGCGTTCCAGTCGGTGCGCTATCCCATCCTGCCCACGGTCCACCATGAAGAAGCGGTCGGCCGGCGCCACAAGCGGGAAATGCGCGAAATCCTGCAAATCCGCCACCACAGCCTGTTCACGCCACGCGATTTCGACCTGTCGCCCTATTTCAGCGTGGTGAAGCCGACCGTCGACTCCGGCTTCGATTACCGGCAAATCGTCTGGCATGACGACAATACGGAATAGGCCGGCGGCATGCCGCCCTCACCGCTCATAGATGCAATTAAACAGGCCTTCGTAGTGCCCGCCGCGGCCACGTCGAACAGGGTGTTTCTCGCTCAAGCTGAGACCGCAGGCACCAATTAGGGCTTCCGTTTCCCGGGTCCCGTCGTCGTTCTCGTCCAGCTCGACGAACAGCGCCCGGCAGTCCTCATGCTCCAGGGTCTCGCGGGCGCCGCCGATCACCGCACGCTCGGACCCGTCCACGTCGATCTTGACGTAGCGCGGCTGCGGTAGTGCGAATTCGGCCCGCAACGTGTCCAGCGGATAGCAAAGTACCGCTTGCCGATGGCTCGCCGGCCCCGCTTCGCCCGAGCCGCGCGTGAAGGTGGACAGCGACTTCTGATGTTCGCCAGCACCGTAATGTCCGATCGCCATCCAATCGGCCGCCTTGACGTTCGACAGTGCAATATTGAAAGCCTGAATCGGATGCGGCAGCCGTGCGCGGTTGAGGAAGTGATTCAATTCCAGCGTCGCGAAATTTTGCGCCTCCGGTTCGAAACACGCGACGCGCGCCTGACGCCGTATCGCAGCGTAGAGCGCGAAATGCCCGATCGAGGCCCCGAGATCGAAATAGACGGACTCCGCCTCGAAGCCGTCTATCCAATCCAGCAATTCCGGTTCGATGTTCTCGAAATAGCGCGACCAGCTTTTGAGCCGGTCGTTGCTTGCCGACAGATCGAAGGCGATGTCGCGCACATTGACCGTTTCCACTGGATAGCGGTGCGTCCAGGATGGGCCGGGTATATCTACGGTATGCATTTCACTACCCCCGCTTGCAGAACGTCTTATAGGCCGAAATTCGGGCGATGTCGAAGCGACTCATCCTGCCAGATTTGCAATCGGCAGCACGCCGTCACCTTGAAGAGCCGGGTGTAGAATTCTATGATGAAGTGCGGCCTGATATTGGCAGGCCCTTCTATATGAACATTCTTATCGCGCGACCGATTGCCACCCCACACCGGCTGAAGGAGAATTTACGATGGCGTTGAATATGATGCAGGACGGGACATCCGAGGACCCCAAGACAATCGAGGTAACGCCGCAAACCCTTCACATCGGCGCCGAAATCGGCGGCGTCGACCTGACCAAGCCGATACCGGCGGAGACAATCGCCGAAATCCGCGACGCCCTGGTGAAATGGAAGGTCGTGTTCTTCCGCGACCAGCACATTGACCATCAACAACATGTTGATTTTACGCGCCAATTCGGCGAGCTGACCCCCGGTCACGCGGTCTACGGCAATGTCGAAGGCTTCCCGGAAATCTATTCGGTATCCAAGGACCGCAAGAACGCCCGTTATAAGGGCGAGATGGCGTTCACCCCCTGGTCCGGCTGGCATGCGGACATCACCGCGGCGGTGAACCCGCCGGCCGCCTCCATGCTGCGCGGCGACATCGTGCCGCCCTATGGCGGCGACACGATGTGGACCAATCTCGCCGCGGCGTATCAGGCGCTGTCGCCGACGCTCCGGGGCTTCCTGGACGGGCTGCGGACGGTGCATCGGTTCAACCCGCCGCCGGGGGTCGAAACCTCGCGGGAATACGAGGAGAAGATGCGCCGCAATCGCCTGATCACCGAGCACCCGATGATCCGTGTCCATCCGGAATCGGGCGAACGCGTGCTCTACGTCAGCCCGAGCTTCCTGAAATCGATCGTGGGCGTGACGCCGACGGAGAGCGAGGCCCTGCTGGCGCTGTTGAAGGAACACGCGGTGCGGCCGGAATTCACCGTGCGTTTCAAGTGGGAGCCGGGCAGCATCGCCTTCTGGGACAACCGGTCGACCGCGCATCTGGCGCCCCGGGATATCTATACCAGCGATTTCGGCCGCGAGTTCTATCGCACCACGCTGGTCGGCGATATTCCGGTCGGTGTGGATGGGCAGCCGTCCAAATCGATCGAGGGCGGACCGGTTCTGGCGGTCGCATAATCCTAACGTGACGTTTCGGCGCAGGGCGCGACGGCATGCCGTCGTCGCCCCTTGCGCACCCCTGCGGTAAAGGCCCTTCATGGATATGGAATCTCGTAGCTTTCGCGCGGTGGGGTATCCCCTGCGCCTGCATTCAGGC
>CAJHYV010000166.1_pt1 | contig 34318 bp, 28 predicted proteins | sample 9198851 | NCBI WGS metagenome assembly CAJHYV01 (sample SAMEA7708375, study PRJEB35096) | sediment metagenome | biome: marine neritic benthic zone biome [ENVO:01000025]; feature: sediment [ENVO:00002007]; material: shallow marine sediment [ENVO:03000034] sea grass bed [ENVO_01000059] ...
CGCCTCGGCCGGCAAGCCGCCTTTCGTGCTGCATGACGGTCCGCCTTACGCCAATGGTCACCTGCATATCGGGCACGCGCTGAACAAGATCCTCAAGGACGTGATCAACCGGACGCAGCAGATGCTCGGCAAGGACGCCAACTATGTGCCCGGCTGGGACTGCCATGGCCTGCCGATCGAATGGAAGATCGAGGAGCGCTATCGCGAGGCGGGCAAGGACAAGGACGACGTGCCGATCGTCGAGTTCCGCCAGGAATGCCGGGAATTCGCGGCGCATTGGATCGATGTACAGCGCGAGGAATTCAAGCGTCTCGGCGTGTTCGGCGACTGGCAAAATCCGTATACCACGATGACCTATGCCGCCGAAGCGCAGATTGCCCGCGAGATCGGCAAGTTTCTGGTCAATGGCGGTTTGTTCCGCGGGTCCAAGCCGGTGCTGTGGTCGGTGGTCGAGAAGACCGCGCTGGCGGAAGCCGAGATCGAGTATCACGACGTCAGCTCGCCCACGATCCATGTCCGGTTCCCGGTTGTTGAGACGCCGCAAGAATCGCTCGAGGGTGCGGCCGTGGTGATCTGGACCACGACCCCGTGGACCATGCCGGGCAATCGTGGCCTCGCCTATGGCGCCGACTTCGACTATTTGGTGATTGCGGTCACTGAAACGACGGATGACAGCCTCGCCAAACCGGGTGAAAAAATCATTGTCGCCGCATCGCTGCTCGACGACGTCTGCGAGGAGGCCGGTATTGCAGGTCATGACGTCGTCGCCAAATTGAATGGCGCCGATCTGGCGGGGACGGTGTGCGCCCATCCCTGGCGTGGACAGGGCTACGATTATGACGTGCCGTTGATGGCGGGTGATTTCGTGACGGTCGAAACGGGCACCGGATTCGTGCATATCGCGCCCGGCCACGGCGCCGACGACTTTTTGCTGGGGTCCCAGCACGGGTTGGAAGTGCCGGAAACCGTCGGCGAGGACGGGGTGTTCTACGACCACGTGCCGCTGGTCGCGGGCAAATGCGTCTATACCGCGGACGGCAAGCCCGGCGACGCGACCGGGCCGATCATCAAGGCCTTGATCGATGCCGACGCGTTGTTGGCCAAGGGCCGGTTGCGCCACAGCTATCCGCATTCATGGCGGTCCAAGGCGCCGCTGATCTTCCGCAACACGTCGCAATGGTTCATTTCGATGGAGACGAACGGGTTGCGCGACACGGCGCTGGCGGCGATCGAGCAGACCGAATTCTACCCGGCCCAGGGCCGCAACCGGCTGTATTCGATGATCGAGACCCGGCCCGACTGGTGCATCTCCCGCCAGCGCGCCTGGGGCGTTCCGATCCCGATTTTTGTCGAGAAAAAGAGCGGCGAACCGTTGCGTGACGCCAATGTTTCCGAGCGGGTCGCGGAGGCCTTCGAGCAGGAAGGCGCCGATGCGTGGTTCAGCAGCGATCCGCAGCGCTTTCTTGGCAATGACTATAGCGCAGACGATTACGAGCAGGTGCGCGACGTCGTCGACGTGTGGTTCGATTCCGGATCGACGCACGCCTTTGTGCTGGAGCAGCGGCCGGACCTGTCCTGGCCTGCATCGCTTTACCTCGAAGGCTCGGATCAGCATCGCGGCTGGTTTCATTCCTCGCTGCTGGAAGCCTGCGGCACACGCGGGCGGGCGCCCTATGACAGGGTCCTGACGCACGGCTTCGTAATGGCGGAGGATGGCCGCAAGATGTCGAAATCGCTCGGCAATGTGGTCGCGCCGCAGGAAGTCGTCGATAAACTCGGCGCCGAAATTCTGCGCCTGTGGGTGGTCGCCTCCGATTATTCGGAAGACCTGAAGATCGGCCCGGACATCATCAAGCACCAGACCGACGCCTACCGAAGGTTGCGCAACACGCTGCGGTATTTACTCGGCAATTTGAATGGGTTCGAGGCGAGCGACCGGGTGGCGGCGCACGAAATGCCGGAGCTGGAGCGCTGGGTGCTGAACCGGATCTTCGAGCTGGACCGGCAGATCCGCTCGTGTTTCGATACCTATGATTTTCACGCGATGTTCCGCCATTTGCACGATTTCTGCGCCGTCGATTTGTCGGCCTTCTATTTCGATATTCGCAAGGACAGCCTGTATTGCGACGCGCTGGGCGATCCGCGGCGGCGCGCCGTGCAAACGGTGCTCGATATTCTGTTCGATTGCCTGTCCGCGTGGCTCGCGCCGATCCTCTGCTTTACCGCCGAGGAAGCGTGGCTGGCCCGCCATGCCGGCGATCAGGACAGCGTTCACCTTCGGGAATTTCCGGAGATCCCGACCGACTGGCGGGATGACGTCTTGTCGGAGAAATGGGCGAAAATCCGCGCGGTCCGCCGGGTGATCCTGGGCGCGTTGGAACTGGAGCGAGCGGAAAAGCGCGTCGGCTCCAGCCTGCAGGCCGCGCCCGAGGTCTTCCTGGATGAGGCCCATAGCGCCGCCCTCGCCGGGGTTGATCTGGCGGACGTGGCCATCACCTCGGACGTCGTGGTGACGGTCGGGCCGGTGCCGGAGTCCGCATTCGTACTCACAGACGTGCCTCAGATCGGCGTCGTGCCAAAAACCGCCGCGGGCGAAAAATGCGCGCGCTGCTGGAAAGTCCTGCCCGAGGTCGGAACGGACGCGGATGTGGCGGGTGTCTGCCGCCGTTGCGCCGATGCCGTTCGGACCTATCAAACCGCTGCGGAATAGCAGCCGATGTTTTATCAAGGCCTAGGCTTGGCCGCGCTTATCATGGCCGCCGATCAGGCGACGAAATGGATTGCCTACCAGGCCTATTTGGAAGAGCCGCGCTCCATCGCGATCACAGGGTTTTTCAATATCGTCCTGTTGGTCTGGAATCGCGGTGTCAGCTTCGGTCTGTTCAGCGATGGGTCGCCCGTGACCAAGTATATTCTGATCGTGCTGGCGCTTGCGATCTCGGCGGTGTTGGTCGTTTGGCTCCGCCGGAATGATCGGCGCTTGACCGCAGCCGCTATTGGTCTGGTTCTTGGGGGCGCATTGAGCAACGTGTTGGACCGCTTGGTGCATGGCGCGGTAGTTGATTTTCTCGATTTCCACGTGGCCGGTTACCACTGGCCGGCTTTCAATGTGGCCGATTCCGCGATTTCGATCGGTGTCGTGTTAATCTTGATCGATGGATTGTTTGAAAGCCGCCGAAAACCCATATAAACTCCCGCGCGGTACGGAGGATGACGGTGAAACACGGATTATTCAAATCAGGGACGGTGGTGCTGGCGGCGGGGATTTTGTTGTCGGGATGCATCCTTTTCGATGGTTCGCGCCGGTCCGGTCCGGACGAATTCGGCGTCGTGAGCCGGGCGCCGTTGAGCCAACCCCCCGATTATTCCCTTCGCCCGCCTCGGGCTGGCGCGGCGCGTCCGAACGTAGAGACACCGCGCGACGATGCTCAGAAAAAATTGCTGAGCGAATCGCAACCGCCCGCGGCCAAAGTGAGTTCCGCGCCCGACGTTCCGACTATCGTTGTTCCCGGGCTCACCGGCCCCGCGGACGCTTCCGCAAAGGATCGTGTTCCCGCCGGCGAGCCGGCTGCGGCGAAAGGCGTGCAGCCGGCGAGCGGTATTTCGCAGGGTGAACTCGCGCTGCTGGAGCAAGTGGGAGCGACACAGGTGGATCCAAAGATTCGTACCTTGGTGGACCGTGAAAGCGGCCGGGTACAGGAAGAAGAGGCGCTTGTCGACAATCTGGTTTTCGGGCGCGATACAAAAAGCAAAGAGGCCACGATCAAGCCGAGCGGCGGGGCGGCGCCTTTAAGTCAAAACGCCGCATCGGGACAACCCTTGGACAGTAGATCGAAGCCCAGCAACGGGAAATAGGACGTTCCAAAGGATTGATTTTTTAGGGGGTTATTCCACTGCAGTGCCATTGTTTCGCCGCAGAGATGCCCCATATAGCGTGTTTATATTCGCCCGTTCAGCACGGAATGGATTAATGAAATCCGCAAAACTGTTTGTCTGCGTCGGTGTGACGGTTCTCTTCGCGGCTTTGTCCGCACCGGCATTTTCCAAAATTTTCAATCCCGAAACCTTCACCTTGAAAAATGGCCTGCAGGTGGTTGTGATCCCCAATCACCGCGTGCCCGTTGTCACCCACAGCATCTACTACCGGGTCGGCGCGATCGACGAGCCGCCCGGCAAGTCGGGTCTCGCCCATTTTTTCGAGCATTTGATGTTCAAGGGAACGAAGACCCTGAAACCGGGGCAGTTCTCGGCCATCGTCGCGCGCAACGGTGGTCGTGAGAACGCGTTCACGACTTATGATTATACCGGGTATTACCAGACGGTAGCTGCGGATCGGCTCGAACGGATGATGCGAATCGAGGCAGACCGGATGACCAATCTGGTGCTCAGCAAGGAGGACATCGAGCCGGAGCGGCAAGTGGTGCTCGAGGAGCGGCGCAGCCGCGTCGAGAACAACCCCAGCGCGCTCCTTCGGGAATCGGTCGGCGCGGCGTTGTACATGAACCATCCCTACCGTATCCCGATCATCGGATGGGAGCATGAAATTCGGGCGCTCAGCCAGAAGGAAATCGTCGATTTTTACAAGCGCTGGTATGCGCCGAACAACGCAATCTTGATTTTGTCGGGTGATGTGACGGCTGCGAAGGTACGGCCATTGGTCGAAAAATATTATGGCGTCATCCCGGCGCGCGCGCTGCCGCCGCGCCCGGAATGGCGCGAGCCGCCGCAAGCGGCGGAACGGCGTGTCGTGCTCAAGCACAAGCAAGTGCGCCATCCCGCTTGGTCGCAGCGCTACATGGCGCCGAGCTACCGCGTCGGTGACCGCAAGGACGCCTACGCTTTGCAGGTCTTGTCGGAAATTCTTGGCGGCGGATCGACCAGCCGGCTTTACCGTACGCTCGCCGTGGAGCAAAAAATCGCGGCGGCGGCGGGTGCCTGGTACGACCCGGATTCGCGCGGCCCGGGTACGTTCTCGCTGTACGCATCGCCGCGGCCCGGAACAAAGGTCGAAGACGTGGCCGCCGCGGTGAAATCGGTCGTGCTGCGGCTTCTCAAGGATGGCGTCACCGAGAAGGAAGTGCGCGAAGCCGTGACTCGACTGCAGGATGCGGCGGTGTTCGCGCGGGATTCGATCGATGGGCCCGCGCAAATTTTCGGCGGCGCGCTGGCGATTGGCCTGGCCGTCGATGACGTGGAATCCTGGCCCGATAGGATCGGCGCCGTTACCGCGGAGGCGGTAAACCGCGTGGCGCGGTCCGTGCTCGGCGACGGCAAGCCGGTAACCGCCGTGTTGCTGCCGGATGAAACGATCTAGAAACAACGCCCGAAGGAAGTCGCCATGAAACCATGTGTTCGTGCGGGTCGACACGCTTTGGTTCTGACCTTGGGGGTCCTGGCGCTGGTGCTGGTGATCACGCCGTCCGCCCGCGCGGTCACGGTCGAACGGGTGGTCAGCCCGGGCGGCATCGAGGCGTGGTTCGTCAAGGACAGTACAGTCCCCTTGTTGGCGATCGAGTTTTCGTTTCGTGGCGGGGCGGTACACGATCCCAAGGGTAAGGCGGGCCTGGCGAACCTGACCGCGGCGCTGATGGATGAGGGCGCCGGAGAGATGGACAGCCAGACCTTTCAGGGTCTGCTGCAGAATCTCTCGATCCGCCTTGGCTTCAGCGCCAGCAAGGACAGCTTCAGCGGCACCGTTAAGACGCTCAACCGGAATCGCGACGAGGCGGTCCGCCTGCTGCGGTTGGCGATGACCAAACCCCGGTTCGATGCGGAATCGGTCGAGCGGATGCGGACCGAAATTCTCTCCGACATCAAACGGCGCTCCAGCCGGCCCGGTAATATTGCCCAACGGACCTGGCGGCGGGCGGCCTTTCGCGACCACCCCTACGGCGAGCCGCTGAGCGGGACGGAAACCAGTATTCAGGCGATAACCGTGCCGGAAATGCGCGAATTCCTGAAGCAACGGCTGACCAAGGACAAGCTGGTCGTTGGTGTATCGGGCGATATCAGCAAACCGGAATTGGCGGCGTTGCTGGACGAAGCGTTCGGCGAATTGCCCGATAAAGGCGCGCGGACACCGGTGGCGACGGCCGTTGCCGCGGCACTGGGCAACACATTTGTTGTGCGCCGTCCGGTCCCACAGTCGATCGCCGTCTTCGGACTCCCCGGCCTTTCCCGCGACGACCGCGACTACTATGCGGCGTATGTCATGAACCACATTCTGGGCGGCGGCTCTTTTAGCTCCTGGTTTTTCAATGAAGTGCGGGAAAAGCGCGGGCTGGCCTATTCCGTCTACAGCTATCTGAATCCGCGCAAAAGCGCACCGCTCTGGATGGGCAGCGTCGCCACCGCGAATGCCCGGATGGGAGAGTCGGTGGACCTGATCAAGGCGCAAATTCAGCGCATGCGGGATCAAGGTGTCAGCAAGGAAGAGCTGAAAAACGCAAAACTCTTCATCAACGGATCCTTTCCGTTGCGGTTCACCAGCACCGATCGCATTGCCTCAATTCTCGCCGCGCTACAATTCCACAACCTCGGCATCGATTATCTCGATCGTCGCGCGGCGCTGATCGACGCGGTGACGCGACGGGACATCGCGCGGGTGTCCAAGCGACTGCTCGACCCGGCCAAGCTGATTGTCACCGTGGTTGGCGATCCACAAGGCATCAAGCCGACCGCCGAACCGCCCGATATCGACAGCTGAAAGACGAGGCGGCGAGTCGCGCCGCCACGCCGCCAAGACACTGGCACCGTGCCGGGAATGCGGGGCGGCTCAAGGGCTTGGCGACGCCATTGCGCCGCAGCGGGGTGACGGGCAATATGCGCTTAACCCATGATATACAGCCATCAAATTGAAACCTGTTTCGACGAAGCCGTGGGCGCGCAGGGGCTGAGCCGTGACGTCTTTTCGGCGCTCGTCGCCGAGACCGCGCCGGCGCTGGAACGCCTGCAAAGCTGGTACGCGGAATCCAGCCTTCCTCTGCTGCGCCTGCCCGAGAGCCGGGACGACCTGCGCGAACTCGAAAGCGTTGCCGCCGACTGTCGGCGGCGCTTCGACGATGTAGTGATCTTGGGGACCGGCGGATCCAGCCTCGGCGGGTTGAGCCTATACGCGCTGGCGGGCGACACCGCGCCGCGTCTGCATTTTATGGAGAATGTCGATCCCCACAGTTTCGCGGCGCTGACCGCCCGGTTGGCCGCCGGACGTACCGGCATCATCGTGATTTCGAAGTCCGGCGGCACTGCTGAAACCATGACACAGTTGCTGTGCTGCATGGCGTGGCTGAAACAGGCGGGCGGCGAAGGCGCCTTGGCCGATCAGGTGATTGCCATTGCCGAGCCGGGTGGCAGTCCGTTGCGCAAGCTGGCGGCCCGGTACGGTTTTCGCGTGCTGGATCACGACCCGAAAGTGGGCGGGCGTTTCGCGGTGCTTTCGCTGGTCGGCATGCTGCCGGCCTTGATCGCGGGCCTCGACGCGGCGGCGGTGCGCGAAGGCGCCGGTGCGGTTCTGTCGGATGTGCTGGCCACGCGCGATCCGGCTTCGTGCCCGCCGGTCGCGGGCGCGGCGCTGGCCGTCGGTCTGGCGCGGGAACGCGGCGCGGTCATGTCGGTGCTTTTTCCCTATGTCGATCGATTGGCGCCTCTCGCCTTGTGGTACAGGCAACTCTGGGCGGAAAGCCTGGGCAAGGACGGGTTGGGGACGACGCCGTTGCGCGCCATGGGTACGGTCGATCAGCACAGCCAGTTGCAGCTCTACCTCGACGGTCCGGCCGACAAGATGTTTACCGTCATCATGGGGCCGTCGGCGGGAACCGGTCCGCTGATCGATCCGGATTTGGTCGACGATCCGGCGCTTGCGCCGCTGCTCGGGCGCCACATGGGCGACCTGCTCGATGCCTGCCAGCGGGCGACCGCCGAGACGCTGGCGGCGCGGGGCCGCCCGGTGCGCGTAATGACGCTGCAAGCTGTGGATGAACGCAGTCTCGGTGCCCTGATGATGCATTTCATGCTGGAGACGATTATCGCCGCGCATCTGCTGGGCGTCGATCCGTTCGATCAGCCGGCGGTGGAAGAGGGCAAGGTGCTGGCCCGGCGATACATGCAGGAGATGGACGGAACCGGGTCATGAGCGTTCGGCGTCTGCCGGAAACCGTTATCAACCGCATTGCCGCGGGCGAGGTCATCGAACGTCCGGCATCGGCGGTCAAGGAACTGGTGGAAAACAGCCTGGACGCCGGCGCGCAGCACATCTCGGTGGCGATCCGGGACGGCGGCAAGTCGCTGATCGCGGTGACCGACGACGGCACCGGCATGTCGCGGGACGACCTGGAACTCGCGGTCGAGCGTCACGCCACCTCTAAACTGCCGGATCACGATCTGCATGCCATTGCGAGCCTGGGGTTCCGGGGCGAGGCGCTACCGTCGATCGGTGCGGTCAGTCGGCTTGCGATCACCACCCGCGCGCGCGGTGCCGACTCGGCCTGGCGCCTGACGGTGGAAGGCGGGGCGAAGTCCGGACCGGCGCCAGCGGCGCATCCGGAAGGCACGCGGGTGGAGATCCGCGATCTGTTTTTCGCGACGCCGGCACGGCTTAAATTCATGCGCAGCGATCGTGCGGAAACCGGCCAGATCACCGAAATGATGCATCGGCTGGCCATGGCCCGGCCCGATGTCTCCTTCACCCTGGCCGATGAGAATCGCACGCGGATGCAACTGGATGGGGCGCAAGGCGATTTTCTGGAAAGCCGTCTTTCGCGCCTGTCCGCGATCATGGGGCGCGACTTTGCCGCCAACGCCTTGCCGATCGATGCGGAGCGCGACGGCGTGCGCTTGACGGGATATGCCGGCTTGCCGACGCTCAATCGGGCGAATGCGGCGAAGCAATTCCTGTTCGTGAACGACCGGCCGGTCAAGGACCGCATGCTGATCGGTGCGGTGCGCGGGGCCTACGCGGATTTTCTGTCGCGCAACCGCCACCCGCTGGTCGCGCTGTTCCTGGAAATCGAACCGCGTTCGGTCGACGTCAACGTTCATCCGGCGAAGGCCGAGGTGCGATTTCGCGATCCCGGGATGGTGCGCGGGCTGATTGTCGGCGCCTTGAAACACGCGCTTGCGGATGCCGGGCATCGCGCCTCGACCACCGTGGCCGCCGCCGCGCTCGGTGCTGTGCGGCCGGGCAGTTTGCCCTCGCGCGGCGGTGGCGCCGTTGCCTACGCCCATCCGGCACGATACCCGTCCGGCGGACTGGCCGAAGCGGCGGCGGACTATCAGGCGCCGCTTGGCGAGGTCCTGACCCTGCCGTCGGCGGTGCATGCGGCCGCGGAGTCCCCGTCGGCCGGCGATGTCGCCGACTATCCGCTGGGCGTCGCGCGGGCACAACTGCATGAGACCTATGTCCTCGCCCAGACCGCGGAAGGCGTGGTGATCGTCGATCAGCATGCGGCGCATGAACGCCTCGTCTATGAGCGGATGAAGGACGCACTCGCCGAACGGGGCGTGCAGGGACAGGGGCTGCTGATGCCCGAGGTCGTCGAACTGGAGGAAAACGCGGTGCAAAGGCTTGTCGCCCGCGCACCGGAACTGGCCGAGCTTGGCCTGGTCCTCGAGGGATTCGGCGAGGGCGCGGTGGTGGTGCGCGAAGTGCCCGCATTGCTGGGTACCGTCGACGTGCCGGGGCTGGTGCGCGATCTTGCCGACGAGCTGGCGGCGCTCGGCGAGGCCTTCAGTCTCAAGGAAAAATTGGAAGAAGTGTGCGGCACCATGGCGTGTCACGGATCGGTGCGCGCGGGGCGCCGGTTGACGGTGGAGGAAATGAACGCGCTGTTGCGCGAGATGGAGGCGACACCCCATTCGGGACAATGCAACCATGGCCGGCCCACCTATGTCGAACTGAAGCTCGCCGATATCGAGCGCCTGTTCGGCCGCCGTTAACGGTGTTTATGATTCCGCCCGCAAGATGACAATCCGCGCCGCGCCGTAGCGCCGTTCGTCGAGGATCGTGAACCCGGCGGGCGCGGTGAAGTCTTCCCTGGCGCCCAGCTCCACGGAGCACAAGGCGTCTTCGGCAAGCCAACCGGCGTTCGCCAGGGCCGTCAATGCCGGACCGGTCTGATCTTCGCCATAGGGTGGATCGAGAAATACGAGATCGCACGCGGCCGTGGTCCTTGGCGGCGCGCGGCAATCGGCACGCAGTACCGTCGCCAGACCGGCCGCATCGCAGGCTGCAATATTGGCTTCCAGCGTCCGTTGCGCCACCCGGTCCTTTTCGATGAAGGTCGCGTGCTTCGCGCCGCGGCTCAGCGCTTCAAGGCCGAGCGCTCCGGTACCGGCGAAGCCGTCGAGCACGCGGGCCCCCGGCAGCGGGCTGCCGCCGCCGGCCTGAAATTCGCGATGTTCCAGAATATTGAACAGGGCCTCGCGCAGCCGGTCGCTGGTCGGCCGCACGGCGCGGCCTTCCGGCGCGGTGAGCCGCCGGCCGCGCCACTTACCGCCGACGATTCGCATGACGTTTCGGCTTGTCCGGCCCCCGTCCGAGTTGCTCGGCCAGTACTTTCCTGGGGACCTTTTCGATTCCGCCCCGCTCCAGGCTGCCGAGCTGGAACGGGCCGTAGCTGATCCGGATGAGGCGGTTCACGGTCCAGCCGAGCTGTTCGCAGACGCGCCGGATTTCCCGGTTCTTGCCCTCCCTCAACCCCATGGTGAGCCAGGCGTTCGCACCTTGCTGCGAATCCAGCGTTGCATCGATCGCGCCGTACCGCATGCCGTCGACGGTGATGCCCTCGGCGAGGCGGCCGAGCGACGCATCGGTCACCCGTCCGTGCAGCCGGACCCGGTAGCGCCGAAGCCACCCGGTCGACGGATGCTCCAGCCGCCGTTTCAGCTCGCCGTCATTGGTCAGCAGCAACAGCCCTTCGGAGGTGATGTCCAGGCGGCCGACCGAGAGCACCCGCGGCATATCCCTGGGCAATTTCTCGAATACGGTCTCCCGGCCCTCCGGGTCGCGCGCCGTCGTAACCAATCCCGACGGCTTGTGGTAGCGCCAGAGCTGGACCGGATCCGGTGCGCCAAGCGCCTTGCCGTCAACGGTGATGCGGCTTGCGGTTGTGACGGTCACCGCCGGGCTGGTCAACACGGTGCCGTCCACCGCGACGCGGCCGTCGGCGATCCAGCGCTCCGCCTCGCGCCGGGAACACAACCCGGCCCGGGCCATCACTTTAGCAATGCGCTGCGGTTTTTCGTCGCTCATGGGCGTCCGGCACGGTTGTCGAAGGGCGGCGGACAATAGGCGAGGGGTCCGGCCTTTGCAAACGTGGTGCGCGGGTCCGGCGTAGCCTCGGCGGTGAATCAATCCGCCGCCGGCGGCATTTCGTCGGTGATGTGCTCGGTCGGCTGCGGCGTCGTGGTCATGATGGTGACGCCTTCCGGGGCGTTGAACTGGTGCCACGCGCCCTGCGGGACGATCGCCACCATGCCGGCCTTCAGGTCCAGCGTTTCCGTGCCCTCCGCCGTGATCAGCGACAGGGTGACGCTGCCTTTCAGGATCTGCACGATTTCGTCGCCATTGGGATGGCGTTCCCATTGGCTTACCCCGGAAAACCCGCCGGTGAAGATCGCGCCGTCGCGATATTCCGCCACGCGCGCGAAGGTGCCCTTTGTATCGGAAAATCGAGTCCGGCCCTCGAGGAATTTCAATGTCGCGAGCGTCGCGTTAATATCGATCGCTTCGGTCATCGCCGTTGCTCCTTTCGAAATGAATATTTCCCGGTCTTCATACGGACGCCCTGCGCCATTTGACCCAGCCGGTCATGACCCGGCCGTCGGGCCAAGCCCGCGACAGCGTCAGCGTCAAGTGACCATCTTCCGACATCTCCAGCCCGCGCACCTGTACGCCGCCGACCCAGCCGGGGTTGAGTGCAAACCGCACCTGCGTGGTCAAGACGCTGTCTTCGACGGTGAATTGGCCGCCATAGGACAGATAGGTGTCGAAGGCGGTCACCTTGTCCGCGTCGGGCGCGTCCGAATGCCAGGCGGGATCTCCGGTGAGAGCCGGCCGGCCGCCCCAGCAGACGATCGCGTTCATCCAGCCGTCGGGCGCGAAAATCATGAAGCCCTGCGGATCGTCGCCATAGCGGATTTTGGCCTGCGCCTGATCCTCTTCGCTGTCGGTGCCCCGGTCCACCATCAGCCACGAGCCGAGAATGTCTTGTGCGCTTACCATCCGATCCCCGATGCTTTTTGTCGCTGTATGATCATACCCGATACCGTCCCGGACAACAGCAGTTCGGTCTCGACGCCTGCTTGACCGGGTATCGGCCCACGGGCAGGGTGCCGCGATGGCGGATCGCGATAGCTCATACATGGCCATGGCGCTAAGGGAGGCGGAAAATGCAGCCGCCCGGGGCGAGGTGCCGGTCGGTGCGGCGGTGGTTGACGGGACGACCGGCGAAGTGCTGGCGCGGGCCGGCAACCGGGTCGAGGCCTTGAACGATCCGACCGCGCATGCGGAAATTCTCGCTTTGCGGAAGGCCGCTGCCGCGCTCGGCGCGCCGCGGCTGCCCGAATGCGATCTGTACGTAACGCTCGAGCCCTGCGCCATGTGCGCCACGGCGATCTCATTCGCGCGGATCCGCCGGCTCTATTTCGGCGCTTACGACCCGAAGGGCGGCGGGGTCGAGCATGGCGCGCGCTTCTTTGGCCAGCCGACCTGCCATCACGCGCCGGACGTCTATGGCGGCTTCGAGGAAAGCCGCGCCGCCGAATTGCTGCAGCGATTCTTCAACGACCGCCGCTGAGGGCGTGGCACACAAGACTTCACATTGGCGTGCAGGGGGCTGGCCTTTACCCGCATCTTGCCTTATCGGAGTAGTGCCGCCGCGTATGGCTGGTGTGGAGCCTGTCGTGTTTGGAGGAAAGGATCGCCATGACTGAGACATCGGTAGAGGTCACCGTGTTTCGTTGGGCCGGCGCCTGGGGACCGTTCAGGGTCAACATTCCCTGCGGCGAATGTTCGCTTACCCTCGATGTCATCAAGGACACCATCGAGACCGAGCTTGGCGGCATTCCGGTCGACATCGACGTGCGCGAATGGCTGTCGGAATGGTGGAAGCCGCTGCCGAAGGGCGGCTGGCATGCGCCGATCGTCATGGTCGAGGGCCGCATCGTCAGCCAGGGTGCGGCGCTGAACCGGGGCGTGCTGACCCAGGCGGTGATCGAGGCCCATGCGGCCCGCGCGCCGATCGCGGGCAACCACGTGTTCGGCAAAGAAACCTGCCCGCACTGCAAGCGGGCCAAGGGATACCTCGACGATGCCGGCATCGACTACGTCTATCACGACGTGGTCAAACAGCCGCGCGGACTCTACGACATGCTGGCGCGGGTTAAGCCGATCATCGGTCCGAAGACGCCGGTGACCGTGCCGCAGATCTGGATCAACGGAAAATATGTCGGCGGTGCGGATGCCTTGTCGGAGATCGTTCATCGCGACGTCGAACCGAATCCGGACCGCGGTCAATGCTCGATCTCGCCCGGAATTCTGGCAGCGGCGGAGTAAGGCTACAGATCCAGCAGGGCTCTACCCGGAGGCGAAAGACGCCGTCCAAGAAGCCTGTCTCGCCTACCGCCACCTGACCATAGTGCAGGGTGCGTGCAGCTTGGTTGATATCTTGGATCTGGCGGGTTCCCTTTATTCGTAATTCCTTACTCGCTAGTGTCGACAATCGACAATATGGATGTCCGATGGGAGAGACGCGCCATGAATAGGCCCTACAGATTGCGTTTGCCCGGTCCGACAACGGTGCCGGAGCGGGTGCGGAACGCGTTGGCCATGCCGATCTTCAATCATCGGGGGCCGGAATTCGGCGCGATCGTCAAGGAAATCGAGTCGCGTCTGCAAGGCATCATCGGCACGACCAATGCCGTCCTGCTCTTTGCGGCATCAGGGACCGGGATGATGGAAGCGAGCCTGGCCAATACAATGGGGCCCGGCGACAAGGCGTTGTTCGTTGCGAACGGGCAATTCGCCGACCGGTTCGCCGCCGTCGCGGCGGGGTTGGGCTTGCACGCGGATATTCTGGATGTGCCGTGGGGTGAGGCGGTGGACCCGGCGGCGCTGTCGGCGCGCCTCGGTCAGGCGGACTATCGCGCGGTCGTCGTTGTCCACAACGAAAGTTCGACCGGCGTGGTTGCGGATCTCGAGGCGATTGGCGCGGCCGTTCGCGACACGCCGGCGTTGCTCATCGTCGACTCGGTCAGCGGCTTGGGCGGGATCGAAATACAACAAGACCGTTGGGGCGTCGACGTGCTGGTGTCGGCATCGCAAAAGGCGCTGATGTGCCCGCCGGGCCTTGGGCTCGCGAGTATCAGCGACAAGGCGTGGAAGATCATCGACGGACCGGCCTCGGGCCCGCGCTTCTACTGGGACTTTCGCAAAGCGCGGGACAACGCCGTCGACGGTCAAACGGCTTTCACGCCGGCCGTGTCCCTGGCCGGTGGTCTGTGCGAAGCGTTGCGCATGATCGATGAGGAAGGCCTGCCGAACGTCCTGGCGCGCCACGCGCGGCTGGCGGCGGCGCTGCAGGCCGGCGGCGGCGCGCTTGGTTTCCCGATCTTCACCCGGTCGCCGATCCGCTCCAATACGGTAACGGTATTCGAGGTGCCGGAATGGGGCGATGGCAGCGCGATCGTACGCCACTTGTACGAACACTATGGGACCGTGATCGCGGGCGCGCGCAACAAGCTGCGCGGCAAGGTCATTCGATTCGGCACCATGGGGTATATCGATGACGCCGATATCATTCTGGATTTGATGCATCTGGAAAGGACTTTGGAAGACCTTGGCTGTCCGGTGGAGCGGGGCGCCGCGATTGTTGCTGCCAACAATTCGCTCCGCGAATCTTGAGCCACGCCGACTGCTGAATCTTCCGGACTGGCGCCTGCGGCGATCTGGCCGGTATTGCCGGTTCGATCGATTGCGGCCACCATCGTGCCGGATCAACGCGGGGACACCGAGATGACCGAATTCTACCGACGTATGGTCGGTGTTCTCTACATTGCACCTCTATTAATCGGGCTGCTCGCCGGCTGCGCGGGTTCGGGGCCGCCCCGTATTGATCCGGGGGCCGGGCGGTTCTGGTACCAGGATCCGGCCGCGGCGACCGGCACGGGGTTGTGGGTCTGGTACCATCGGCCGGCCGCGCTTGCACCAACCACGCCCGTCGTCTTCGTAATGCACGGCAATTCGCGAAACGCCTCGGACTACCGGGACAATTGGATCGATTTGTCTGAAAAATACGGATTCCTGGTTGTCGCGCCGGAATTCGACCGGCACGACTTTCCAGCCGCCGCCTATCACCGTGGCAACGCGTATTACAATAACGGCGGGCAAGTGGTCGCGCTCGACCGCCGGCGCTGGACATATCCCATAATCGACAGGGTATTTGCGGCGGTACGCGGGATTACCGGCAATCGTACTGAAAGTTTCAGCCTGTTCGGCCATTCGGCCGGCGGCCAATTTGTTCACCGCTACATGACGTTCACCGGCGGGCCCAAGGTCAATGTCGCCGTTGCCGCGAATGCGGGCTGGTACACGATGCCGGTCAAGGACGAGAACTTTCCCTACGGGCTCGGCGGCACGGCGATTGCCGATCGGGATCTGAAGAAACTATTCGGTGCGCGGATGATCGTGCTGCTGGGGGAGCGTGACGTCTTGCTGACCCGGAACGTGCGCCAGACACCGGAGGCGAACCGCCAGGGCCGCGATCGCCTCGCGCGCGGTAAATTCTATTTCGCGGCTGCCAAACGCGCGGCCGATAGGGTCGGCGGCCGCTTTAATTGGCGGCTGGAGACAGTGCCCGGCGTCGGTCACGACAATCGCGGCATGGCAATTTCCGCGGCTGCGGCCATTGATCGGGAACTGCGCGCCAAGCGCTGACCCGCGGGTGTTCCGCAGTCCGCTTTATTGGAGTGGCCACGGCAACGTCAGGTAGTCCTGCAATATGCCTTCCGGATATTTGAGCGTCATGAAATGTGACAGGGTGCCCAGCAAGAGAATAAACACCGCCGCGGATATGGCGCAGCCGAGATGGGACAGCCGTGCCTTCAGGCGGATGAAGATGTAGATGAACGAACCGACGCCGATGACGAAACCGAACAGGGCCGACACGCCCAGCATACCCAGCAGCCAGGCCAGATAGTATTCGTTCGAGCGATACTCCAGCGCCTTGTCGATATCCTCTCTTTCGGAATCGTAATAGACGAGCGCGGCGCTCTTGGTCCGATACATTTCGATGCCCATCGGGATCAGGAATGCCAGGCACAGGCCGCCAGCGAACAGCGGGTAGACGGCAGTCAGGATGTCCCATTTAAGGCCGTCCCAGATCACGACGAGCGAGAGAATGACGATGGCCCCAAAGAACAGGACTTGCGGCATGCGGTTGTGGGCGGCATGGACGCCATCCTCGGTGACCTCGGATTGGTGCGGCTTGTAGCGAATTGCTGCGACGATGGAGATGATAATGAGGGCCAGCAATATAAGAACGATCGGGTGTTTCAGAAAGCTAAACCCGTAGGTCGTTATCGTGTGATAGATCGAGGTTTCAACCCGGCTGGAGAGTACGTAGCCGATCAGCAGCGCGGGCCTCGGCCAGCCGAACCGCTTCATATAGACGCCAAGCGTGCCCAGGATCATCAGCATGATCAGGTCGCCCCAATCCCGGGTCGCTTGGAACGCGGCGAAGAAGATCAGGCCGAACATGAAGGGCGCGATCAGGGTGTAGCGGATCGTCGTCAGTTTCGCGATTTGCGAGGCTAGGATCAGGCACGTGCCGGCGCCGAATATGTTCGCCAGGGCAACCGACCAGATCATCAGATAGACCAGACCGGCGTCGCTGGTGACCAGTTCGACGCCCGGTTCAATGCCGATCAGGACGAAACCGCCGAGCAACAGCGCCATGCTGCCGGACCCCGGGATGCCGAACAGGATCGTTGGGATCAGCGCACCGCCTTCCTTGGCATTGTTCGCCGATTCCGGCGCGATAACGCCGCGCACGTCGCCGGTGCCATAGGTTTCTCGGTTCTTGCTGGTTTGGATGACGTGCCCATAGGCGATCCAATCGATCACCGACCCGCCCAGGCCCGGCAGTGCGCCGACGACGCAGCCGATGGTGGCGCAGCGAAGTACGATCCACCAGTGCGATAGGGTATCCCTCAAGCCCCGCAACCAGCCGGAGCCCAGAACGCCCGATTCCGAAATCGTGAGTTGCCGGCGCAGCAAATCGATGATCTCGGGCATGGCGAACATTGCGAGACCGACGATGACCAGCTTGATCTGGTCAATCAGGTATTCGGTGCCGAATGTGAGCCGTTCGACACCGCTCACCGGGGCCGAGCCAAAGGCGCCGATCAACAGGCCAATGGCGCACGCCGCGAGGCCTTTGAGCGGGTGACTGCCCGTCAACATGCCGACCATGGTGAGCGCGAGCACGATCAGCATCATCTGTTCGCCGAACCCCATGGCGTTGATGATGGGCTCCGCATAGAAAATCGCAAATGTCAGCACCAGCGCGCCGAACAATCCGCCGATCAGCGAGGCGGAAAAAGCCGCGCCCAGGGCGCGCGCCGCTTCGCCCTTCTTCGCCATCGGGAAGCCGTCGACCACCGTCGCTTGCGAGCTCGCGGTGCCGGGTATCCCCATCAGCACGGATGGAAAGGTATCCGATGTTGCGGTCACGGATTGCAGGCCGATCATCATGGCCAACGCGTTCGTCGGTTCCATGGTGAACACGAACGGCAAAAGCAGCGCAAGACCCGCGGTTCCGCCAAGGCCGGGCAGTATGCCGACCATCAGGCCGAGAAACACACCGAAGCATAGATAAATGACGTGCTGCGGGCTCAACAGGGTCAGTAGCGCGCTTACGATCGCGTCTTCCATGGCAGAATCGCCTTAAGATAGCCGTGCGGGACTTCGTATGTGCGGGATTTACATAAAGAAATGACCGGCGCCGTTTCCGGCGCCGGTCATTATCCGGTAGGCGTTAGATTTTGACGCCGAATTTATCCAGGATGAATGCCTTCATCCAACTCTCGGTTTTCGGCTCGATGCTTACCGCATTTTCGTAGATCGCCTGCGCGTCCTTTCCGAATGAGAACGGGTACGCGCCGATGATCTTGCGGCCTCTCGTCATAAACTCCTTATCTTTGAGGATATTCTTGACGGCGACCGTCCACACCTGGTGGATTTCGTCGGAAGTTCCGGCCGGAAGCGAAATGCCCTTGGAAGCGGAAACGCCCATCGTTGCGAAATTCTTCCAGGCCTCGAAGACGACGCCGCTCGGGTCCTTACCGCCGTTCAGTTTCCGATAACCGTCGAGTGCGATCGGCAGATCCGGGAACACGTCGCCTTTAATCACAGTCCCATCGGCTTGCGGAATGCCGAGCGTCATGAAGGGAATGACCGCGCCCTTTTTCGCGTGCTTTCTCACCTTCTTGTTGAACGAACTCGCGGAATCGTAATTTACCGTCAGTTCGCCCCGCATCAATGCCTTGCGTTGTTTGCCCGAACTCAATCCGAGGACCGTCTTGACCTTCTGAATCCCCAACATCTCGAAGGTAACCAGGGCGCGGAGTTCAGCCGACGTGGCGTTCTTGGAGCCAAAAACCATGCCATTTTTTCTCAGCGCCATGATATCCGCTGCAAGGTCCTTGCCCTTCACACCCGTTTCCGGGCGCGCATAAAAGACGGTATCCTGGGGCACGACGAAGACGGAGCGCCACTTTCGAACGTCAAATTTTGCTTTGCCGCCGCCCAGCGTCTGCGAAACCATGGTCGACGTGGAGGCGACAATAGCCGTCAATCCATCGGGTTTTGCCTTGCGTTCGAAATAGTTGCTGCCCTTGGTCGAAGCGCCGCCGGGCCGGTTATAGACAATGACCTTGGGGTTTCCCGGCAGGTATTTGTGCAGGAACGGCTGGAACAATCGGGCCGTTGTGTCGGCGCCACCGCCCTCCTTGAAGGGAACGACGATGGTGACAGTTTCGCCCTTGAAGCTAACTTCGGCCACGGCAGGACCGGAAGCGATCGCCGCGGAAAGGATGAGCGCACTGGCCGCGCATACAGGTCTTAAATATCGGATTGTCACGTTGGATTCCTCCCTGAACTGGTCTGTTGTACGTCGGTTGCCTTGTACCGGGTGTGGGCCGGTGTACGAACCACTTACGCGATTATTATACATCATGACGCATCCTGTCGTCTGCACCGACACATATTTGAGCTTCGTTCTATCGAGGTATTGGATGGCGGGAGGCGATCTGCCGAAATTGGCATGCGCAGACCAAGGTCTTCTTGGTCATTCGCCATCTGAAAGGAAAATCCTTCGTCAGGATAATTCATCCGGGCGATCGCGCAGGAAAATCACCGGCAGGGCTGCGCTGCCGATTACGATCAGCAGCATCACCGCATAAATGTCTTCCGTGAGTATCCCGGCCTTCAGGCCGACGCTGGCGGCGATGATGCCGAAGCTGAGCCGGTAGTTGAACAACAGCCCGACGAAGCGGCCCGAGGTATTTGTCAGCCAATGGGCCGACAATGCCGAGCCGGCGAATTTGAGCGCACAGGCGGTGACGAACAGCACCCCGGCGGCGCCAAGCATTTCGGGGGTCAAGAGTCGCACGTCGAGCTGCGTACCCGCCTGCAGGAAGAACACGGGACCGAGCAGGCTGAACACGATGCCTTTGAGCTTTTCCTCCAGCGCCTCGTGTTCGTCCATCACTTCGGACATGACGACGCCAATTGCGAAAGCCACCACGGCCGGGTGGATGCCGCCGACATTTTCGGCCATGAAGCTCATGCCGATCAGCAGCACCAGCATGAACCGCAGTTCGAGTTCGACGATCGACCCCTTGTAGCGCCGGAATATCCAGCGCCCGAGGCGGGGCAATCCGAAAATCGTCGGAACGACCACAATCACGAAGATTGCCGTGCCCCAGCCGACATCGCCCATCAGCAGGGCAAGGCTCACCATGCTGAGCACGTCCACGACCGACGCGGCGGCCAACAGGGTCTGGCCGGTTTCGCTGTCGAGCAATCCCCGGTCCCTGAGGGCGTGGTAGACCAGCGCCAGCGATGTCGTCGAGAGACCGATGGCGACAACGCCCGACACCAGCGGCGAATATTCGAGCCAATAGAAACAGACGGCGAAGACGCCCGCCAAGGGCAGCGCGAAGGAAAGGACGCCAATGCCGACGCTGGCCCGCCAGGTATGGCGCAACCGGTTGATGTCGACTTCGAACCCGGCCATGAACATCAAACCGAGCATGCCGAGATTGGCGAGAAATTCCAGCCAGTCGAGCGATCCGATATCGGCTATGAAGAACGCGAGCAGGACGCCCGCGATAATCTCGACGATCGCGCTCGAGACGCCGACTTCGAAGGCGAACAGGGCGGCGCCGACAAGAACGGTCGCGACGATCAGGGAGGTATCCATTTGCTACACCGGGCCGGGCGGATGGGGGCAATTTTCGCTCCGACGGCGCGGGCCGAATTGATAAGGCAATGGGGGCATTAAACGTCCACGGGCAATTAAAGGTTTTCTGGCGGCTAGACCTACTCGACAGAGGCGAGGCATGACAAGTGCCGGTACTGGTGTCGTCGAGAGGCCGCCGTCTCGAACGATCCGCGAATGATGCCTGCCGTTCGGCGTTAATCCGAGCGCTCGCTTGGATCCGGGCAGCCGGGACGATCGACGATCACTTCGTGATCGAGCGACTGATCGATCTCGCCGATCCTTTTCAATATGTGCTGCGGCAACTTGGCATAGGCCTGTGCGAAATTTTTGTTCACTTCTTCGATGGACTCCGCCGCGAGGCTCGCACCGGTACAGTCGCCATCGACGATGAAGGGCCCGAAATTCTCGACATCGAGAATCCACATCGCCTCGGGTAGGCCCAGCTCCTCTTGCCAGTACACCGCCTCGACTTTCTTTACGGCGCGGCCGTACAGAGCGGCGATGCCGTAGCCTACGGTGGTGAGAAACACGGTGCCGGTGCGCGCGAAGACATCCTCATAAAGCCATTTCTCCATACCCGCCTTGCCGATGACCGCCCGAATGCCATAACGCTCGACATAGTCGGGCACCCATTTCCAATAGCGAAAACTCGCCGTGGCCTGAATCGAAGAAAGCCGATATTGACCCGGGGCGTCCTCCACCGCCGCGGGCGCGCCGTGCATTTGCACGTTGCAGGTTGCCGCGAGGTCGATCGGCGGCTCGTTGCCTTTCTCAAGAACGTGCTGGTAGACAAGTGCGCGCCCGGTATGAATTTTCCCGTCGAGATAGACGAAATCGCCGATTCGCAATTTGCGCACGTCGTCCTCGCCCAAGGGGACAGTAAGCCTGTAGGTTTCCATCGTGCCGCCCTTTCCTCTATTCGATATCCGCCCGCCGCGCGTAAGGGCTGAACCAAGACGGCACCGGGTGCGCCTCGATCTGGCCATCCATGTCTACCCGCACGACGCCGCGGCGCGCGGCCTGGCATAACTGATGGATGCCCATCGGGTTCAGCGCGGAGTGGGTGTAGGCGATCTCCACGTGGACATCGATGGCATAGCCGCCCGTACCCGCATAGCCCATGGCGCCGATCCCCAATGAATTGGCGAGGTCATAGAGCTCGTCCTCGAGTGCCGCGACCTCCGGGTCGGGATGACGGTCGCCGACCGGACGAAGCTGCGCCGCCTGCTTGGCGATCGCGAACGCCTGATCTTTGGTCCCGCCAACGCCAACGCCGATCAGCACCGGCGGGCAGGTCAAGCCGCGCCGTCCGAACTCGGCGATCGCATCCAACAAGCCTTTCTTGATGCCGTCCAAGCCGTCGCCATCGACCAGCATGCGGAAATCGGTACCGAACGCGCCACCCTTATGCACGGCGATCAACTCAATCCAATCGGCGTCCGGCTCGAACCGGTATTCGATATTCGGTGCGAAAACACCGACATTGGTGCCGGGGTTATCCCTGTTGAGGGGATGGCACCGGTTCGAGCGTAGCGCCAAATCCTTGGTGATACGTGCGGTCGCACGGCGTACGGCCCGCTCCAGGGCGATGAAACCGCCGTCAATCCGCACGTCGTTGCCGATAACGGCGTACAGACGCGGCACGCCGACATCCGCGCAAACTGGCCTTTGATCCGCTTCCGCGACCTGATAATTTTCCACGACGGCGTCCATGACGCGCTTGGGAAACTCCTTGGTCTCGCGTTCGCGAATCAAATTGAATGCGCCGCGAATGTCTTCGGGCAGGGTTGTGGCGGCGAGGCGATGCGCCTCATAGGCGGCGTCCTCGATCTGACGTTCGTTGATATATCTGTTGCTGGTCTTCGCGCCGGATTTATCGGCGGCCTGCGGCGCACCCTGCATGATTCCCTAACCTCCTCAATATGGTAGAGCGTTGGGTATCGGCTAAATCACCGCGTCATTCCGATGCATTGAAAGGAGCGACACGGTACTTGCCGTTTTCCTTCGAGTCTCCTGCCGTCCAGATCCGCACGCACAATATCGAAATTCTTAATCCGTCAGGTGCGGTCCCGGAGTATGGCAAAATCCTACCATAGACCAACCGCCCTTGATCAAAGTAATAGACGCAGAATCGGAGAGGCGACAGGAGCGGCGCTAGCGTGGTTTTTCCCGCTCCACCGCCCGCCAGCCGATATCGCGGCGGCAGAAGCCCTGTGGCCAGTCGATTTTATCGATGGCGGCATAGGCGCGTTGCTGCGCCTCGGCAACGGTGGACCCCAAGGCGGTTATGTTGAGCACGCGGCCGCCCGCTGCGATCAGGCCGCCATCTGCGTCGCGCGCGGTGCCGGCGTGGAAGACCTTCACGTCCTCGTCGGATTCGGCTGCCTCCAATCCATGGATCCGGCTACCCTTTTCATAATCGCCCGGATAACCTGACGCCGCCATGACCACCGTCAACGCCGGATCGTCGCACCAACGCAGGTCGAAACTGTCGAGCACGCCGTCGCTGGCGGCGACCAGTGCGATCAACATGTCCGATTGCAGGCGCATCATCAGAACCTGGCATTCCGGATCGCCGAAGCGCACGTTGTATTCCAGCAGCTGGGGGCCCTCCTTGGTCACCATCAGCCCGGCATAGAGCACGCCGCGAAAGGGCGTGCCCTCCGCCGCCATCGCGTCCACGGTGCGGCGGATAATGGTCTGCTCGACCTCCGCCGCCAGCGCGTCGGTCATCGCCGGCGCCGGGCTGTAGGCGCCCATGCCGCCGGTGTTCGGGCCGGTGTCGCCGTCATGGGCGGTCTTGTGATCCTGCGCCGACGCCAGCGTCAGCGCGGTCGTGCCGTCGCACAAGGCGAAAACGCTGACTTCCTCGCCGTCCAGGAACGCCTCGACGACGATTTCCGCGCCGGCGTCACCGAACCGGCCGGACAGCAGCGCGTCTTTGGCCGCCTCCAGGGCTTCCTCCACCGTAGAGGCCACGGTGACCCCTTTGCCGGCGGCGAGACCGTCCGCCTTGACGACGATCGGCGCGCCCTGCGCCTCGATATAGGCCCTGGCGGCGTCAAAATCGGTAAAGCGGCCATAGCCACCGGTCGGGATGTCGTATTTGGCGCAAAGGTCCTTGGTGAAGCCTTTCGAACCTTCCAGCGCGGCGGCGGCGGCGCTCGGTCCGAACGCGCGAATGCCGGCCTCGGCCAGGCGGTCGGCCAGCCCCAGGACCAGCGGCGCTTCCGGACCGATAACCACCAAATCGATCGCGCGATCCCGCGCGAAATTTACCAATGCGTCGACCGAATCGGCGGCAATATCGATGCACTCCGCCTCCTCGGCGATGCCGGCATTGCCGGGCGCGCAATAAAGCGTATCGCAGAGTGGCGACGCGCCGATCGCCCAGCACAGCGCGTGTTCCCGTCCCCCGGATCCAACCACCAGAACCTTCATGACCCCGTCCCAAATTTTGACGCACTTTTGTCTTAGCGTTTGCCCCTACATATCATAGGGTAGCGGCCCGATGTCCGATAATTCGCCTTCGCAGACCCCGAATCTTCCCGAATTCACCGTTTCGGAATTGTCCGCGGCGCTCAAACGCACCGTGGAGGACGCGTATTCCTATGTTCGGGTGCGCGGCGAGATTTCCGGCTTCAAGCGCGCCGCGTCCGGCCATCTGTACATGGCGTTGAAAGACGACTCGGCGGTTCTCGATGGCGTGTGCTGGCGGGGCAAGGCGGGGCGTCTCACCATCAAGCCGGAGGATGGGCTGGAGGTGATCTGCAGCGGTAAGCTGACCACCTATGCCGGGCGGTCGAAATACCAGATCGTCATCGATTCGATGGAGCTGGCCGGCGAAGGGGCGTTGCTCAAACTGCTCGAGGAGCGCCGCCGCAAACTGGCCGCCGAGGGATTGTTCGACGAAACGCGCAAGCGCGCTCTGCCCTACCTGCCGGAGGTAGTCGGCGTCGTGACGTCGCCGACCGGTGCGGTAATTCGCGATATTATCCACCGACTGAACGACCGGTTTCCACGACATGTGCTGATTTGGCCGGTGCTGGTGCAGGGCGATGGCGCTGCCGAACAAATCACGGCGGCGATCGAGGGTTTCAATCGCCTCGGCCCCGGCGGAGCGGTGCCGCGGCCGGATCTGTTGATCGTGGCGCGCGGCGGCGGAAGTCTGGAAGATCTTTGGGCATTCAATGAGGAGATCGTCGTGCGGTCGGCTGCGGCATCGGCGATTCCGTTAATTTCGGCAGTCGGGCACGAAACCGATACCACCTTAATTGATTTCGCGTCCGATTTACGGGCGCCGACGCCGACTGCCGCGGCGGAAATGGCGGTGCCGGTGCGGGCCGAGCTGCAGGCGGGTGTGCTCGACAGCGCGCGACGCATGGTCGGCGCAGTCCACCGCATCACCGAGGAACGCCGCATCCGGCTTGACGGGCTGGCGCGCGGCCTGCCCGATCTCGAGAGTGTGCTGGGGACGGCGCGCCAGCGGCTCGACGTCACCGATGAACGGCTGCGCAACGGCATGAACGGTGCGCTACGCGACCGCCGGCAACAGGTGGCCCGCTGGGCCGGACAGATCAAGCCGCCGCGACAAAGCCTGGCCGAGGCCGACCGGCGTCTGAAACGCGAAGCCGAAACCTTGAAGGGCGCCGCGGCGCGGTTCCTGCAATCCCGGCGTGACAGCAACAGCAACATTGCCGAACGGTTGCAGCCGGACCTGGTTGGGCGCCACCTGCGCGACGCGCAAGGACGGTTGACGGCGCTGGGCGATCTGCTTGAAAGCCTGTCTTTCCGGCGGGTGCTCGACCGCGGCTACGCCGTCGTTCGCGATGGCGACGGCCGTGCGGTTACCGGCGCGGCGGCGTTGAATGCGGGCGACCGGGTCGCCATCGATTTTGCGGACGGACAAGTCGGCGCGGAGATTACCACTGCCGCTGGCGCGGGTGCGCCCGTGAGCGCGCCAAAGGCGGCGCGCGGTCGATCGAGCAGCCCATCGCGTGACAAAGTCAAGGTGAGCGATAAAAGACAAGGAAAGCTGTTGTGAGGTTTTTTCTTCCGATCATTCTGTTGCTGTTCTCTGCGCCGGCGGCCGCAGACTCGGGCGCGCTCAAGGGGCCGATGACCCAAGGCGGCCTCGTGGTGGGACGCACCGAACCGGGAACTGTCGTGATCTTCGATGGCAGAAAAACCCGGGTGTCGCCGGAGGGTGTGTTCGTCATCGGCTTTTCGCGCGATGCGCCGCCGACCGCGAAGCTGGAATTGCACCATCCGGACGGAGCGATGCATACCAGGATCTTACAGGTCAAGAAACGCAAGTATCGCATCCAACGAATTGACGGTTTGCCGCCGAAGATGGTGACGCCGCCGAAAGAAGTGTTGGCGCGCATACGGCGCGAAAACGCGATGATCGGCCGGGCGCGGAACCGGGATACGCCGGTGCCATACTTCATGAAGGGATGGATCTGGCCTGCCAAGGGCCGGGTCTCCGGTGTCTATGGCAGCCAGCGTATCCTCAACGGCAAGCCACGGCGGCCGCATTTCGGCGTCGATGTCGCCGCGCCGGTGGGCACGCCCATTGTCGCCCCATCGGACGGCGTGGTCAGGCTGGTGGAATCGGACCTGTACTACACCGGGGGGACGGTGATCATCGATCACGGACACGGAGTGAGTTCCGCCTTTCTGCATATGCGGGACGTCACCGCGACGGTCGGCAAGAAGGTGCGCCAGGGCGAAAAGATCGGCACACTTGGTGCGACGGGACGCGCGACGGGACCGCATCTCGACTGGCGGATAAATTATTTTCGCGCGCGCATCGATCCCGCGCTTCTTGTCCCGCCAATGCCCAAGCCGGTGAAAAAGCGGCAAAAGCGCAAGCGTTGAGATCACAGTCGGTCGAGCAGCCGGTCGAGCGCTTCCGCGTCTTGCCAGGACACCGTAATCGGCAGGGTTTGAACCGAGGCTTTCGCGGTTTCGGGAAGGCGAAGGTGGTCTTTCTCGGTCGTGACCGGTATCGCGGCCGCCTGCTGCGCCCGGTCGAGCAGGTCGTCGATTTCCCGTTTCGTATAGGGGTGGTGATCGGGGAAGGCCTGACGGCCGGTGACGCGACAATTCAGCGATTCCAGCGATGCAAAGAATTTTTCCGGCCGCCCGATGCCGGCGAAGGCATAGACCATGTCGCCATTGAGCAGGTCGGGCGGCGGCGTGGGAGTAATCGTAGCCCGAAGAACCGGTGTCTCCCGTGGAATCATTGCCGTGACGCCGGCGCTATCGCTCCCCAGCAGCACGACCGCATCGGCACGGCGTAGCCCGGACCGGACCGATTCACGCAAAGGTCCAGCCGGAATCAACCGACCGTTACCGAAGCCGGTTTCGCCATCGATTACCACCAGCGAGATGTCCTTTTGGATGCCCGGGTTCTGAAATCCGTCATCCATGACGATAAATTCCGCGCCACCGGCGGCGGCCGCCCGGACGCCGGCGGTGCGGTCCCGCGAGATCCAGCAAGGCGCGGTCCGCGCCAACAACAGCGGTTCGTCTCCTACCGTGGCGGCATCGTGTTGTTCCGGATCTACCAACAGCGGCCCGGTTTCGCGTCCGCCATATCCGCGCGACAGGAAATGCACGGCCTTGCCTTGCGCGATAAGCCGTGCTGCGACGGATATCGCGACTGGAGTCTTGCCGGCACCGCCGATTACGAGGTTGCCGACGCAGAGGACCGGTATTGGCGCCTTGTGCGCCGTGCGGACGGCGCGATGCAGGGCGGCGCCCGCCGCATAGGCCCAGGAAACCGGCATCAGCAGTGTCGCGGGGAGACTGTCCGTTTGCCAGAACGCCGGCGCCTTCATGGTGCTCTTTCCTTCATTCGGTCGAGATGGGGTGTCAGAAGTGCATAGACTCGGTCGACCACGCTTCGGTTGGCCTCGGCAATTTCCTTTGCGGCGGCAACTTGTGCGTGCCGTGTGGTCTCGTCGGTGAGCAACAGCTCCACCGCTTGCGCCAAGTCATTGGTATCCGCGCATCGGCGCGCGCCGCCGTGCTGTTCGAGTGTGTCCGCGACAGTCTGAAAATTCGTCATGTCGGGACCATACAGTACCGCGCAGCCTAATTGTGCCGGTTCCAGTGGATTGTGGCCGCCATGGGCGGACAAGCTGCCGCCGACGAACGCGATTGGTGCCAGACGGTAAAAGAGCCCAAGCTCGCCCATCGTGTCGGCCAGGTAGATTTCCGCGTCGCCCGATAGTGCCGGGTTTTCGGACCGGCGCATGATCGTCAGCCCGCGCGCGCGTAGCGTCTCGGCTATTTCCGCAGCACGCGCCGGGTGGCGCGGAACAATGATGCTCAGGATATCTGGATAACGATCTTTCAGGTGACGATGCACCGACGCGGCGGCGGTTTCCTCGCCGGGATGGGTGCTTGCTGCGAGCCAAAGCGGTCTTCCTTGGAGCGCGGTGCGATGTATCTGCAGCGCTTCTTCATCCGCGGGCAGGGGAACCGCCGAGTATTTGAGGTTGCCGACGCAGTCGACCGCGGGTGCCTGCAGCCGCCGCAACCGTTCGGCCTGCTCTTCCGTTTGGGCAAGGCAAAGGACGAATTTCCCCAACAATGATCGGGCCGAGCCGGCGAACCTTCGCCAATTGCCGAAGGATCGTGCGGACATGCGGCCGTTGACCAGGATTGCCGGGATCGATCTTGCCGCGGCTTCACCCAATAGATTCGGCCACAGTTCCGATTCCATCCAGAGCGCGAGGTCGGGCCGCCAGTGGTCGAAGAACCGGCCAACCCAGGACGGACAGTCGACCGGTACAAATTGATGAAAACTCCGCGGCGGCAGACGCTCGGCAAGCAGGCGCGCCGATGTGACCGTTCCGGTGGTGACGAGGATCGAAATTTCCGGCCGGGCATCGAGCATGCGGCCGATCAGGGAAAGCGCCGATTGGGCCTCGCCGACGCTGGCGGCGTGCAGCCAGACCAGTGGTCCCGGCGGACGCTCCCGAGAAGCAATGCCGCGGCGTTCCGGCAACCGGTCCGGGTCTTCCTTGCCACGGGCCAATCGCCGCTTGAGCAGGATATCCACGGCCGGCGTGGCGATAGATGTAAGTCCGCGATACAGCGCGAGTCCCGCCATCGCGTCAGCACCCGGCGCTTTGTTCCGTTGGCGCGGGGTCGATCACGGCCTGCCCTGTCATTTTGTCGGCGCGGCCGGTCAGATCGGTAAGGGATTGTTCCAACAATTCGCGGCTGCTCTCAAGCATGGCGGTATCTGCGTCGCGCGCGACTTCCATCGGTGTGCCCCATAGGATCACGCCGCGGCAAAAGGGAAGCGGCAGCATGAACCGGTCCCAACTCGAAAATACATGGCTTGGGCGGGCGGAAAACGTCAATGGGATTATCTTGGCGCCGGCCAGTCGCGCCAGGTGAACGGCGCCGGCACTGGCCCGCATACGCGGGCCGCGTGGCCCGTCCGGTGAAATCGCCACGATGTCGCCGTCGCGCAATATTTTGCCGAGCCGAAGCAGCGCGCCGGCACCGCCCCGCTTGGTCGAGCCGAAGACCGGGCGGACGCCGAAATGGCCCATGGTGCGCGAGGCGATTTGTCCGTCGCGATGTGCCGAACTCAGTACATGGACGCGATTGCTGTGGCGCCAACCAAAAGGCGTCATCACCATTCGGCCATGCCAGAATACGACGATCAACGGTTGGCCGTCTTCGGCAAGTTTGCTTGCTTTCTCCGCGCCGACAATGCGCCATCGGCCGGAAATCCGGACAAACCGCATATAGTACGACATTATCCAGCAGAACAGTTCTCGAACGCTGGTGCTGGCTGATAAACGCTTAAACACCGGCCCACATTAAGCCCGAATCGACAAATTGGCGGGCGTAGGCGCATCGCCCAAGGTCATGTTGTCCTCGAATTGTATCTTGCACAGGCGTGCGTAGAGCCCCTGCCGCTCCAGCAAATCCCGATGGGACCCGCGATCGACGACGTGTCCGCCATCCAACACATAAATAATGTCAGCATTCACCACAGTTGACAGGCGATGCGCGATAACAAGGGTGGTGCGGCCCGACATCAATCGCGAGAGAGCTTCCTGCACCTGGTGTTCCGCTTCGCTATCAAGTGCTGAGGTTGCTTCGTCGAGCAGCAATATCGGTGCGTCGCGAAGCATCGCCCGCGCAATCGCGATGCGTTGGCGTTGTCCGCCGGACAGGCGCAATCCACGTTCGCCGACGTCGGTGTCATAGCCGTCGGGCATTGCCTCGATAAAGTCGCTGGCGGCCGCCGCGGCAGCAGCGGCCGCAACGTCGCTATCGCTTGCGTCCGGCCGGCCATAGCGGATATTGGCGGCGATTGTGTCGTTAAACAGCGTCACTTCCTGGCTCACCAACGCCATCGAACGGCGCAGGGATTCAAGGGTTACGCCATGAATATCCTGCCCGTCGATCGCGATCACTCCTTGCTGCACGTCGAAGAAACGCTGGATGACGTTCAGGATTGTAGATTTACCGGCGCCGGATGGGCCAACCAGGGCGACGGTCTTGCCCGCCGGCGCATGCAAATTGACATCGCGCAGCGCGCCTTTATCCGCGTCGTAAGCGAACGTCACGTTTGACAGGGTGATCTCGCCCTTTTCGATCTTAAGCGGCTTCGCGTCCGGCCTGTCCGCGATGGCGGGTTCGTAATCGATGATATTGAAGATACGTTCCGCTGCCGCCATGCCTTGCTGGAGGCTGGAGTTGAGGTTGGACAGGCTGCGCAACGGATGGTAGGCGGTGGCCATGGCGACAAAAAATGTCATGAACTGACCGACGGTCGTTTCGCCTAACAACACCTGATAGCCGCCCCAACCGAGAACGAAGGCGATGGCGACTCCGCCAAGGCTCTCCAAAATCGGGTAGGACCGGGACCGCGTGCGACCCGCCTTGTATTGCAGGCTGAAGATGCGCTCGAACACCTCCCGCGCGCGGCGCTTTTCATGCGCCTCCATGCCATAAGCCTTGACCTGTCGGAATCCTTTGAAGACCTCGTCCAGAAAGCTGGTGAACTCACCCAAAGACTCTTGGGTGCTGCCGGAAATCCGCCGTATACGACGGCCGATATAGAGGATGGGGAAAATGCTAATCGGCAGGATAAGGAGGGCGATCGCCGCCATTTGCCAATTGGTGTGCACCATCACCGCGCCAAGCGCCAGGATTGTCAGCATATCGCGCCCGACGCCGGTAAACGTCTTGACGACTGCGTCCTTGGTGAATTGCACATCGTTATTGAAGCGCGAAATCAATTGGCCCGTTGAATCCGCATGAATGAATTTGAGGTCTGCGGTGACCATCCGGTCGAACATCTGCGTCTGCATCGTCGTCACGACCCGCAGACCCAATTTCTGCATCAACACCGATTGGCCGAAGCTGGCGAAGCCCTTCACAACGGAAATCACGAGAAAGGCGATCGGTAGCAACCAGACCAGCGTGCGGTCACCCTCGACAAGGACTTTGTCGAGGGCGGGTTCCACGAGCTTCGCTTGACCCGCCGTCGTCAGCGCCACGACCACCATGCAGGCGATGCCGCATACGATTTTGCCGATATGATGACGCAGGTAGTCCGAGATCAGACGCTTGATCAGATCTCGGGCCGGCGTCTTGAATTCGAATTTTCCTGTCACCGCCAAGGTCTCATAAGGATGCGGCGGAGATATAGCACGCGGCAGGATGCCGACCAAAGCGCGTTCTGAGATGGCAATACATTTCGAATCGGCGTGCCGTTGCCAGCCTGCCGCTCGGCGCCGCCGTTATTTCTTCCGGGAACGCTTATTTCTGAGGCACGATTCGTAAAGGCGTTGGTAGCGGCGTTGCGCATCCATGCGGGCGAAATCCCGGAAAACACGGCTGTCACCGCCGCGGAAATTACCCGACATGACGTCGAATTCGCGTTGCAATTCCCGGCTGGCGGTCCGCTCGGCATACTCGCTGCAGGATCCGTTCGATGCGTCGGTCGCCGATGTATACGGCCTATCGTTGGTGGTTTTTGTGTTTGCGGGCGCTTTCGCCGGCGGCGCGCTTGCGCAGGCAGCGAGGATTGCACCTGTCAGGATGGTCAATGGAACAATCCGGATCTTGCGATCGGCGGTCTTCGTTTGAGAGTAGGTCACAAATTTTTCCAACAATGATTTGACCTTGTGAACGCATGGTGGCGCGGTATTCATCGATCCGCAAGAGTTGAACACAAGCATTTAAGGAAAACACGGTGTAATACTTGCAGCAATTATATGTGAAGATTTGAAAGGATGTATTTAACTATTTAGAAATCAAGCGTCTTCATGGTATAGTTGCCTCCGCGCGACAGGGAGGAGGATTCTGGATGAACAATCGTCCAGGGTCTTTTTTGCAATTTGGGATGGTGGAATGAAACGAATCCTGTGCGTCGCGTCTATCGCATTATTGTTGCTATCAGCCTGTACCGCGACCGACCGTAAGAACAAGCTGGCGATTGCCACCGTGGCTGGTGGACTGGCGGGCGTCTTTGTCGGCTGGGAGGTCTTCGGGGCCGGAACAACGGGTCTTCTCGCCATGGCAGGGATTGGCGTAGGCGGTGCCGGCGCGGGCTATATTGTCGCCGATACTTTGTTGCCGCCGGATCGGGAATCGTTGCACCGCGCGACCTATCATAGTCTGCAGGATACGACCGCCGGACAGACGACGCGTTGGAAAAGTCGCAATTCCGACGCGGAAGCGAGTATCACGCCAAAGCGGCATTTTTATACCAAGGACGGTCGTTTCTGTCGCGAGTTCAACGTCTTTTTCCGGCTTGGCAAGTCGCGCGAAACGTTTACTCGGACCGCTTGCCGCGGCTTCGACGGCTCCTGGCAGACGATTTAGCGCTGGTCGGTATTCCCGGAACTGGGCGTGCCAAAAAAAGAGGCCGCGCCAATCGGCACGGCCCGAGTCTAGGGAGGAAACGCCCAAGAAGGATTGCAAGACACAATCGCCTTGCGGCGCAACATGATCTTGGACACTCATGTTGCAACGCACAATATTATATCCAGCCGCTAAGATTTCAAGCGCTATATTATTAAAAATGTGTGTCTTGTCGGAACCATCCAACTGGACGTGACTATATTGCAGCACGGCAACGTGAGCCGGCGCGTGACCTATCCGGCCGGCTCGATTGGCGGCCTGGCATTCAGTTCACATAAGGCGGAATGACCCGTCGGGGCGCCGAAAAATTCGTCCATTGCGTCGCACAAGACATCCCAAAAATACAGTGCGGATGCGCTGTCCGCGAGTAGATGAAATGCGGGTATATCGGCGCGGTCCTCGCGTATGAGGATCGTCGAAATGCGGGCAACCGAAGTCTGCGCAATCTGGAGGTCGGCAAATTCCTGCGGGCACAGGTCGACGCCGCAAAGTTTCTGCAAACAGGCGACGGCCTTGGTGCCGCACAGAACGAACCAGGCATGACTGTCGCGCCGAGGCGCCGAATAGCAGCCCGAACCTTCCGGCGCCGCCTCGACCCGCCCGAGGGTGTCGCCGACCAATTCAATATCGGGCAAGATCAGCGCTTCGGTATCGGCCAGCCGCGCAATCAGTGCGCCATCCGAATGCCGCGTTGCCATATTGTTGATCGGCGGTACGGGAATGTCTGCATCGCGCAACACATCCAGTACGCCGCGTCCCTTTCGGCCGAGCCGGGGCAACGGTGACAGGTCGATTAGTGCAAGCCGTGTCGCCAGTCCATTCCGCCCGGGGAAAGTATCTGCAACGGCCGTATCGCCCAGATCATGGAAGACAGCGCCACGTTGAACGAGGCGCGGATGAACGAAACTGCGCCGGGAAAATCGCGTGGGGTCGGTCATCACTGGCATTCCGTGATCATACCGACTGCCGAAGGTTCTGCGGATCGTAGAACGGCAGCACCGAAACCGTCGCCCCGATGAGCCTGCCGCCGGGTCCTTTGATGGTGAACTCAACGCCCGGTTCTGCCTGGTCGGGCGCGACATAGGCAAGGCCGATAGGGTGGCCCAGGGTGGATGAGCGCGCAATCGAGGTGACCCGGCCGATGATCTCTTCGCCACGGACGACCAATTGGCTTTCTTCGGGCAGGATCTGCGTTTCGGGGGGTAGGGTGAACCCAACCAGAATTCGGGTCACGCCGCGGCGGCGGTGCATCTCGACGGCCCGGCCGCCGACAAAGAACGGTTTGTGCTCCGAGATCGCCCAGGTCATGCACGCTTCGTCCGGATGGGTCAGCCCATCGGTGTCCTGGCCGATAATGATGTGGCCTTTTTCGAGCCTTAAGAGGCGCTGAGCTTCGACGCCGAAGGGGCGCATTCCGAAGGGATGCCCCGCCGCGGTCAGCCGTTCCCACAGCGCCGCACCACACCCGGCCGGAACGTGAATTTCATACCCGAGTTCGCCCACGAAACCGACGCGCAAGATGCGGGCGGGAATGTCGGCGACACATCCTTGCCGGACCGCCATATAGGGGAAGGCCTCGGGCCCAACGTCGATATCCGGACACAGCGGCGCCAATACGTCACGGGACCGTGGTCCGGCGATATTCACCGATGCATAGGCGCCCGTGACGTTGGCAATATCAATGTCCAGCCGCCATTGCGCGTTCCACCAGAGCATGGACCGGAACACCGTATCCGACCCGCCGGTGGTCGTGGTGACATAGAAATGGTCATTGGCGAAACGGCAGGCGACGCCATCGTCAATCACCGTGCCGCTGACGTCGCACATCAGCGCGTACCGGCCACGGCCCACCGATTGCTTGGAATACACGGACGTATACATCCGGTTGATGAACTCGGCGGCATCCG
>CAJHYV010000113.1_pt1 | contig 32681 bp, 28 predicted proteins | sample 9198851 | NCBI WGS metagenome assembly CAJHYV01 (sample SAMEA7708375, study PRJEB35096) | sediment metagenome | biome: marine neritic benthic zone biome [ENVO:01000025]; feature: sediment [ENVO:00002007]; material: shallow marine sediment [ENVO:03000034] sea grass bed [ENVO_01000059] ...
AATTTGCACGGCCTGGCGACCTGGTGGGACGTCCTGGACTGTGCCGAGGCGGATGGCAGCCTGGACAAGGATACCGTCGCAAAGGTGCGGGAATTCCTCGAAGCCCCCGACGCCTGGGCCGAGGCGCACGCCCCGAAGGCGTCCTGACGGCCGACGAATTGCCGCTGCTAATGCGGCAATTCGCCGAGCGGCGCTTCGATACCGGATGATGGCGGCGTGCCGCCAACACGCGAACGGATCGCGTCGAGGCTTTCGGCCGCATCCGCGAAATCCGGCTTGAGGGCGAGCGCCATTTCATAGGCGGCAGCCGCTTCGACCAGACGGCCGGCCGCATTCAGCACTTCGCCGAGACCGAAATGACCTTCCGCAAAATCGGGTTGCAGGACAATGACGCGCTCAAACGCGCGGATTGCTTCGTCGTTCTGTTCGAGCATCGCGGAGATGACCCCCAAATTATAGGTCGGCTCGACAAGACCGGGATCAAGTTGAATGCTCTGGCGGTACGCTTCACGCGCGCCCTCGAGATTTTCCATTGCGCTCAATATATTACCGATTGCCACCAAATTGCCCGCATCGCCCGGCGCCAGATTCACCGCCCGGCGGAGATGGCTTAATGCCATTTCAAAATCGCCCGTCTCCGCAGCAATCGCCCCCAGCACGTAAGCGGCGTCGGCATTGTCATCCCGTTTCTTCGACATTTGCCGGGCGATCTTGTCCGCCTGTTCCAGATTGCCTTGAAGCAGATGCCATCGGGCAATGGCCATGATTTCGCGCGGTTCCAGCTTGGCGCGCGCGCCGATCGGATCGGCCATGATTTTCGGCGTGATGCGCCGATAGGATTTCCGGAACATCGTGCCGTTGAAAAAATTGCTCGCCACGGAATCGGTTGTGTGGAACAGGAGCCAGGTTTGCCGCTTGCGCGGGAAAGCCGGCTCGGCGCCCAGCGCCTCGTCCACCGCGTAGTCGAACCGACAAATCGTATCGCGCCGAATGTCCACATTGGGACTGATGTAGAAATCATAGCGCAATAGGTCACGGCTGACCGCGGCGACCTCGTCAGGACGATTGACGCCGAGGCTCCGAATAAATCCATCCAGATGCCGGCTTCCTTCCTCACGCCAACCTTGGAACGGCATCGGCTGCGACTGCCGCCAGGTCAGATATTCATCCAGCAATGTCGCATAGGTCCGCCCGACCTGATGCGCCAGCCAGCGAAAGCTGTGGCGTGCTTCCGAGTTGTCGTAGAAGCACTCGAGCAGTTCAGTGAGTTGTTCCGCCCGATCGATTTCCGCCCCACTCATGGTGCGCGTACTGATGATTTTCCGGCTGCCGACATCTACGAAATTGAGGCCGAGCAATTCCGCGTTCTGATACATCGGTGTCCCCGGCAGCAATTGCAGCCGATAGGGTTCAATCTTGGATGCATCGAGCGAAATGCTGAAATCGAGCGATTCCAGGTACTCCGCATAGGTCCCTTCAGGCAGGCCATAGATGAGCTGGCAAACCACATCGATATCGATCGACTGGAGATACCGCACGTTCTCTGTGATCTTGCGCATGTTCTGCTTGCGATCGACCGCGCGCAGCACGGTGTCGTTGGAACTCTGCAAGCCAATCTCGACGATACCAATTCCCGCCGCCTTAAGCATGTCCATGAATTCGCGATCGAGCAGGTCGACCCGCAACTCGACGGTGACCGACAAATCGTCGAACTGCTTGTATTCGGCGATAATCTCCAAAATCCGCTTCGCCCGCTTTGGCGGAATGTTGAATGTCGGGTCCATCAAGAAAATCGAGCGGACGCCGCTTTCAAGAATGTCGCGCAAATCCCGTTCGACCCGGTCGAGCGAAAAACTGTGCAGCAGATTTCCATAGTCCTTGGGATAGAAGCAGAAACTGCACTTGAACGGACAGCCCCGGTAGGTTTCGAACAGAATCGTCCGTTTCTCGGTCGCCAGATCGATGCATCCGTTGAAATAGGGCGACGGGATCACATCGAGATCGTCGATAAATGGCCGGCGATCGGTCATCACCAGCGTTTCGTCGCGACGAAAAGCGAGACCAGCCACGGTATCGAGACGTTCATCGACGAAACACCGTCCCTCGCCAATCCACAATTGAAGAAGTTCGCGAAAGGTCTCTTCGCCCTCGCCCCGAACGACGACATCGACCCAATCGTTTTCGTTTATGGTTTTCTCGGGAACCGACGACACGTCCGGCCCACCCAGAACAATTGTCACACCCGGCACTTGCGCCTTGACGCGGCGGCAGATCTCCATCGTCTGCGAACTGTTCCAAATATAGCACGAGAACCCGATGATATCGGGCGTGCGTGCGACGATTTCGCCAACCGTTCGATCGATATCCGACGCTTCGGTCGGCGTGAATACGTCGATCCTGCCGTGCGCGGCGATCATCGGATCGCTCTCCGCATAGCTTTTCAGATAAAACAGCGACAAGGGGATGTAGTCGCTGGTCATGTCAATAAGATCGATTTTCATAGGCTCACTGGCACAGTATCGGTGCCTGCTGCAACAATGCGAGTGTGCTCGTCGGGGAGCCGACTAACACGTGCGATGAAAACTAGGTTGCACAGAGCCGTTTGACAATACGCATGGCGTACGGAATTGGCCGTTCCCCTCCATTCGATGATCGGGCACAGTGACCTTCCGGCTTAACGGCACAATGAAGGAACGACTTGGCATGACGGCCAGCCGCAAGGTTTTGACCGAGAAAAACGGAAGGGTCACCACGGTGGTGATCAACCGCCCCGAGGTGCGCAATGCGGTCGACAATGAAACGGCCGATGCGCTTGCAGACGCCTTTCGCGCTTTCGAGGCGGATGCGACGGCCCATGCGGCCGTGCTGACCGGTGCGGGCGGTACATTCTGCGCCGGCGCGGATCTGAAAGCAGTAGCTTCCGGCGAACGCCAAAAACGATACCAGCAAGACATAGACGGGCCGATGGGGCCAAGCCGGCTGGCGCTCAGCAAACCGGTGATCGCGGCCATCGCGGGACATGCGGTGGCCGGCGGATTGGAGCTGGCGCTCTGGTGCGATCTGCGCGTGATGGAGCGGGACGCCGTGCTGGGCGTTTTCTGTCGCCGTTTCGGCATGCCGCTGATCGATGGCGGGACGGTTCGCCTGCCGCGGCTGATCGGCACCAGCCGGGCACTCGACCTGATTTTGACCGGACGTCCCGTCGGCGCGGCGGAGGCATTACAACTTGGACTCGCCAACCGGGTCGTCGATAATGGCACAGTACGCGCCGCTGCCGAGTCCCTCGCCGCCGAAATTGCGGCCTTTCCACAACTATGCCTACGGAAAGACCGGGAATCGGTTTATCATCAGGCTGACATGACTTTTGACGACGCGATGAAAGCGGAATTCCGTGAAGGCCTGACCGTGGTGGACCATGAAGGACGCGATGGCGCCGCGCGTTTCGTCGGCGGCGCCGGCCGGCATGGGCAATTCGAGGAATAAGATGAATCCGCCAATGAAAAATTTTTACGCACGCTCATGGATCGGTATTCAATGAAAAAAACCCTGTCGGCGTTATTGCTGGCCCTGCTCGCCTGGACCGGCCCCGCACTGGCCAAAGACGAATTGGTCATCGGCATCAGCCAATTTCCAAACAACCTCAATCCGTTGATTGGCAGTATGTTGGCGAAATCCTACATTCTCGGTTTGGCGCGCCGCCCGCTCACCCTGTATGACGCGAAATGGCGGCTCACCTGCATGCTCTGTACCGAATTGCCGAGCATGGAAAAAGGCACGGCGCGGCACGAAACCACCGCCGACGGCAAACCCGGGGTCGCCGTAACATATAGCATTCGAAAGGATGCCCTATGGGGTGACGGCACGCCGATCACCACCAAGGACGTGCGGTTCACTTGGCAGGTCGGACGACACGATAAAAGCGGTGCTTCCGGACGCGAATTGTTCACCCGGATCACGAAAATCGACACGCCCGACGATCGCACCTTCACACTGCATATCAACAAACGCACGTGTGATTACGAAGCGATCAATGGCTTCAAAATCCTGCCGGCCCATATCGAGCGGAAAAAATTCGCCGATCCCGTGGCCTATAAAGATCGCAGTGCGTATGAAACCGATCCGACCAATCCCGGCCTCTGGTACGGCCCCTATCGCGTCACCAAGGTGGTTTCGGGATCCTATGTCGCGTTTGAGCGGAACCCGCGCTGGTGGGGCCGCAAACCCCACTTCAAGCGGATCACAATTCGCGCCATAGAAAATACGGCTGCGCTAACCGCGAACCTTCTATCCGGCAATATCGACTATATCGCCGGCGAGATGGGATTGTCGGTCGACCAAGCGCTGACCTTCGCCGAGCGCCACGGTAAGCAGTTCAAAATTATGTACAAACCGGGTCTGATCTACGAACACATCGATCTTAATCTCGAAAACCCCGTCTTGAAGGACCGCCGTACCCGGCGCGCCCTCCTGCTGGGCCTGGACCGCGCCGCAATAACCAAGCAGCTTTTCGCCGGGCATCAGCCGGTGGCACACGGCCAGACCAACCCGCTCGATAGCGTCTACAACGCGAAGATTCCAAAATACGCCTATGATCCGAAACAAGCGAAAAAACTGTTGGCCGAGGCCGGGTGGACGCAAATCCGGGGCGGCATCCGCCACAATGCCAAGGGCGAACGATTGCAGCTCGAATTCATGACCACCGCAGGCAATAAGTCACGCGAATTGGTGCAGCAGGTAATGCAAAGCCAATGGCGGCAATTGGGCATCGACGTCCGTATCCGTAACCAACCCCCCCGCGTCTATTTCGGCCAAACCGTGCGCCGCCGCAAATTTACCGGGCTTGCCATGTTCGCGTGGCTGTCCTCGCCCCAGAATATTCCGCGCACGACCCTGCATTCGACGATGATCCCGGAGGACTCCAACGGGTGGACGGGCCAGAACTACACCGGTTACCGCAACAAGAAAATGGACAAGATAATCGACGGCATGGAGGTGATCTGCGAACCGGACCAGCACCTTGCTCTCTGGCACGACATGCAATCGCTCTATGCCAAGGACCTGCCGGCGCTGCCGCTCTACTTTCGCGCCAACGCCTTTATATTCCCGAAATGGCTCCGCGGCATTCAACCGACCGGCCATCAATATCCCAGCACGTTTTGGGTGGAAAACTGGCGAGCGGAGAACTAGCCACAGATGTTGCGCTTCGCAGCCGGCCGGTTAATCGAGAGCCTCGCAGTCCTCCTGATAATGTCATGGGCGGTCTACGTTTTGATCGGGCTGATGCCGGGCGATCCAATCGACCTGATGATCGCGGCGAACCCGAATTTCACTTCCGAGGACGCCGACCGCCTTAAGGCATTGTATGGCCTCGACAAGCCCATACTGGACCGTTACGGAAATTGGTTGCTCGCCGCGCTGCAAGGCGATTTCGGCTATTCCCGGACATTCACTAAACCCGCGCTTGAAATTCTCCTACCGCGCCTCTCCAATACTTTCCTGCTGATGGGGTTGAGCCTGTTCCTGTCCCTGGCAATCGCCATTCCCCTGGGCGTCTACGCCGCGCTGCGGCCATATTCGCGGGCCGATTATGCGGTCAATATGTTGTGTTTCGCCGGAATTTCAGTCCCTTCGTTCTGGCTCGCATTGTTGTGCATCATCCTCTTTGCTGTGCGGCTGCAATGGCTGCCGGCGGGCGGAATGGAAACAATTGGGGATGGAAGCATGCTGGACCGCACCCGGTATCTGGTGTTGCCGGTACTCGTGCTGACGGTCGCCAGTATCGGCGGTTTCACCCGGTTTGTCCGCGCCAGCATGATGCAGACACTGCGGCAGGATTACATCCGCACCGCCCTGGCTAAGGGCGTCGGGTCGTGGCGGCTATTGGTGCATCACGCATTGCGCAACGCGTTGCTGCCGCTGGTAACCGTGGTCGGCCTCAGCTTCGGGAACCTGTTTTCGGGCGCGCTGATTACGGAAATCATGTTCTCGTGGCTTGGCATGGGCAAAATGATGTACGACGCGATCATAGGCAACGACTTCAACCTTGCCTTGGTCGGTCTGCTGTTCGCCACCAGCGCAACGCTGATCGGGAATTTCCTCGCCGATGTGGGCCAGGTGGCACTCGACCCCAGGGTCAGTTTCGCCGCGCGGAGCAGCGAAGAATGATGTCACCAGCGCCGCCCCAAACTCCGTTTCGCCGCATGGCGCGCCGTTTCCTGCAACACCGCCTGGCGCTCGGCAGCCTGATAGGGCTGATTATCCTGGCCATATTGTCCGTGTCGGCGCCGGGTATCGAAGCCATGCTCGGTATCGATCCCAGCGTGGTGAATTTGCTCGCCAGGTTTGCGCCGCCGTCCTTGTCCCACCCGCTGGGAACCGATGAACTCGGCCGGGACATGCTTTTGCGGTTGCTTTACGGGGGCCAAATCTCGCTCGCGGTCGGCATTGTCGCCGCCCTGTTTTCAGCGGTGATCGGCACGACGATCGGAATCATCGCCGGCTATTACGGCGGTGTGCTCGACCGCATTTTAATGCGCTTCAACGACTTCGTGATCGCCCTGCCGCTGCTCCCGCTGTTGATCGTTCTCGCCGCGATAGACCTCAGGAAGCTCGGTCTGCCGGATGAAATCGTCCAGTCCGAAAATATCAGCCTCTATCGCATCGTGGCGATCATCGCCTTGGTCGGATGGAATACCGTCGCCCGGCTCGTTCGGGCGGAAACCCTTGCCCTGCGACGGCGCGAATTCGTGCGCGCGGCGGTCGCCCTCGGAACCCCGCCGCGCGCGATCATGCTGCGCCATATTCTGCCGAATGCGGTATCGCCGATCATCGTCGCGACGACCCTGTCGGTCGGCAACATCATTCTGTTCGAATCGGTGCTCAGCTTCCTCGGCTTGGGCATACAGCCGCCGACCGCAAGCTGGGGCAACATGCTGACCAACGCCCAGCAGATGATCTGGTCGGCCCCCGAACTCGCGATCTGGCCCGGATTGCTGATTTTTGTCACCGTTATCGCCTTCAACTTCCTCGGCGATGGCCTTCAGGACGCCCTTGATCCACGCGCGCTCGACTAGAGAAGAGTAGCCCGACTCAGGTATTTCTTCATATTATATAAATAATAACAGGGATTAATTTCCTATATTTGTGATTTAGTGACCTGCATCATTGAATAAAACTGTATAATTTCTAATATTTCGGATACTATATTAATTACTACATATTCTATATTGATGCGCTTTTCGCTCGGGGACCCATGGTCGATCTTGCAGAAGTCAATTCCAGCGTCGCGGTCGACGCCGTCACGAAACGCCAACCGGATCAGCCGGCGGGTGCGAGCGTCAACGCGTCTGGCGGCGCCGGTTCGCAGCCGTCCAATCTGGCGGTCAACGACGATGTCGGGATCAGCGCCGAGGGCCAACGTGTGGCCGATGCTCTTTCGGGTACGGACGCCCTCGCCGAGCGCCTCGACGCAAGCAACCCTTCCGTGTCCGTCAATCCGACAGAAATTACGAACGATCAAGGCGACGAAGGGCTAGCCGCATCCTTCAGTGCGTCCATCGGTCAGACACTCACTGCCGATACGGACCGCACGTCACAGCTCCGCGTGGACGCGAACAATTCGGCCATCGAAGACCGGGTGACCGATCGCAGTTCCGCTGTCGGGGGAACCGTGCAGCTCGATGCAACCGCACCGGCAAACGAAACCAGCCAAAGCTTTCCGGCATCGAATCAGCGTGCCAGCGTAGAAATCGATCAAGCCGGCAATGACGATTTGAGTCAGACCGAAGCCAACCGCACGCTCGGTCAGGTCATCGACGTCTTCGCCTAAACCCACCCCATAAAAATCAAAGAATTTCGAATGGTCCCGGTGCGGCCGTAAGCGCGGTCTATTCGGCAGCCTTGGGCATGGCCCCATCGCCTTCAGGCAACGCCGCCGTGTCGCGTTCGATCATGCGGCAAAACAGGCTCATCAACGGCGGCACGATCCCGAGGGTCAGGACAGCCGACATGGCGAGGCCGCCGACAACCACCGATCCCAAACCGCGATAGATTTCCGAACCGGCCCCCGGGAACATCACCAGCGGCAGCATGCCGAAGACACTGGTCAGGGTCGACATGAAAATCGGCCGGATCCGATTCCGCGTTGCCTCGACAATCGCATTATCCTGCGCCATGCCTTCATCGCGGATGAGATACAACGTCTGATGCACGATCAGAATCGCGTTGTTGACGACGATGCCAATCAGGATGACGAATCCCAGCAGCGTCAGCATGTCGAGTTGCTGAAGCTGGAAGATATTCAGGACCGTCAAGCCGACGAATCCGCCCGCCATCGCCACCGGCACGGACAGCACGATGATCAAGGGATAGATGAAATTCTCGAACAGCACTGCCATGACCAGGAACACGATCACCAAGGCGATCAGAAGATCCCATTTCATCTCGTTCGCCGTGGCGGCCAGCTTATCGGCGGTACCCGACAGCCGCATGGTGGCGCCGGACGGCAGGCCTTCCGCCCGCAGCGCATCGACGACTTCCTTCTGAAGAATCTCGATGGCGGTGCCCAACGCGACCTGTGGCGGCGGAACGATTTGCAAGGTGATCGCACGGCTGCGTTCGATATGGCGGATTTCGGTTGGGCCCGCCGTCACTTCGATCCGGGCCAGCGACGACACCGGTAAAATCTGGCCGGAGGCCGTGACCACCGGCAGATTGTTGATCCCTTGTGTCGCCGTGACGTTGGACTCGACACCTTTGAGGGTAAGGTCCATCTGCTTGCCGCCGACATTGATTTCCGCCACGCGCGTTCCGTCATTGAAGACATCGACTGTCCGCATCAAATCGGTCGCCGTGAGGCCATTGTCGGCGAGGCGCACGCGGTTGGGGATTATTCGAACTTCCGGTTCTCCAAGCTCCAAGCCCGGCCGCGGCCTGACTTTTCCGCCTTCGCTGCGAGGAAATAGTTTCAGGACCCGGTTGTTCGCGCGGTTCGCCAACTCGACGATCTGGTCCAGGTTCAACCCCTTGATATGAAGATCGATGGACCGATTGCCCGAGATACCACGACCGAATATGGATTTTTGATACGGAAATACGAATGTCCCGGGTTCCAGATTACCCGCCTGGCGAATGAGCGGGATCAGGTCCCTCACCTCGCTCGGGTTTTCCGCGCGTGCGACCAGGAACATGCGCTGCCGCAATGCGACATAGACGAAATACTTCATCTTCGGCGGATCGCCCGGTTTCGAGACAGGGCCGCTCAATTCGGCAATATGCGGCTTGACCATGGTCTCGATTTTCTCGGCGATATCGCTCATGGTCTTCAGATTGTAGCCTGGCGGTGGAAACACCACGCCGATGATCAGATTGCGGTTGCCTTCCGGCAGATACTCCAGCGGCGGTTTAAGGAACCAGGTCAATGCCGCGGACGCACCGGTAATCCCCAGCGCCATGACCAGCGCAAAGGCCGGCTTGCCAACCGCGAGCCGCATAAGCCCAGTGACGGCAGCAACGAATTTTTCAGCGAAGGCATCGAAAACCGGAACGCGCATCTTGTTCTCGATGCTGGCAACCTCCTTGACCAGCAGCCGGTTGGCCAGCGCCGGGATCACCGTCACAGAAACGATGAGCGATAAAACCACCGACACGGATATCGCCACGGCGATGTCGCGGAATAGCTGGCCGACTTCCAAATCCATGACCAGAAGCGGCACGAAGACCAAAACCGTCGTCAAGGACGACACCAGGATCGCGCCCCAAACTTGCTGCGCGCCCAGCAACGCCGCCACGGATGGCGGCCTGCCCAATTGCCGCAGCCGGTAGATATTTTCCAGTACGACGATCGCCGCGTCGACCACCATGCCGACCGCAAAGGCGATGCCCGCAAGCGACACAACATTGAGCGACCGGCCAAGCAATGCCATGGCGACGAAAGCGGCGACGACGGAAACCGGAATAGATAGGGCAACCACCAAGGTGGCCCGGCCGGAGCGCAGAAACAGCAGCAGAATGATGATGGCAAACACGCCGCCGATCCAAATGTTCTGCACCACGAGGTCGATTGCCGAATTGATATATTTGGTTTCGTCGTAGAGTTGCCGGAATACCAGCCTCTGCTCCTTGACCGGTCCCGCGTTGAGTTCGTCGACGGCCTTGTAAATGCCGTTCATCGTCTCGATGACGTTGGCGCCGACCTCCCGCGTCGCGTTCACCGCGATCACCGGTTGGGCGTTCGTCCGGATCTTCGCGACTGCATCCTTGTAGCCGAACCGCACCTCGGCGATATCGCCGACCGTGACCCGGCCAACCCGGCCCGATCCGGAATTCTGCTCGGTCCTCAGCACCACCGCCCGGACGGCTTCGGGTGTCAGCAATTCTCCCTCGGTCCGCACGGCGTAACGCCGTTTTCCTTCCTCGACGGCACCCGCGGTGCCGGAAACGTTCGCGGCACGCAGGCGACGCAGCACGTCCGGAACCGTCAGGTGATAGCGGGCCAGCTTGGCGGAATCGACGACGATCTGCATCTCGCTTTCGGAGCCGCCATAGACATTGACGGTCGCCACGCCGGGCACCCGTTCGAGCCGTTCCTGAATGACGTCGACGACAAAATCGCCATAGAAATCTATCGCCCGGTCGTTGCCGGGAAGCCGCATGAGATGGAACCACGCGATCCGATTGTCTTCCGGTCCAGCGACCTTAAGCCGCGGCTCCTTCGCCTCGTCCGGATAATCGGTCACGCCGTCGAGCCGGTTGGAGACCAGCAGAAGCGCTTTGTCCATATCGGTCCCGATGGCGAATTCGAGATCGATCTGGCTCCGGCTCAACCGCGACCGGGCGGTCATGCTCTCCAGGCCGATCAACCCCTTCAAGGCGTCTTCCTGGCGGATCGTGATTTCGCGTTCGACTTCCGCCGGCGCGGCGCCGAGCCAATTGGTCGTGATGCGGATGACCGGCCGCGATACGTCGGGCGACATCTGAATCGGTATGGTGTTCAGCGCGACCAAACCGAACAATACCGCCATGATCACCGCGGCGACCACCGCGGCGGGTTTGGCAATTGAAAGCCGTATCAAATCCATCGGCTATCCCGCGTCCCTATCCGGACTTCGCCTTACCCGGCGTCCGCGACATCGGCTGGCCGGATTTGGGCGACTTCATCTCATCATAGTCGACAGATTGACCGGGCTGCAGCTTTTCGTTGCCCCGGATGACGACAATGTCCCCCGGCTTCAGCCCCTTCAAGACTTCGAACCGGTTACCCGCCGCCCGGCCCAGCCGAACGATCCGTTTTTCCACAGCGCCTCCGCTCACCACGAAGACGAAATTGACCCCGGCCCGCGCGATCACCGCATCCTTGTGCAAGGTGAGCAGATCTTCCGGCGCGGACACCGGCACCAGAACCGTGACGCTCTGATCCGCGGCAAGACCGGTTGCCGGAGCGGACCCGTTTATCAGGGGGACAAAACGAACCGGTCGTGTCCGGGTCATCGAACTTTCGGTCGGGATCAGTGCCCGTGTCGTGGCGTCATGGACGCTTCCGTCGTCGAGCATCACCCGAACGGTGCGGCCGACCTGTAAACCGCTCAACCGATCAGCCGGCACATCCGCCTCGATCTCCAATACCTGGTCGTTGATCAGCGTGGCGATTTTGTCACCCACATCGACGAAATTTCCCGCCGTCACATGGCGCGCCGCCACGATCGCGTCATAGGGCGACCGGATTTCGGTATTGTACAAATCGATTTCCGCCAGCCGCAATCTCGCTTGCGACTGGCCGACGGCGGCCTCCGCCTCGGCCATTTCGCTTTCGTATTTGTTGACTTCACTCAGCTTGTCGTTCCGGCGCGCCTTCGAATAGGCCGCCGACTTCCGCAATCTTTCAAGACGCGCCAACTCGCCCTGCGCCAGTTGCAGTTGCGCTTCCGCCGATCGATAGGCGGCACGCTTTTCACCAAGCTCGGCGGCGCGAAGATCGCGTGTCGCCCGCAGCCGTTCATTCACCAAGCGCGCCAGGATCTGCCCCTTTGCAACCCGGTCGCCTACTTTGATGAGGACTTCGCCGACCGGTCCGCGCACTATGGCTGCGACGTCGCCATGCTGCTGGGCCACGAACCGGCCAATGACCGGAATCGTTTGCGTGACCGGCGCCTTGACCACGCGGTCCACGATAATCCGCATCGGTGGCCGGTCGCCCTTTGAGGCTTTTTGCGCGTCCGCAGCCGGCGCGATGAGCGAAATCGCCGCCGCAAAGACTGAAACCAGCGCGAAATTTGAAACTCTGTAAGTCATTATCCCACTACAGACAGAACAATCTAAACAATTGATAAAGGGAAGTTTTTAGCCCATTCCCCGCGCGACGGCCAAAACCGGCCGCACTTATCAAATTATATCCCACGCCCCATGGATTAAGTGTCATTTTTGCATATATTTTCAAGGTTTATTTACGTGTGCGACAGCCGCCCGAATAATGGCCCGCACCAGCAGCACCTGGACAAGTCCGGCCTGCTGCGCATTACTGCCATGAGCGCCCGGCGGCGGGCCCGATTAAGGACAAAATCTCATGCCGACGCTGTTATTTACCCATCCCGCCTGTATCGAGCACGATCCCGGGACAGGCCATCCGGAATGTCCCCAGCGCCTGCAAGCGGTACTGGCCGCACTGGAGGATGAGCGTTTTCAATTGCTCGACCGCCGGGAAGCGCCACGCGCCGACATAGATCAGATCGCCCGGGTCCACGACCGCGACTACGTCCAGGCAGTGCTCGACGCCATCCCGGCGGAGGGCCGGCAGTCCCTGGATGGCGACACTCATGTCTCGCCGGGGTCGGGGGAAGCCGCCTTGCGCGCCGCCGGCGCCGTTTGCGCGGCGGTGGATGCGGTCGCCGGCGGCGGCGCGCGTAACGCCTTTTGTGCGGTGCGCCCGCCGGGACATCACGCGGAAGCGGCGACGGCGATGGGTTTCTGCCTGTTCAACAATGTGGCCGTGGGCGCGGTGCATGCCCGCGCCGTTCATGGGATCGGCCGGGCCGCAGTAATCGATTTCGACGTGCACCACGGCAACGGCACCCAGGCCATGTTCTGGAACGAACCGGACCTGTTCTACGCCTCGACCCACCAATCGCCGCTCTACCCCGGTACCGGTAGCACCGGGGAACGCGGCACTGACGGCAATATCGTCAACGCCCCGCTCGCCGCATCCAGCGGCTCCGACGCCTTCCGAGCGGCAATGTCCGACACGATCCTGCCGGCGCTCCGCCGGTTCGATCCGGATTTCGTGTTCATTTCCGCCGGTTTCGACGCCCATGCGGCCGATCCCCTGGCGATGATCAACCTTCAGGACGAGGATTACGCCTGGGTCACCGCGGAACTGATGCGGGTCGCGGCAGAGTGCTGCGACGGGCGGTTGGTGTCCACCCTCGAAGGCGGCTACGACCTGGCCGCCCTGGCACGCAGCGCGGCCGCACACGTCCACACGCTCATGACCGCGTGATTACCGGCGCGATTCGTCATTGCGTTGAAGCACACCGACAAGGTCAGGCTTCGCGTTCCACCGCCTTGCGGTAGAAATGCCACGTGGCGTGCCCGAGTATGGGCATGACGATAATGAGGCCGAGGAACAGCGGGATCGACCCGAGCACCAGGCTGCCGGCGATGATCAGGCCCCAAACGGCAGAGGGGCCCGGATTCTCCGCCACGACTCGGAATGATGTTGAAATCGCCGTTCCGAGCCCGACATTCCGGTCGAGCAAGAGCGGAAACGATACGACGCTGATCGCCAGTACCAGCACGGCGAAGAGGAAGCCGACGCCCACGCCGACGGTGATCATCATCCAGCCCGCGCCGGTCGTCAGCACATCGCGAAGAAATGCCGCGGCCGAGGACGGCGGCGCGGGTCCGAGGGTGGCGGCATAGATCGACTGCGCGGCAAACAGCCACAAGACGAAAATCGCCAACAGCAAGAGTCCCAGCACCACGATCGCCCCAAAGGACGGCGAGCGGACCATCCCGAATGCATCCGCCCAGCCGGCCTGGATACCCTGCTCGCGCCGCCGGCTCATTTCATAGAGCCCCACCGCCGCGACCGGACCGATCAGCGCGAAGCCGGACGCCGCCGGGAAAAGCAGCGGAAGCATGTCATAATCGAAGGCAAAGCGCGCCAGGAGAATACCGACCACGGGGTAAATGACGCACAGGAAGACAACATCGGTCCGGCACGCGCTGAAGTCCGCAAACCCTCGCGCCAGGACCTCCCGAAGGTCTGCAACCATGATCCGGCGCACCGTTGGATGCCGGGACACCGTACCCATCTTCGCCCCGCCAAGGGAATGACCGACGGATTCCAGATGGAGAACTGCATCTTTGATATGGTCGACCGCCCATTCGGCGGGATTTCGTATGCTGGCCATGATCGTTCCTCGCTATCCGTTGCTTCGAACGGCCGCGGCTCACTCATGACATGTCGTTTGGTCCCACCACCAGCCGTAGAGGAGCCAAGGCATAACACTCGATCGAGTGTACACCCGGCTTCGGCCTTCCTCCCAATCATATCTTGGTGACGAATCCCTACGATATTACCGCGTTCTGGCCCCTGCGGCGCAAATAAGGCTAGGACTGAACCGCCGAAGGCCGCGGCCGTTTTTCGCCGTTTTCATCCATGCCGTCGATCAGCACAAAGGCAATGCGGCAAGTCTGGCCATACCGGTTGGCCCAGGCGTGGTTGGTGCCGCGCTGGATCACGACGTCGCCGGCTTTGAGATGCACGTCTTCCTCATCGAGCAACATATCGATTTCGCCTTCCAGCACGATCGCAAAATCTACCGTTTCCGTTCGGTGCATGAAGGGATGCCGCGCGCCTTCGACCACCAAATGCGCCGAGCCGACATCGGCAAATGCCTTGGTGCTGTCATATGCCGCAATTTCCGCATCGTCCGCCGGCGGGAATTCGTTGATGCGAAAATTGACGCCGTTGGCGAGCGGCTCGGTCGTGAACACCGCTTCCGCCTCGTCCCGGTCGCCGCCGAAACAAGCGGGCGTGGACGTCGTCCGCCACAGATTGGTTCGACTGCCCGGCCGGTGCTCGGACGTGACGACATTGGCGGCCGCGCTATCCATAATCACGACGGCTTTGCCGCTTGCATCGTGCCCCGTGACCACGCGCCGAACAGGTTTTACCATCGAACATCTCCACCGGTGTTGTAATCCGCCGTTTCGGATCATGCCACGCACGGCGGGGTGCCACAAAACTGCATCGTGACCCGGGTGACTATGCGCCACCGCCGATTCAAACAGGCGAAGACTCCCTGGTCGTAGGATCGGCGCGCAGACCGGTTGCCTGCCCGGGGGGCCGCGTTTAAACTCCGCGCGCAGCCGCAGATATTTTTCCGAGGATAAAATGGCGCAAAGCAAGGCAACTGCCGACGTGGCAAAGATGAGCTTCGAGGAAGCACTCAACGAACTCGAAGCCATCGTGCGCGACCTGGAAAAGGGCGGTGGCAAGCTCGACACCGCGATCGAGGCCTATGAACGGGGCGCCGCCCTGAAGAAGCACTGCGAAGCCAAGCTCCGCGAAGCACAAACCAAGATCGACAAGATCTCGCTCGAGGCGGACGGAACCGTCACGACGGAACCCGCCAACCTTTGCTAGACGCCTCATGCCGAATTTAGCGCAATCCCTGGCCGATGCAGCGGCGAAGATCGATCACACGCTCGATCAAATCCTGTCGGCCGATAACGCACCGGAACCCCGGATCTATGACGCCATGCGCTACACAACGCTCGGTGGGGGTAAGCGCTTGCGGCCGTTCCTCGTCCTGCAAAGCGCTGGATTGTTCGAGGTTGCCGAAACGCCGGCCCTGCGGACGGGTGCGGCGCTCGAACTGATCCATTGCTATTCGCTGGTGCATGACGATCTGCCCGCAATGGACGATGACGATTTGCGGCGCGGCAAACCGACCGTGCACAAGGAATTCGACGAGGCGACTGCGATCCTTGCCGGTGATGCCCTTCTCACACTCGCCTTCGAGGTGCTGGCGGTACCGGAAACCCACAAAGACGCGGCCGTGCGGGCCGAATTGGTGATCGAGTTGGCCAAGGCCGCCGGTGTGCGCGGCATGGTGGGCGGACAAATGATCGATCTGCAGGCCGAAACCCAGACGCTCAGCCTGGAAGAAATCACCCAACTGCAGCGCCTCAAGACCGGCGCACTGATCGCTTATGGTTGCCAGGCCGGCGCCATCCTCGGCAAGGCTGCGGCGTCCGACCGTCAGGCACTGCTCGACTACGCGCAGGACCTTGGACTGGCGTTTCAGATCGCCGACGATCTGCTGGATGTCGAAGGCAGCGCCGAAGAGACGGGCAAGGCCGTGGGCAAGGACGCGGCCGCCGGTAAGGAAACCTTCGTTTCCCTGCTCGGCGTCGATGGTGCGCGACGCGAGGCCGGCCGTCTCGCCGACCAGGCGGTGTCCCGCCTGGAACCGTTCGATGAGCGGGCCGACCTGTTGCGCGATACCGCGCGTTTCGTCGTCGACCGCAAAAACTGAGGCGTATCGAGCCTTCGGCGCGTAGCACGATTTCACAGGGTTGGCCCTGCCAATCCCCATGCGAACGGCTAACCAGCCCGGACACCGCGCCATAGCGCTCGCGCGGTATGTCAAAATCTTTCGGAAGTGGTATGCTTTTACCGCACACGCCGGGGTTCGGCGTCTGCACCCGCAATGAGAGCGATTCCTTGAGCAAATCGGACAAACGACGTGCTGACGTCCTGCTCGTTGAACGCGGCCTCGCCGAGTCGCGCAACAAGGCTCAGGCCCTCATCATGGCCGGTCTGGTTTTTTCCGGCGAACGCCGGGTCGAAAAACCGGGCGACAACATTTCCGTGGATGCACCGATGGACGTCCGCGGCAAGGACCACCCATGGGTATCGCGCGGCGGTGTCAAACTCGCCCACGCCCTTGAGCGGTTTCAGTTCGACCTTGCCGGCAGCACATGCGCCGATATCGGCGCATCAACCGGCGGATTTACCGACGTCATGCTGGCCAACGGCGCCCTGAAAGTTTACGCGATCGATGTCGGCCAGGGGCAGATCGCCTGGAAGTTGCGGCAAGACAAACACGTCGTGGTGCTGGAAAACACCAATGCGCGCCACGTCGGACGCGACCACATTCCCGATTCCATCGACTTTATCGGCTGCGACGTTAGCTTTATCGGCCTCGAAAAGGTGCTGCCTGCCGTCATGGCGCTGACGCATCCCGGCGCAGCGCTGGTCGCCCTGATCAAACCGCAATTCCAGGCCGGCCGCGGCGCCGTCGAAAAGGGCGGCATTGTCCGCGATCCGGCGATACATGACGCAGTGTGCGAACAGGTCAGCCAATGGCTGAATGCACAGCCCGGATGGCGGGTCGCCGGGCTCACCGAAAGCCCGATCACCGGCGCGAAAGGCAATCGCGAATTCCTGATTGGCGCGGTGCGGGAAGAGTAAGAGATTTGCGTTCCGGCCCCAGCCCACGCGAGCGGGAAATGAACTAATACTGAAACCGGATCGGCGGCATCTGAAGCCTGCCGACCGGTGGCCGCAGGAATTCGAGATCGCGGGAAATCGGTCCGATTTGGCGACGCACGCCGTCGCCGATTAAATCATCCAGACCAAGCATCTCGGCGAGCGTGGATTTGATATCGTCGCGGTCACCGGTAGCCAATTGCAGCAAGCGTTCGAACAGCCGACGCCGTTTCGGCATCCGCACCAGGGTCACCGATTGATCGGCTTTCAGCCCGATCGCCTTTTTGACTGCCGCCAACGCCGTATCGAAGCCACCCAGCTCGTCGACCAGCCCGGCGGCCAATGCATCCACGCCGGAAAAGACCCGGCCACGGGCCGCCGCATCGATCCGTTCGGCGGAGAGGCTTCGTGCCTGGGCCGCTTTGGTCGTGAAGTCCGTATAGACCGCATCCATGATCGCATCGAGCCGCGCCTCGGCGCTGGGCGGATAATCCTGCACGCCGCTCCACATGGTCGCGTTGCGGCCGGCGTGAACGCCTTGCCAATTAATGCCCAGCTTCGTCCAGAGGCCTTCGGTGACGAACTTGCCGCCATAGACTCCGATCGATCCGGTGATCGTGCCCGGCTGCGCAACCACCTTATCCGCCGCCATCGCGATGAAGTACCCGCCCGAAGCGGCAACGGCGCCCATACTCGCAATTATCGGCTTGCCCTTGGCGTTGGCCCGCCGGACTGCGTTCCAGATCGTATCCGAGGCGAGGTAAGATCCTCCCGGACTCTCGATGCGCAGCAGGATCGCCTTGACCTCATCGTCGGCGGCGGCGGCGTCGATCGCGCGCGCCATATGGCCGGCCGCGACATAGGATCCGTTTTCCAAAGGATTATTTTTCTTTTTCCCCGAGACGATCGCGCCAACCCCATAGATCAGTGCGACTTTCGGGCCCGACCGGTTGGGAAGGTCGACCTCGGCCGAGTACCGCCGCAGCGCGACAAGCGATGCTTTCTTCCCCGAATGAACTTTCGCCGCGTCGACGAATTGTGGCCAATAATCCAGCCGATCGACCAGTTTCGCCGTATGCGCCTGGTCGGACAGCAGCGGACTGCCGTCGATCAAGTCGCGCACTTTTTGTTTGGGCAGGTTTCGCGACTCCGCGATCCCGGCGACGATCTGATCAAACAGGGAATCGACAAGTTGCTGCAGGTTCTTGCGGGCCGGTTTGCTGAGACTGTTACGGGTAAAGGTATCCGGTGCGGATTTGTATTCGCGCCGCTGCCGGATCTTTGCCTTGACGCCGATCGAGTTCAGCGCATCTCCGGCAAACGGCATTTCGAGCATCAACCCGGTAGTCGCAAGTTCGCCGGACGGCTGCATCCAAACCTCGTCGAACGCGCTCGCCAGATAATATTCGATGGTGGAATTGCTGAGCTGGCCAAAGCTATCGGCGTATGCCAGCGCGAATTTACCGCTCTTGCGAAACCGCTTTATCACATTGCGGATATCCTGCGCCTGAGCGACACCGACCCGCGCCGTCCCAAGCCGGACCACGACACCTTCGACGCGATCGTCCGTCGACGCCTTTTCCAGTGTATCCGCAAGCCGGCGCATCTCAAGCCGGCCATCGCCTTGGAACAGCCGAAACGCATTGTCCCCGGATTGCTCCGCCACCCCGGCATTCAAATCGAGCGACAGCACCATACGATCCGGCAGATCGGGCTCGGCATCGCCGATACGCGAAACGAAGATTGCCGCCACGATCAAACCGATCACTCCCGCCGCACCGACCGATGCCAAGAGCCAGACGATGATTTTACCAATTCGACGCATGTCAGTGAGTTCCGGATCAATTTAGCACGGCTTCGCACAATACGGACCAGCGCAACGCCAGCCCGCGCACCCTAATCGGGCAAATCTTTCCTTAGAGTTAAGTTGTCTGCCAAAGCGTTCAAGCCGCCAGTAACGCCGCCGCCTGCCCGCGCGCATTCGTAGCGGCCTCGCCCTCTCCAAGACCGTCAAGCGCCTCCGCGGTGCGTTTCCAGCCCCAGACCGAATTCGGATTGAGCGCATTTCGTTCGGCGAGCAGCGCGCGCGCGAACCGGAAGCGCCCGCACTTCAACGCCGAGGACACCAGCATGCGGAAAAACAAATCCCGCTGCGCGTGGCTGCCGCCGATGCAATAGATCCGCCGGCGGATCGGCGCAAGCAGCGTCACCGCTTCCGCGTGATCGCCCCTTCCCCGCGCGGAAATTGCTTTGCATAGCGCAATCCCCACCTCGCGAAAGATCGGCCCCTCGGTCGTGTCGCCCCGCGCCGCCGCCGTTTCCATCGACGACAACATCCGCTCGGCGGCATCGGTCCGCCGGTCCGCCGCCAAAGCGATCATGTAGTGGGAATCGTGAAATGCGAAGATATGATCGTCGATCTTATCCACTGCCTTTTCGGCCAGTTCTTCCCATCGATTCCCCACGTCCAAACCGGCCTCTTCAAGGCGCCATAGCAAGGCGATTGCGTTACTCATGTCGAGATAGTCCGCCGAACTCTTGTCCGGCCGCACACCCGTATCGTAGATCGCCAGGATTTCGTCGAATTGCTCCAATTCGAGATGGAACAAACACTTATGCCACCAGGTGTGGTACCGGAAATTGTTGCAGCCGTCCCAATTCGGCGCCAGCCCGGCGAGCCAGTCGAGCCCGTCGCGGTGTCGGCCCTGCATTTCCATGACATGGGCCACCGCATGGGTCGACCAGATATCTTCCGGGTTGATCTCAACCGCCTGCCGGCCCAGACGTTCGGCCTCGGAATAGCTACCCGTCTCCTCCAGGCCGAAGGCGTGATATCCGATGACGTTGCCATAGGACGGCGCGTCCGCGTCCCAATAGGGCAACACCCGGGCAATTGAATCACGCATCGCCACCGAATCGCCCAGGTAAAAATGGGTAAAATGCGCCAACCGCAGTGCCAGGATATCGCGCGGATGGTCGAGCAGAATAGATTCCCATAGATCAGTAGCGGCCCGGATATCGCCGGCGCACCATCGCTGCAGCGCGGCGACGTGCTGTTTCTCCCGGTCGGTCGCCCCCGGTGCGATCAACCGCTGCGCGTCCGCCAGGTTTTCCTCGGCCTTGCGCTCCAATGGCGGGGTGCAGAAAAGCTTCATGAAATAGCCGCGCGCGCAGTATGCCATCGGCATCTCGGCATCGGCCTCGAACACTTCCTTCAGGCGATCGCCGGTATCTTGCCGCAAACCGAGATAATGCAGGATCATCGCATCGTACCGGCCTACCGCGGCCGCGCTCGCCGCCGTCATCTCTAATCCGTATTGGTCGCGAAACATCGGCATCTCCGGCTGGTGTGATTCGCCAACCGTAAACCGCTCCCGAACCGCCGCGCAAGCGGGTCGTACTTGTCTTCGCCCGAGGCCGGAACCATACTGCCGGCGAACTCAGCCAGCGGAAGACGGTCATGAATTTCGAGCTCACATCGGATCAGAAATCTCTACAGCAGCGGGCTCGCGAATTGGCGCAGGGCGTCATAGCAACGCGGGCGCCGGAAATCGATAAAAGCGAAGAATATCCCTGGGACAACGCCAAGGCGCTGAACGAGGCCGGTTTCATTGGCATGACCATACCCGAAGCCTATGGCGGCCAGGGTCGCAGCTTCCTCGACGCGGTCCTGGTGGTCGAGCAAATGGCCGAAGTCTGCGGCGTCACCGCCCGCATTGTCGTCGAATCGAATATGGGCGCGATCAGCACGGTGATGGAATACGGCACCGAAGAACAAAAGCGCATGGCCGCCAAAATCGTCTTCGAACGGTCCGACAAACCCGCGATCTGCATCACCGAGCCGGATGCGGGCAGTGCCGCGACCGAGATGACCACTCGCGCCGACCGCCGCGGCGATACCTGGGTGCTCAACGGTAAGAAGCACTGGATTACCGGCGCCGGCGTTTCCTGGCTGCATTTGATATTTGCCCGCGCCTTCGACGAAGACGGCAGCGAGCTCGGCATTGGCGGCTTCCTCGCCGTGCGGGACGAGACGCCGGGCCTTCGCATCGGGCGCCGCGAACCGACTATGGGACTGCGCGGCATTCCCGAGGCGGAAGTGATCTGCGAGGACATGGTAGTGCCGGCCGATGCGTTGGTGGAATCACCCAGCGGTTTCCGGCGCGGCTTCGCCGACCTGATGAACGCCTACAACTCGCAACGGGTCGGCGCCGGCACGATTGCGTTGGGCATTGCCCAGGGCGCCTATGCTCACGCGCTGAACTACGCCCTCGAGCGCGAGCAATTCGGCCGGCCGATCGCGGAATTCCAAGGCCTGCAATGGATGCTGGTCGATATGGACAGCCAGATCCAGGCCGCACGCGCCCTGATCTACAAAGCGGCGGCGAGCGCGGAGCACAGCGGCTCCGGCTTCCCCGACGTCAAGCAGGCGGCACAGGCAAAGATCGTTGCCTCCGAAATGGCGATTAAGGTGACCAACGACGCGCTGCAGGTCTATGGCGCGGCCGGTTATTCCCGGCGCAACCCGCTAGAGCGCATGGTGCGCGATGGCCGCATGTTCACCATCGGCGGCGGCACCGCGCAAATTTTGCGAACCGTTGTGGCGAGCCATATCCTGGGCCGCAAGCTGCCGCAGACCCGCGATGGTCATCTGAAACTCGCCAAACGCGAAGCCGCCGATAAGGCCCGGAACGCGGCCGAATAAGTGGCCGTAGCGGCGCTAACGGCGCACACCGGACTCCGACAATAGAAATTCACGCAGCACGACCGCGCTATTCCGCGCCTCATCCTTCGCCGCAAAGACGAATGTCACCCGCTGCGCCGCACAAAGGGATTTCACCAAATCCACCGCCACCGGGTTCTCGACCAATTCGGCGCGGTAGCGCTCCTGAAACTCCTCCCACCGCTCGGGTCTGTGCCCGTACCAGGTCCGCAGCGCCGGCGTTGGCGCCACATCCTTCACCCAGTGATCGATCGCGGCCTTGGCCTTCGACACCCCGCGCGGCCATAAACGTTCAACGAGAATACGCACGCCATCCGCATTGGAGAAAGGTTCATACACACGTTTCAGCTCTATGCGCGGTGGCGCCATGTCTGGCCGTCCCTATGGTGTACGGGTTGCAAGACTAAATCGACCGAAGTCTATCCGACCGGCATTATTCATAAACGTATATCTGAACCGTTCGGTTTTGCGGTTCGGCAATCCCGTCTTCGGTCGTGATCGGAATACTGTCTTCCCCCAAGCCCACGATAGAACTTACGGTGGTCTGCTCGACACCCTGCGCTACGAAGAAATTCCGGACGGCAGCCGCCCGTTGCAAGGACAGGCCGCGATTGAACTCCGGAGAGCCGACCCGGTCCGCAAATCCAATCACCGTCAATCGCTTCCCCGAAGACTTGATCGATTGAGACCAGGCCCTGATTTTTTCCTTCTCCAACTCACGAAGATCGCTCCGGCCGGTCGCAAAAAAGACCTGCCCAAGAATTGCGGGTTTTTTCCGCGGCGGCGGCCATTCCGACCAGATCTTTTCGAATTTCGCCTGTTGATCGAGAATTTTACCAATATCAGCCTTAAGGGGCGACGGATCGAAGGACTTCGGTGCGCGCCGCTCTAATTCTGCCAATCGCGTGCCGAGTTTGCCGATCTCCGCCTTGAGCTGAGACGGATCGAATACAGCAGGCCGCCGGCGCTCCAAGGCGGCCAATCGGTCGGAAAGCCTGCTCATTTCAGTCACCAACGGCGCCGGAAAAACCGCTTTGGGCGGCGGCCGCCGTTCCAGGGTATTCAGCCGATTGGAGAGTCCGCGGATATCCGCCGCCAGCGACGACGATTCGGCGGCATCCGGGGGCCCACGCTCTTCCAACGCCGCCAATCGCTCGGAAATCTTATCCAACCGCGCCTTTACTTGCGGCGGTCGGGCTGGTGCCGCCGCCGACTGGCGCTCCAGTGCGCCCAGCCGGCCCGAAAGTTTGCCGATATCCGCCTTCAACGGCGACAGATCGACGGCACCCGGTTGCCGCCGTCCCTCCAAATCCGATAGACGCACGGAAAGCGTATCGATCCTCGCCTTGAGCGGCGACAAATCGGCGGCGGCCGGCGCCTGCCGTTTTTCCAATGCCGCGATCCGTTCGGAAAGTTTGCCGATTTCATCCGGCAGGGCCGACACGCCGGCAGGCCCCGGTATTTGGCCGGTTTCCAACTCGACCAGCCGGTCCGAAAGGGCGAGCGTCCCGATTACGACGACGACCGATATCGCGAGCGCCAGCCAAGCGACAACGATGCCCATTTTGTTCATGGTGGGAGTATCGCGCCATGACCGGCCGATGTCGAACCGTCCGAAAGGGTTATCGGCACAATTCCGTCTGCGTCCCCGTGGTCACGGCGCCGGCGCCAATTCCGTCTCTCTCACCCGCACTGCGCGCGCTTCGAAGGACGCCTGGAACGGGATAGGCCGCCGAGCCGTCAGTATTTTTTGAAGGGTAAAAACTTGCCGTTCATCGTTACCTTGACGCGATCACCCTTGGGGTCCGGAACGCGGTCGACCTGCATCTCGAAGTCGATCGCGCTCATGATGCCGTCGCCGAATTCGTCTTCGATCAATGCTTTCAGCGTCGTCCCGTAAACCTGTGTGATTTCGTAAAACCGATAGATCAGCGGGTCCGTCGGCACCGTCATGCCAAGCGATCCGCGCGACGGAATCTTTGCAAGCGCCAGCGCTTCCGGCATATCGAGAAAGTTGGCGATTTTCGTCGCCGCATCTTTCGGCAACGCCATCTGGCCCATCACGGCCGCGGTGGTAAAGACCGGTGACAGACCGCCGGCCTCGGCAAGGGCCTTGAGCGAAATATTTTTCTCGGCAAGATGGTCGAGAATCGTCGAGGTCAGGTCTTCGCGTGTCATGTATTTTGTCTCCGCAATTATAAGGTTTCGCTATACCGCTTCCCGTTCCAACCGGCCGGTCGCGATGCTTTCATCCGCCGGCGCAGAGGACGGCACCGCGCGCGGTGCCTGCCCCGGCTCGACGATGGGTGGATTTCTGGGGTCATAACCGCCCGCGGCGATCGTTTCGCCGAATGTTTTTGAGCGACTCACAAGGAAGTCGAGCAGGTGATTCCGCAGCGGATAGTAGTGCGGGTGGCGGTGCATGTTTTCGCGCTTGCGCGTGCGCGGCAGCGGATTTCTGACAATTTCGGCAATTTTTGCATGCGGACCGTTCGTCATCAGAACAATTTTGTCGGCAAGAAAAATCGCCTCATCGATATCGTGCGTGATCATGAACGATGTCTGTTTCGTCTCCGCACAGATTGAGAGCAACTCATCTTGCAGTGTGCCGCGCGTCAAGGCATCGAGCGCGCTGAACGGCTCGTCCATCAGCATCATCTTTGGCTGAATCGCGAACGCCCTGGCAATGCCGACGCGCTGACGCATACCGCCGGAAAGCTGTGCGGGCCGCTTGTCCTTATTCTCGCCAAGATGGACCAGATCAAGATATTTGCGGCAATGGGCATACAGACTGGCCTTGTCGAGCGCCGGCCATTTCGAGCGAACCGCGAAGGCCACGTTGCCAAGAACCGTCATCCACGGCATGAGCGCATGGCTTTGGAAAATTACGGCTCGATCGAGGCTTGGGCCCGTAATTTCAGACCCGCCGAGAATGATTCCACCTGAAGAGGCGGACTCCAGGCCAGCCAGGATATTGAGCAACGTCGTCTTGCCGCAGCCCGAATGGCCGATGACGCAAACGAACTCGCCCTCCTCGATACGGAGCCAGATATCGTCGAATACCGCGGTTTCGCCCGCCCCATCAGGCGTAGGGTAATGTTTCGAAAGCGCTTCTATGCTGATCAAGGATCGTTTCTCTGACATTCCAGCCTCCGGCTAATCCGCATAGCTCACCATCCGCGTCAAATGGGCCAGGATCTGGTCAAGCACCAGGCCGAAGACGCCGATGAACAATATGGCGACGATGATGTTGGTGATGCTGAGGTTGTTCCACTCGTTCCAAACGAAGTAACCGATCCCCGTGCCGCCGACGAGCATCTCCGCAGCGACGATGACAAGCCATGCAATACCGATTGAAATTCGCATTCCGGTCATGATGGTGGGCGCCGCCGCGGGCAGGATGACGCGCAATGCGGTGCGCAGGCGCCCGGCTTCCAGCGTTTTCGCGACGTTCAGCCATTCGATCCGAACGGAAGCGACACCGAAGGCCGTATTTACAAGCATCGGCCAGAGTGAGCAGACAAAGATCACGAATATCGAGGACGCCGACGAATCTTTGATCGTGTAAAGCGCAAGAGGCATCCAGGCGAGTGGCGAGATCGGTTTCAGTATTTGTATGAATGGATCCAACGCCCGATAGGCAAGCGGCGACATGCCGATAACAAAACCCAACGGAATGGCGACAATTGCGGCAATTGAAAACCCGAGCAATACCCGCAGCAGCGAATAACCCATTTGGATGCCGATACCTTTGTCGTTGGGACCCGCATCATAGAAAGGGTCGATAAGGTGCCGCCAAAGTTCAACCGCAATCGCACTCGGCCCCGGCACCGCCGACGCCCCCTTGGCCGTCTGTCCCATCAGCTTGGCGTATTCAGGGTCCATGCCGACGGTGCTTGTCGCACCGCCGGACACAGCGAGTTGCCATACGGAAACAAAGACCAGAAACAGCGCCCCGGATAAAATAGCGGCGCGCACCGGCACACTCAGTTTCATGCCGATCTCCCGATCGCAAAACTCTTGGCGTACGCATCCGCCTGATCGGGATCGAAGACCCGGCCCATGATGGTATGCTTGGTATAGGTGGACTCCGGCGCCGCGATTCCCATTTCGGCCATGACCTCGCGCGCGCGGGTCGCCAAATAGACCTCTTCGGCGATGGCCTTATAGTTCACGTCCCCCTTGATATAACCCCAGCGCTTCATCTGGGTCATGATCCACACGGCCATGGAATGCCATGGGAAGGGGTCGAACCCAATTCTGTCCGGTTCTTTTTGGACGTTGCCGAGGCCGTCCGCATAGGTTCCCGTCAGTACCTGCTCGACCACTGTGACCGGCTGGTTTAGATAATTTTTCGGCGAAATCGCCTTCGCAACTTCCTTGCGATTTGTCGGTTTGTTGGCGTATTGCGTCGCCTCGATTACCGATTTGTAGAGTGCGATGAATGTATTCGGCATCTCTGTGACGAACTTCTTGCTCGCCGCAAATGCACAACACGGGTGGTTCAGCCAGATTTCCTTGGTCAGCAGGTGAATGAAGCCAACGCCGTCATAGACGGCACGTTGATTGAACGGATCCGGCGCTAGATAGCCATCAACATTGCCCGCGCGCAGATTCGCCACCATTTCCGGCGGCGGCAAGACGCGGATTTGGATATCCTTGTCCGGGTCCAGGCCATGCTCCGCGACGTAATATCGAAGCAGGAAATTATGCATCGAATAGTCGAAAGGCACCGCAAAACGCATGCCCTTCCACTGTTTCGGATCGCGCTTGTCCTTATGTTTCATCGCCAATGTAATTGCCTGGCCATTGATATTCTCGACGGCCGGCATCGTCCAAGGACTGGCGGTCGATCCCGCGCCCATGGATATTGCGAGCGGCATCGGCGTCAGCATATGCGCGGCATCGTATTCGCCGGAGAGCGACTTATCTCTCGCAACCGCCCAGCCGGCAGTTTTGATCACCGAGACGTCCAAGCCGTGCTTGGCGTAAAATCCCATTGGATGCGCCATAATGATCGGCGTCGCGCAGGTTATCGGCACGAAACCCACATCAAGCTTTGTTTTTTCCAGCTTGCCCTTGGCCTCCGCGGCCAGCGCTTTGGCGGCATCCAAGGGAAAGACCTGCGATACCGCTGCAAGCGCCGTACTCGCGCCGACGGCGCGGAGGAAATTCCGGCGGCCGGCGTCACCGCCGAAGATACTTTGCAACACGGCGGTCTCCACGCAACGCGCGGTCAGCGTGTCCACATCCGAGGCGACAGGATCAACCGGATCCGCCCGCGCCGGCGATTGCGCTTCGAGTTCCGCATCGTGCTCGGCCTGACTATCGTGTGCGCCACAAGTACATCCACTCGCGAATTTATTCCGCGGATCAAAAGGGTCGCGAAATGCTCCCATCCATCGATCTCCCTATTGCTTCGGTACAATGCCGGCAGGATTGCCGGATTTTTGCCCGCACATGCTGCACCGCAACATGCGTGCCAATTTCGGAAGGTTCGGATAGTTGTTTTAATACAATGGCTTATAATTTTTCACATTAGTCAGAAATGAGGCTGCCTTGAACAGGCAATGTGCATATGATTAATTTTTAATCGAAAATAATTGTTGATTATTTTTTAATCACTGAGAGATTTGCTTAATTGCGATCAGCACAAAATCCGGCGATGCAAAATGCATCGCCGCTGAAACGATCCGCAATTCAGAACGTGCGACCTGTCGCGCTCACCCGCACTGCGCGCGGTGGCGCAGCATGTGATCGGCGAGCACGCAGGCCACCATCGCCTCGCCCACGGGCACGCCGCGGATACCGACGCAGGGGTCGTGCCGCCCCTTGGTGACGATCTCGGTCTCTTCGCCGTCCACCGTCACCGTTCGGCGGGGCTTCAGGATCGAACTCGTCGGCTTCACGGCAAACCGCGCCACCACGTCCTGGCCCGACGAAATGCCGCCGAGAATGCCGCCGGCGGCATTGGACAGGAAGCGCACGGTGCCGTCATTGTTCATCGCCATTTCGTCGGTGTTTTCCTCGCCGCGCAGCGCCGCCGCGCCCATGCCCGCGCCGATTTCGACACCCTTCACCGCGTTGATGCTCATCAAGGCCGAGGCCAGATCGGCGTCCAGCTTGCCATAAACCGGGGCGCCCCATCCGGCCGGCACGCCGGACGCCACCACCTCGATTGCCGCGCCGGCGGAAGACCCGTCCTTGCGCAGGGCGTCGAGGTATTTGGCCCATTTGGCCGCGGTCTTGGCGTCGGGGCAGAAGAACGGATTGTTGTCCACTTGGTCCCAATCCCAATTGTCGCGATTGACCGCATGCGGCCCCATCTGCACCAGTGCGCCGCGAATACTGATACCCTCGCCCAGCACCTTGCGGGCGATGCCTCCAGCGGCAACGCGCATCGCCGTTTCCCGCGCCGACGACCGCCCACCGCCGCGGTAGTCGCGGATGCCGTATTTCTTCCAATAGGTATAGTCGGCATGGGACGGGCGGAACTTATCCTTGATATCGCCGTAATCGCGCGACCGCTGATCCATATTCTCGACGATCATGCCGATCGGCGTGCCGGTGGTTTGTCCCTCGAAGACGCCGGAAAGGATCTTTATCTGATCCGGTTCCTTGCGCTGGGTCGTGTAGCGGGATTGTCCGGGCCGGCGGCGGTCGAGCCATTGCTGCAGGTCCGTTTCCGCCAGGGCAATCCCCGGCGGCACGCCATCGACCACGCAGCCGATCGCCGGGCCGTGGCTTTCGCCCCAGGTCGTGAAGCGGAAAAGGTGGCCGAAACTGTTATGAGACATGGCAGCCGCCCTCGCGGCTCAGGTCTTCAAGCCGTCGATGAGTTTTCCGACTTCCTCGGCGGCGTCGACCGAAACCATGCCAACCGTGTGATAGCCGGAATCCACGTGATGCACCTCGCCGGTCACGCCGCGGCTGAGGTCGGAGAGCAGGTAAAGCCCCGCATTGCCGACTTCCTTCAGCGTGACATTCCGTTTGAGCGGCGAGTTCAGCTCGTTCCATTTCAAGATGTATCGGAAATCGCCGATGCCCGACGCCGCAAGCGTCTTGATCGGCCCGGCGGAGATCGCATTCACCCGGATATCCTGACCACCGAGATCAACCGACAAATACCGGACACTCGCCTCCAGCGCCGCCTTGGCCACGCCCATTACATTATAATGCGGCATGACGCGCTCTGCGCCGTAGTAGGTCAGGGTGATGATACTGCCGCCCTTGTTCATCAGCTTCATCGCACGCTGGCACACGGCGGTCAGCGTGTAACACGACACGTCGAGGGTGAGCTGAAAGTTCGCCCGGGTCGTATTTACGTACTTGCCGGTAAGCTCGGTGCGGTCGGAAAACGCGATCGCATGCACGATGAAATCAATCGATCCCCACTTGTCGGCGATTTGCTCGAACAGCGCGTCGATGCTCGCATCGTCGCCTGCGTCGCACTTCAGGACCATATCGGAGCCGACCGATTCCGCAAGCGGCCGGACGCGGCGCTCAAGCTGCTCCGCCTGATACGAGAAGGCAAGCTCCGCACCGTGCTCGGCGAGCTTTTGCGCGATACCCCAGGCAATCGACCGGTCGTTCGCAACCCCCATGATGAGGCCGCGTTTACCTGTCATCAGCGCTTGAGCGTCAGCCATCTATACCCCTAAAAAAAATCCCGCGAAAGTGCGCGCCATCTTATACAAGTTGCCCGACCGATCAATGCCGCTATCGCCCATCCAGCCGCTATTTCCGGGCGGTGTCGCCTTCCTGTTCGGGCGGCGGAATATCTTCCATGTGCCGCATTGCGCGAATCACCGCGACGCCGACCACCGCGACGACCAGCATACCCAAAAGTCCAAGGACCGCCGCCGCGATCATCCAGGCGATCCCGAAATGAAGCGCCACCAGCTCACAGCCGCGCCAAACGCCAAAATATCCGAGGAACACCAACAACCCCGCCAATGCCACGCTATGCCGCAGGCGCGGCGCGGGCCGGCCCTTTCCATCCGGCGGGTTCTGATCGGCCCGGAAATTCGGCAATTCACCGCTCCTTAATCCCTGCGCTATAGTAGTTCCACCATGAAACAGAGTACGCCTCAAACAAAGTCATCGTCTCGCTGGCAAAAATCGCTCCCCGGAATTTGGTCTGGCATCCGGTTCCTAGTATATGTCGTTCAGCGATTCGGCGTGGATCGGTGTACGGAACGCGCGGCCGCGCTGACATACACGTCGTTGCTGGCGATGGTGCCGTTACTCGCTATCAGCTTCGCGATTTTCGCTGCATTCCCGGCTTTTCAGGAAACCCGCGGCGCGTTGCAGTCCTTCGTCTTCGAAAACTTCGTGCCGGGTATCGGGTCGGCAATTTCCGGTCACATCGAGCGGTTCACGCAAAAGACCGGGCAACTCACCGCGGTCGGCGTGGTGTTTCTCGGCGTCACCGCGGTGATGCTGCTGTCTTCGATCAACGGCACGTTCAATGCCATCTGGCGGGTTCGGGAATCGCGGCGGCTGGTCGGCCGGCTGCTGGTCTATTGGGCGGTCTTGACGCTTTCGCCGATTTTGTTCGGTGCCAGCCTGTCACTATCCGGTTACCTTTTTGCCGCGGCCCAGGCATCCGGCGTTGAACAATTCACCGGGCCCCTGACCCGGCTCGCCGGTTTCGTTCCGCTGCTTCTGCAAATCGCAGGATTTTCGATTCTCTTTCTCGTCATGCCGTATTTCCCCGTGCGCCGGCGCGACGCCTTGATGGGCGGTATAGCGGCCGGGCTGCTGTTCGAAGTGCTCAAAAAGGGCTTCGGTTTCTACATCAAGAGTTTCCCCACCTATGAGACGCTCTACGGCGCGCTGGCCGCGATACCGATCCTGCTGGTCTGGACCTATCTCGCCTGGATGGTCGTGCTGCTGGGCGCCGAGATGACCGCAGCCATGCCGGAATGGCGCGCGGGCATGCGCCAGCTCCGTCAGGGAAACCTGTCCGCCGCCCGGCTGTTGGCAGCGGCGCTGGCCATTCTCAATGCGTTGCTCGTGGTCAGCCGCACCGGCCAAGGGCTGAATGCGCGGCAATTGGTTCGTGCCGCGCCGGCAGCCCCGGAAGCGGTCACCATCGCCCGCGACCATTTGCAAAAGGCGCGATACATCGCCATGGACGATGGCGGCGACTGGCTAATCGCGCGCGACCTGGACCTGGCCACCCTGAGCGACCTGATACACGCCCTAGAACTCGACCTGGACATATCCGACCTTCGGTACCTTCCGAAATCGGGCTGGGGTCGCCGCTACACGCGCATCATCACGGAACTCAACTCGGCGGGTGCGTCGATCACCGGGACGCCGCTTAAGGCTCTGCTCTCACCGGATAGCGAAGCCGAGCTTGCGGAACTGCAAGAACTGACCGCGGACGAGGACGACGACGACGACGCCCCGATCACCGACCGCAAGACCAAATTCCTCGCCGTGCTTGGCTTGGCCGCCGCCGGCAAATCGTCCTAGAGTGCGATTGAAGGACGCGTCCTTCAACGCAAGAGGAGCCAGCCGTGGACAAGATAGACAAATGGGCCGACTACCTGCCCGCCGAAGAATTGGCCACCTATCGAAAGGCTTCGTTCGGCAACAAGATCGGTCTCGGTGCACGGCCGGCGCTGCTCAACGTCGATACCACCCATATGTTCGTCGACCCGGCGTACAAGATGTGCGGCGCGGAGGACCCAGGCCTGATCGCCGCGCTGACCCGGCTGACCGAGACATTCCGCGCCCTCTCGCTGCCGATCTACTACAGCCGGCGCGACAACCGGGCGCACCCGACACGGCGCGGCATCTGGAATCTGAAATTGGGCACCGCCGACGAATACCAATACACCGGCGATCCCAAAGCCGACCAATGGCCTGAGGCCTACGCACCCACCGACCGCGACATCATCGTCGAAAAGAACAAGCCGTCGCCGTTTTTCGAAACGCCGCTCGAATCCTTCCTGCGCTATGACGGTGTGGATACGGTGGTGGTGTGTGGCGTCTCGACGAGCGGCTGTGTACGCAGCGCAGTCGCCGACGCGTTTTCGCATAACTTCCGGGTCATTGTCGTGGAGGAAGCCTGCGGCGACCGCAGCGCGATGGCGCACCGCGCCAATCTGTTCGACATGGACATGAAATACGCCGATGTAGAGCCAATCGACGGCGTCGCCGCCGAACTGCAACGACTGTTCGGCGCACAAGCGCGACTCTTACCGAAAATTTAACGCTCCACCACCGGCCTTGCGGTCAGGACCCGTATTTGACGCTGCACCCGTACGGACGCGTCACGCCCGGCTTGACCGGCAATCCTGCTTTCAACTGGGCCATCACCTGGCGGACGTAGTTGGTTGCGTTGGGAATATCGGCTTCGTCCCACGATGCGATGTCGTCGATTGCACCTTGATAGGCAAGCGTGCCGTCCTTATCGACAATGAAAATATGCGGTGTCACCGCCGCCCGATA
>CAJHYV010000306.1_pt1 | contig 31993 bp, 27 predicted proteins | sample 9198851 | NCBI WGS metagenome assembly CAJHYV01 (sample SAMEA7708375, study PRJEB35096) | sediment metagenome | biome: marine neritic benthic zone biome [ENVO:01000025]; feature: sediment [ENVO:00002007]; material: shallow marine sediment [ENVO:03000034] sea grass bed [ENVO_01000059] ...
GAATCCCCTTGTCCCGCAATGCCGCTACCATCGCTTCGGCCTGATTGGGCGGAACGACCTTGTCTTCCAGGCCCTGAAAGAAGATCACCGGGCAATTGAGCCGGTCCACATGATGGATCGGAGACCGTTCGCGGTAGCGTTCGGATGCATCCGGCCACTTGCCGATCAACCAATCGAGATACCGGGATTCGAATTTATGGGTGTCGCGCGCCAATGCCTCCAGATCGCCGATGCCGTAATGGCTTGCGCCGGCCTTGAACGTATCGACAAATGTAAGTGCGCATAATGTTGTGTACCCGCCCGCACTGCCGCCGGTGATAGCGAGCTTCGCGGGATCGACCAATCCGCACTCCACGAGCCATTCCGCACCGGCCACGCAATCCTCGACATCGACTACGCCCCACGCCTTGTACAGAAGCTTGCGATAGGCCCGGCCGTACCCGGTGCTGCCGCCGTAGTTTACGTCCAGCACGGCAAAACCGCGGCTGGTCCAGAATTGCGTTTTGAGGCTGAAAGCCCCCCCGGACTGACCGGTCGGACCGCCATGGCTCTTTACGATAAGCGGCGGCAGGGCTCCCGCGACCGGACGAAAATCATCGTTGCGCGGCGGATAGTAAAACGCATGCGCCATCCGGCCGCCCGCACTTTCGAACGTCACCGGCCGGGCCTTCGAAATAAACCGGGCGTCGACCGGGCGCGCCATGGAGCGGCGTATCACCGTCGGCGCCCCTTCGGGAAGGTCCACGCGGATCAATGCGGCAGGCTCATGCATGGCGCCGCCGGAGAAAACGGCGCAGTCCTGGTCCGCTACGAGGCCGTGCATTTCCACATACGGGACCGGTATCGGCTCAAGCGACCCGCTTGGCACATCGATGCGCGCGAGTTTGGCGATCCCGTCGACCAGATAGGTGCAAACGACCGACCGGGCGTCGGCAAACCCATATGTGCGCATATTGAATACCCATTGCGGCAGCCCGAAATCCGCCTCGACCGGACACACCGGCAGCACCGCGGTACCGTCCCACCGATACAGGTTCCACCAGCCGTTCCGGTCGGACACGAACAACAGCCTGCCGTCCGGCGCCCATTCCGGCTGAAAGACCGCCTCGCCGTCGCCGCCGGCGACGCGCCGCCCACCGACGGGTTGCCCGGCCGCATCGATTTCCGCCACCGATAGCATGCATTCGGCCCACGGCATATGCGGGTGATCCCAGGAAAGCCAGGCGATACGCGCGCCGTCGGGCGAGATCCGGGGCGCAGCGTAAAAATCCGCGCCGGCGGCGAGAACGGTCACCGCGCCGGCCGCGTCGATGGCGACCAGCTCATTGACCGGTTCGTCCCCGCCCCGGCCATGATCCTCCCGCACGGCGACAATCCTGTCGCGCGCCGCATCGACGACAAGATCGGCGAAGCGCCACGCTTCTTCGGCCGTAACCGGCGCCGGCGGTTCGCCGGCCGATTGGCGATAAACGCGTTGATCCGGATCGTTGCAGAACCATACCGTGGCATCGCGGACCGCGAAGCCGCCGCCGCCATACTCATGCACGCGCGAGCGCACGCTGAACGATGCCGGCACGACGTCTTCGGGCCGGCCGTCGCCGCCACACCGGACCAGTGCGGTGCGGCCATTCTCCGCCGGACGCTGTTCGGTCCAGTAGATCGCGCCGTCATCGAGCGCAATTTGGCCGATCCCGACGCTGTCCTGCACGATCATCGCCGCCGAGACCGGAGACGTCCATTCACCGAACGGGGCGGATTTCACCTTCGGCATTCTTATCGACTCTCCCCTCTTCAACGGCATCACCGAACCCTAGTGGTATACATCAGACATATTCTACCCATGGGACGGTCTTTCGAGTTCATCCGGCAAGGCGCGGGTCGCGTCGCGATGCCGGCGCATCGTCAAGCGCGTCCGACGCCCCGAGGGGGCGGGAAACGCGGTCCCACGGGTACAATATGTCTGATTTGCACCCTAGACCAAGCGACGGAAATTTCCAGCCCGACGGTCGAACACACACAAGTACTTGCTATTTTCGCGAATTTACGTCCACATATAGTAGATTCGTGCAAACAACGGATGCGGGTGCCCGCAGGTGGCCGACCAACCCGGAATCTTGATCCTCAACGGTCCCAATCTCAACATGCTGGGCCTTCGGGAACCGGAAATTTACGGCAGCGAGACGCTGACGGACATCGAGACGGCGTGCGCCAAGCACGCCAAGTCGCTCGGCTTGAAGCTCACCTTTCGCCAGTCGAACGTCGAAGGCGAATTGGTAACCTGGATTCAGGACGCCCGGCAAAACGCGGCCGCCATGATCATAAATGCGGGCGCGCTTACACACACATCGGTGGCGTTGCTCGATGCCATAAAAACGCTCGACATTCCCGTCATCGAATTGCACTTGTCGAATATCTTCGCGCGCGAGCCGTTTCGGCATCACTCGTATATTTCACCCGCGGCGAGCGGTCTCATTTGCGGCTTCGGCGCACACGGATACCTGCTTGCGCTCGATGCGGTTAACCGGTTGTTGGCAGATCGATGAATATCGTGGCCGCAATAGAGATGGATCGGGCTGGACAACAAACGTAAGGACGGTCATGCCTAAGTTTCAGGTGGACAAGACGCTGATTCGCGACTTGGGCCAACTACTCGACGAATCGAACCTCACCGAAATCGAAATTTGCGACGGCAACAAATCCGTGCGCGTGTCGCGTGCGGCAACGCACACAGTCGCCGCGCCGACCGTCAGCGTCTCCGCGCCGGCCGCCGTGCTCCAGACTTCCGATGCCGGGGACGGCAATGGTGACCCGGCGCCCGGCACCGACGACCCGGGTGCCGTTCCATCCCCCATGGTCGGGACGATTTATCTCGCTCCGGAGCCCAGCGCCGAGCCGTTCGTAAAACAGGGCGACCAGGTAACCGAGGGGCAGACGCTGCTGATCATCGAAGCCATGAAGGTCATGAACCAAATTCCCGCGCCGCGTTCCGGGGTCGTCAAGGCGATTTGCGTCGCCGATGCACAACCGGTCGAATTCGGCGAAGTTCTGTTAATTCTCGAGTGATGTTCGAAAAAGTCCTGATCGCGAATCGCGGGGAAATCGCGCTCCGCATTCACCGCGCCTGCCAGGAGATGGGCGTACGCACGGTTGCGGTCCACTCGACCGCCGATTCGAACGCGATGCATGTCCGACTGGCCGATGAATCCGTCTGCATCGGACCGCCACCGTCGAAAGACAGCTATCTGAACATTCCCGCAATCCTGACGGCGGCGACGATTTCCGGCGTCGATGCGGTCCATCCCGGGATCGGCTTTCTGTCCGAGAACGCCCAATTCGCCGAGATGGTGGAAGAGCACGGCCTGGTCTTCATCGGTCCGTCGCCGGATCATATCGCCGAAATGGGCGACAAGATCCGGGCGAAGGAGATCGCACAGGAAATCGGCATCCCGGTCGTTCCCGGGTCGGACGGCGCGGTCGAAGAAGACGATCTGGCCACTGAAATTGCCAATGAAATCGGTTATCCGGTTATTTTGAAAGCGGCAGCGGGCGGCGGCGGCAGGGGCATGAAAATCGCGGAACACGCCGACGAGATGTCGGAGGCGCTGTCGATGTGCCGTCAGGAAGCGTTGGCGGCGTTCGGCAACGACGCGGTCTATATCGAGAAGCTGCTCCGGCGACCCCGGCACATTGAAATTCAGGTCCTGGGCGACGGCAAGGGCGCGGTGTTGCATTTCGGCGAGCGGGATTGTTCGTTGCAGCGGCGCCATCAGAAAGTCCTGGAGGAAGCCCCGTCCCCGGCACTCAACGCCGAAACGCGCGAACGAATCGGCGGGACCGTGGTCAATGCGCTGTCGAAGCTGAAATACCGCAGCGCCGGTACAGTCGAATTCCTTTACGAGGACGGCGAATTCTACTTCATCGAGATGAATACGCGCCTTCAGGTGGAACACCCGATCACCGAAATGATCAGCGGTGTGGACCTCGTGCGCGAACAGTTGCGTGTCGCGGCGGGCGGCGCGCTGGAATTCACGCAAGGCGATATCGAACTGTCCGGGCACGCCATCGAATGCCGCCTGAATGCGGAGAATGCGGAGACCTTCATCCCGTCACCCGGCAAGGTCACGGATTTCCATGCGCCGGGCGGCCTCGGCGTTCGTGTCGATTCCGCGCTCTATTCCGGATACTCGGTGCCGCCGCATTACGACAGCCTCGTCGCCAAACTGATCGTACACGGCCGTACCCGCAATGAGTGTCTGATGCGGTTGCGGCGCGCTCTGGCGGAATTCGTGATCGGCGGGATCGACACGACGATCCCGCTGCACCAACGGCTCATGAACGAGCAATCTTTTCTAAACGGTGAGTATAATATTCACTGGCTTGAATCCTGGTTGTCGGGGGACACCGACGACTGAACACGCGGGTGCCATCATGGAAATGCCCGACCTGACGCCGGACATGTTGCTAAAGGCCTACGCGGTGGGTGTCTTTCCCATGGCCGAAGACCGCAACGACCCGGAACTGTTTTGGGTCGATCCGCGCATGCGGGGCATCATCCCGCTCGACGAATTTCACGTGCCGCGACGCCTGCGGCGCAGCATTCGCCGGGGCGCCTTCGAGGTCACCTTCGATACCGAATTCGAGACGGTCATCGAAAGTTGCGCGGAAGCGACCGGCAACCGGCCCCGAACCTGGATCAACGACCGGATTATCGAACTCTATTCGACGCTCTACCGCATGGGTCACGCCCATAGCGTCGAATGCTGGCGCGACGGCCGGCTCGCCGGCGGGCTCTACGGTGTTTCGCTGGGGGGAATTTTCTTCGGCGAAAGCATGTTCAGCCGCGATACCGACGCCAGCAAGGTCGCGCTGGTATATCTGGCGGCATCGTTGAAACTCGGCGCCTACCGTTTCATCGATACGCAATTCATCACCAAACATCTCGCCCGGTTCGGCGCCAAGGAGATACCGCGCAGCGAATACCGAGTGCTGTTGAGCGAGGCCCTGGCGATCCAGGCCACGTTCGTGCGGGACATCGATTCCGGTTACGTCATCTCCATGATGTCGGGCTGAACGGCCGAATTATTTCGGCGCGGCGGCGGGCGCATCCGACCGCTCTTCGCTGCCGGCAACCTTGCAGTCCAGAACCCACACGTCATAGACCGGGTGCTCCAGGGCATTGAGCGCAGGGCTGGAGGAAAACATCCAGCCGTGGAACAGATCGCTCCGTTCCTCGCCGATGCGGGCTTCGTAGATATCCAGGAAGGCGGAGGTTTCCGGCGGCTCCTCCGGCGGCGTTCGCTTGCAGAACCGCGGATGAATTTCGAGTGTGCCGAAACGGACGACCTGGCCGATCCGTGCATCGAACGTCCAGATGCGCGCCGTAACCTTGTCGAGTCCCTGGAGCACCAGGGTATCGCCCTCGGTGGCGGCGACGGCGACTGAACCGGTCAAGGCGAGGATGCCGATCCCGATAAGCGCCAGCAATCTACTGATTGAGGGCTGCAGGCCGGAAGATGCGCTAATTTTTCGCCCCCTCTTCGCCGGTCACGAGAAAGATCACCTTGCCCAGCAACTCTTCCATCGAAATCACATCCTTGGTGTTCTTCAGTTCGCCGCCTTCGCTCAAGACATCGGTCGCCCCACCGGGTTCGAGCTTGATGTATTTTCCGCCGAGCAATCCGGCGCTGGATATGCGCACGATCGTATCCGTCGCAAGTTTCACCTCCGGCTTGATCTTTATCGTGACGATCGCCCGGAATTCCTTCTGATCGATCGTCTGGTCGACGACGGTGCCTACCTTGACGCCCGCGATTCGCACATCGCTGCCCACCGACAGCCCGTCGATCGCGTTGAACTTGGCGATCAGATCGTAGCCCTGCGCCGGCCGGAGGTCGCTTAGGTTATAGGAGAAAACCAGGAACGATACCGCGACCAAAATGACAATCGCCCCAAGGCCCGTTTCGATAATATTGCGCTTCATAGACCTCTTGTTCCCTCCGTGGCCCCGGCGCCGCTCTCCGGTCCGCCCGGCTTCTCCGGCTTCTCCTGAAAGCGCGCCTCCTTGGGCGGCCGCTTTTCCGACTCCGGCTTCTTGTCGCCGCCGCGCCGCTGCTCGGCGTTGAGAATTACCTTCTCGAGAATTTCCTCGAAGACGATCGAATCCTGAACATATTCGAACGCTTCGCCGGCGCGCAGCATTTCCAGTTCGCCGCCCGGCTGAATCTTGATGTATTTGCCGCCGAGCATGCCGTCGCTGACGATCAGCGCCACACTATCCATCGGAATGTTTATGTTCGGACGAATGGAAAAGTGCAGCACCGCCCGCTGCGCCTCCCGGTCGTAGTACTGGCGCGTCACTTCGCCGATTTGAATACCGACCAGCAACACCTTGGTGCCGACCGATACACCGTCGGTCGCCCCGAATCGTCCGATCAGCTCATAACCGCCGGAAGACGAGCCGCGACCACTCGACTGGCTGAGGATGATCGAAACAATGCCGAGCGTCACGATGACGGCGCCGACCAGGGCATGCAGCGATTTCTTGCTCATGACGGCGGTGGCATTCGTCAATTTGGCGTCCACGGCTCGTAGTCACCGGTCGCTTTCGCGCGCCGTCCGCCGGACAGCGTGTGTCCGGGCGGCCGATAGGCCTGCGCCGTGCCTGTCTGATTCGGCACATGATCCTTTTGCCACGGCCGCGGCTTTTGCGCCGAGTCGTCCGGAATATCATCGGCCGTGTAATGCAGCCACGCATGCCAGGCGGGCGGGACACGACTCGCGTCATCGTCTCGCGCATAAATGACCCACCGCCGCCGGCGACGGCCGGTCGGCTTCGCGCGCTCCTGAAAATAACGGTTTCCGAATGAATCCCGCCCTGTCTGCACGCCTCGCAGCCAGGTCATCACCCGTGTGACCATGGTTGTCATGGCTTCTCCATGCACCCCGCTTCCGTAACCGCCCGGAATATGGCACCGGACGCCATCGGCGTCCAGAACAACACATGCCGTTCGCCACGCCCCGCGATCGCGCTTCGACCCGGTGCAAATCGGCAATTTTTCAGCCTTGGACCGGGCGTCACGCCGCTCAAATGAAGCGAAGATATTGTTCCTTCTAAATATTGTGTCCGGAAGACTATTAACCACAAAATATATTGCAATCTTCAATAATCTGTGGCTTACATCCCCCTGCCCGCTAGATGTAGGGGTCACTGCTCAGTTTCGGTGCAAAGCCGAACCCGCCGTGGCGTCATGGGGCACGGGAATCGGGGGTCACCAACACTGTCAATCGGATTGGCGGCGCACGATTCCTGCACGGAAAATGGTGGGGGCCGGCAGCGACAACGCCGGGCACGATATTCGGGAGATTGCGTGAATGCGCATAGAACGACGCTTCACAAAAAGGCTGGGGTCGCCATACGCGGACATCGATTTCCGCAGCACCGACTGCGAAATCCGCAACCCCGACGGTTCCATTGTGTTCAAGCTGGACGATATCGAGGTTCCCGCCGGTTGGAGCCAGGTCGCCTGCGACGTGCTGGCGCAGAAGTATTTCCGCAAAGCCGGCGTGCCGAGCCGCCTGCGCCGGGTCCGCGAAAAGGGCGTTCCCGCGTGGCTGCAGCGTCAGGTTCCCGACGAGAAGGCGTTGGCGGAATTGCCGGAATCAGAGCGGTTCGGCAGCGAAATGCGCGCCACCCAGGTTTTCGACCGCATGGCCGGCACCTGGACCTATTGGGGCTGGAAGGGCGGCTATTTCGACTCCGAAGACGACGCCAAGGCCTATTACGACGAAATGCGCTACATGGTCGCCCATCAAATGGCGGCTCCCAACTCGCCTCAATGGTTTAATACAGGTCTGCACTGGGCATATGGAATCGACGGTCCGGGACAAGGCCATTTCTACGTAGATTTCCAGACCGGTCGCCTGTCGGCCTCCGAGTCGGCCTATGAACATCCGCAGCCGCATGCCTGTTTCATTCAATCGATCGAAGACGATTTGGTGAACGAGGGCGGCATCATGGACCTCTGGGTGCGTGAGGCACGTCTTTTTAAGTACGGGTCAGGCACGGGCAGCAACTTCTCGGCCCTGCGCGGAGAAAACGAACCGCTGTCCGGCGGCGGGCGCTCCTCAGGCCTGATGAGCTTCCTGAAAATCGGCGACCGGGCAGCGGGCGCGATCAAATCCGGCGGGACCACGCGCCGCGCGGCGAAAATGGTCTGTCTCGACATCGACCATCCGGATGTGGAAGCGTTCATCAATTGGAAGAACGTCGAGGAACAGAAGGTTGCCGCACTGGTGACCGGGTCGAAGGTCTGCAACCTTCACCTCAACGCGGTCCTGCGCGCATGCGGCGCAAATGACGACGATGACGAAAGCCGATTCGATCCAAAACAGAATACGGTCCTGAAAAAGGCCGTCATTGCCGCCCGCAAGGCGATGGTGCCGGAGAACTATATTCAGCGGGTCCTGCAATATGCCCGACAGGGCGTCACCGAAATCGACTTCAAGACCTACGATACGGATTGGGATTCGGATGCCTACTTCACGGTTTCGGGGCAGAATTCGAACAATTCGATTCGAATCACCAACGATTTCATCGACGCAGTGGACGCCGATGCGGATTGGCCGCTGATCCAGCGCACCGACGGCGCGGTGGCAAAGACCGTCAAGGCACGCGCCTTGTGGGATCAAATTGGCGAGGCCGCTTGGTCTTGCGCGGATCCCGGCGTGCAATTCGATACGACGATCAACGATTGGCACACCTGTGGCGCATCGGGCCGCATTAATGCGTCCAACCCTTGCTCCGAGTACATGTTCCTGGACGATACGGCGTGCAATCTCGCCTCAATCAATTTGATGAATTTCCGCTTGGAATCAGGGGAATTCGACATCGAGGCGTTTGAACACGCGGTGCGGCTGTGGACTATCACGCTCGAAATTGCCGTTCTGATGGCGCAATATCCATCACAGCGTATCGCCCAGTTATCTTACGAATACCGGACGTTGGGTCTCGGCTACGCCAATATCGGCGGCTTGCTGATGGCGTCGGCGCTTCCCTATGACAGCGCGGAAGGCCGGGCACTCTGCGCGGCAATCACCGCGCTGATGACCGGCACCGCCTATGCGACATCCGCGGAGATGGCGGCCGAGTTGGGTGCATTCCCCGGGCACCAGGAAAATTCCAAGAGCATGCTTCGGGTAATTCGTAATCATCGGCGCGCCGCCAAGGGCGAGACCGAAGGATACGAAGATCTCTCGGTTCTGCCGGTGGCGCTCGACTATCAGAATTGCCCCGAAACCGCAGTGGCGGACGCGGCGGCGGCGGCGTGGGACGCAGCCTACGAATTGGGCCGCAAACACGGCTTCCGCAATGCGCAAACCACCGTGATTGCGCCGACCGGCACGATCGCCCTGGTCATGGATTGCGACACGACCGGTGTCGAGCCGGACTTCGCCCTGGTCAAGTTCAAGAAACTCGCGGGCGGTGGATACTTCAAGATCATCAACCGCACAGTACCGGAGGCGCTGCAGCGACTCGGCTACGATGCGAACCAGATCGAGGAAATTGTCGATTATGCTGTTGGCCACGGCAGCCTCGCCGAAGCGCCCGGCGTCGATCACGCGGCACTGAAGGCCAAGGGCTTCACGGCAGAAAAATTGGCCTCGATCGAAAACAACCTCATCAGTTGTTTCGATATCAAGTTCGCGTTTAACAAATGGTCGCTGGGCGAGGAATTCTGCACGGAGACGCTTGGTCTGAACGCCGCGGATCTCGACGATCCGTCATTCGACATGCTGCAGGCGCTCGGCTTCTCGCAAGAAGCCATCGGCCAAGCCAATACCTATTGCTGCGGCGCCATGACGCTAGAGCAAGCGCCTCATCTCGCCGAAGCGCATTTGCCGATCTTCGATTGCGCCAACGCCTGCGGACGTATCGGCAAACGATACCTGTCAACGGAAAGCCATATCCGGATGATGGCGGCGGCACAGCCGTTCATTACCGGGGCGATCTCGAAAACCATCAACATGCCGAACGATGCCGCCATCGAGGAATGCAAGGCCGCCTACCGGCTGTCCTGGAGCCTCGGCATCAAGGCGAACGCCCTCTATCGCGATGGCTCGAAACTCAGCCAACCGCTGCAAACCGTCATTTTGGACGACGACGGCCTTCTCGAGGAAATCGGCGACTCGGCGACGGTATACGCCGCCGCGCCGAAGCTCGCCGAGAAAATCGTCGAGCGGATTATCGAGCAACGGACCGTGCGCCGGAAACTGCCGCATCGGCGCAAGGGATACACGCAAAAGGCAATCGTTGGCGGACACAAGGTTTACTTGCGGACAGGCGAATATGAAGACGGTTCGCTGGGCGAAGTCTTCATCGACATGCACAAGGAAGGCGCAGCCTTCCGAAGCCTGATGAACAATTTCGCGATCGCAATTTCGATTGGCCTGCAATACGGCGTTCCGCTGGAAGAATATGTCGAAGCGTTCACCTTCACGCGGTTCGAGCCATCGGGCATCGTCGAAGGCAACGAAGCGATCAAAATGTCCACCTCGGTGTTGGACTATATATTCCGCGAGGTTGCGATCAGTTACCTCGCGAGAGACGACCTGGCCCATGCGCAGCCGTCGGACATGCTCCCGGACAGCTTGGGTACAGGTGTAAATGAAGGCGATTTACCCGAACCACCTTCCGAGACGCTCGCCGCCCTTCAAAGGCTGGCCAGCAACGGATATGTGCGTTCGTCCAAATTGCTTGTTTTTTCCGGTGGTGCGGGCAAAGAAAATGCCCAATTCGCCGACACGAACGTGGCGACCAGCTCTTCGGAGAGCCAGGTGGTCGCCGCGGCTACCGCAACGGTTTCGACCCTTGCGGTAGGGGCCTCGGTTACTGCGACGGTCAGTCCCACACTCGACCGGATACGCGAGGCCAAGGCCCAAGGGTACGAAGGTGATGCGTGTGCCGAGTGTGGCAACTTCACCCTCGTCCGCAACGGAACCTGTCTGAAATGCGTCACTTGTGGCGCTACCAGTGGGTGTTCGTAGCGGAGGATCCCTACTCTGGCACGGTGCTCCCTGTGAACTGGGGGGGTGGTTTCGTACCACCCCCCTCTTTTTTTGTCCGCCGCCGCCGCCAGCGGCTATTTGATTGCTTTTCGAGTAGTCCACTCCTGGGATAAGCTCGACCCGCTCGCAATCCGTGGACAATAGTTTCAAGGGACAATCGTCATGGCCGGACAGATCAAATCTCGTTTGCTGGAACTTGGAATCGAGCTGCCCGAGGCCGCCACCCCCGCCGCCAACTACGTGCCCTTTGTGATCACCGGCAATCAGATTTGGATTTCGGGACAACTGCCGTTCCAGGACGGAAAAGTTCAATACCAGGGGAAAGTCGGCGCCGATCTGACCGCCGAGGATGGTATTGCCGCGGCGAGGCTATGCGGGCTCAATATCGTTGCTCAGGCCCAAGCGGCGGTCGGCGATTTGGACAATGTCCGCCGTGTCATCAAATTGGGCGGCTTCGTCAATGCCGTCTCCGACTTCACGGACCATCCGAAGGTCATCAACGGCGCTTCCGATATGATCGTCGACGTTTTCGGCGACGCCGGCCGGCATGCCCGGTTCGCCCTCGGCGCAAGCGGACTGCCCCTTAACGCAGCCGTGGAGATTGATGCGGTGATTGAGTTTGGCTAAGACGTCGAAGTATGCCGCAGAATGTTTCAACCTGAAAAATCCAACCATATTATCGGCAGCAGGCCGAGCGAGACTTGAAATCGATGCCCGATGGACGTGACGCCATTGCAATCCGGGTAGTTGAACGGATCTCCGACGTGTCGGCGGCGGAATGGGATGCGTGCGCCCGCGGCGGACCGACCCCCTACAACCCCTTTGTCAGTCATGCATTCCTGAAAGCCCTGGAAGAAAGCGGGTCGGCAACGGCGGAATCCGGGTGGCAGCCCTATCATTTGACGATTGAAGACAGCGATGGCCGCCTCTATGGCGCATTACCGACCTATATCAAGAATCATTCCCAAGGCGAATATGTCTTCGATCATGGATGGGCGCATGCCTATGAACGGGCGGGCGGTCATTATTATCCAAAACTCCAATGCGCCGTCCCCTTTAGCCCCGTAACCGGCCCGCGCCTGCTGGTTCGTGCAACCACACCCGATTCGGCGCTCTCTCCGGAAGACGCCCGGAAAGCTCTAGCGGCCGGCCTGATCGAAGCGACACGGCAGCTGGGAGTATCCTCGGCACATGTCACATTTTGCACCGAACAGGATGCTCGGACCCTGCAGTCGATGGGATATCTCATTCGGCACGGGCACCAATTCCATTGGCACAATCGCAACTATCAAAATTTCGAAGGATTTCTGGCAAAACTGACGAGCCGAAAGCGCAAATCGATTCGGCGCGAACGGCAAAAAGTAGCTGAAATGGGTATCGCAGTCCGTGCGCTGACCGGCCCCGACATCAAACCCCATCATTGGGACGACTTTCATCGGTTTTACGTCGATACCTATGATCGGAAATGGGGTTATCCGTATCTAACCCGCGCCTTCTTTGAACTTTTGCAAGAAACGCTGGCGGACGATGTGGTCCTGATTATGGCCGAGCGGGACGGCCGGAACATCGCCGGCGCCCTGAATTTAAGGGGTGGCGAAGCCCTGTTCGGACGCAACTGGGGTTGCGATCAAGATTTCAAATTCCTGCATTTCGAGGCCTGTTATTACAGCGCCATCGATTTCGCCATCGAACACGGCCTGAAGAGGGTCGAAGCGGGTACCCAAGGCCCGCATAAGGTGCGTCGCGGCTATGAGCCGGTTCACACCTACAGCGCGCATTGGATTAAGGAAGCTAATTTTCGTGACGCCGTCGATCAATTCCTCCGGCAGGAGCGTCAGTCGAAAGACGAAGAAATAAGTGATTTCAAAGAGTTTTCGCCGTATCGGACGGAATAAAGTCCGGGCGTTAGAACGCCACCGTCGCACGGTCCCGCTATCTGACACACGGCAATTCCCAGCGCGAAATTAACCCTTGTCAATGTTTGAGTAAGAAAGTCCCGATATACCTATCGGCGGGCTTCAGCATGAACATACGTAAAATTTTACTTATCGAAGACGACGACGCCGAGGCCGACCTGCTGACAACGCAGCTTGGCCAATTCGGATATGCCGTCCAACGTCTCGGCAGTGCCGCCGAAATCAGCAGTGCCGTCGAACAGATACAGCCGACGGCGCTATTGGTCGGCCTGCCGTCCGGCGAACGCGCGACCGAGACAATCGAACGATTGGCTACGCATGAAGGGGCCGAATCGCTTCCGCCCGTGATATACCTGTCGCCCGACCCGCAAATGCGAATTCGTCTCGCCGCGGTCCGCGCCGGTGCCAATGCGCTGTTGATGCGCCCTGTCAGCATGATCGATCTGGTCGACACGCTGGATCCCCTATCGGTCGATCACCTCGAGGAACCATTCCGCGTCCTGATCGTCGACGACGACCCACGGATCTGCAAGTACTATCAAATGATCCTGGCTGAAGCCGGCATGGAAACCAAGATTTGCAACAAACCCTTGGAGTCCTTCGAAGTTTTATCCGACTTCCGGCCCGAACTGATCATCATGGATCTGTATATGCCGGAATGCCGCGGCAAAGAACTTGCCGCCGTGATACGACAGGAGCCTTCCTTCGACTCTATCCCCATCGTTTTTCTGTCCGCCGAGGACGATCTCCTCAAACAACTGGATGTCATGACCATCGGCGGCGACGATTTCCTCACCAAGCCGATCCGCCCGGAACATCTGGTAATGGCGGTCTACACCCGTGCGCGCCGGTTTCGGTCGCTCCGGTCCATGATGTTGCGGGACAGCCTAACCGGACTGCTGAATCATACGACTACACAGGCCCATCTCAATATCGAGATTGATCGTATGCGTCGGGAGGGCAAGCCCCTCGGCTTCGCCGTAATCGATCTCGACCATTTTAAACGGGTCAACGACACATATGGCCATCCGGCGGGTGATCGCGTGATAAAGACGCTCTCCAGCCTCCTCAGGCAGCGGCTGCGGAGCTCCGATATCATCGGACGAACCGGCGGTGAGGAATTCGCAGTCGCACTATCCGGAACGAATGCCGAAACGACCGTCACGATCATGAACGATGTCCGGGAATCCTTCCAAATGATCCGCCAGCACTACGACGGCGGAGAATTCACCGTCACGCTGAGTTGCGGCATTGCCGTATATCCGGAATTCAGCGACGCAACGGCGCTAACCGACGCCGCCGACCGTGCCCTCTATCAAGCCAAAGGCGCCGGCCGCAATCAGGTGGTACTCGCAAAAGCCTGATCCCGCCTCGGCCGGCGGCCACCTCCTCCACTCCAAAAAAAATCTTCTAATACCATGCGTCTGTGACACGGGTCACTGCGCGGTTAACCATTCCCAGTGATATTAGAAAAATCTCTTTTATCTCTCTGTACGGCATGGAAGTCGATGAACGCTAATAACACGCAATTCCATAACCGCCATACGACCCGACACCGCATTTCGCGCATGGTTTCCAAGGGTGAACAGTTTTTCTTGCGTCACCCCTTGTTTGGATATTCTGCCTTTGTCGGCGTCTCGTTGCTGCTGCTCGGCAGCGTCGCGGTCGCGTCCTTACCCGCCTAGGACACGCGCAGCACTGGCGACCGCCGAGTTTCGCGGACGCGCGGAGCATTGCGCCGCGATTGGCAAGCCTATTCCACGGTCTCGGAAACCTTGCCCTTGGTCCGCCGGCCACCGCGTTTTGTGCGGGGCGCCGGCGCTTTCTTTGGCGTCTTCGGAAATTCGAAGCTCGGCTTGTCGTCTTCGATCGTGACCGATACGGTGCCGCCTTTCGCCAAACGCCCAAACAACAACTCTTCCGCCAGCGGCTGCTTAATGTATTCCTGGATGATCCGGCTCAGCGGCCGCGCACCGAAACTCGGATCATAGCCTCGCCGCGCCAGCCATTTCCGCGCCGCCGCAGTCAGCTCTATGCTTACGCTCCGGTCGGCAAGTTGCTCTTCGAGCTGCATGATGAACTTGTCGACGACGCGCCCCACGACCTCTGGCTTGAGGCTCGAGAAGCCGATAATCGAATCCAGCCGATTTCGAAACTCCGGCGTGAAGATGCGATTGATCGCCTCGTCGTCGTCGCCGATACGGCTTTCCCGGGCAAATCCCATCGCCGGTTTTGCGATATCAGCGGCACCCGCATTGGTCGTCATGATCAGGATGACATTGCGGAAATCAACGGACTTGCCGTTGTGGTCGGTCAGTTTTCCGTAATCCATGACCTGCAACAGGATATTAAAGACATCGGGATGCGCTTTTTCGATCTCATCCAGCAGCAGCACCGAATGGGGATTCTTGTCGATCGCATCGGTCATCATGCCGCCTTGGTCAAAGCCGACATAGCCGGGAGGAGCGCCGATCAGCCGCGAAACGCTGTGCCGTTCCATATACTCCGACATATCGAACCGGACGAGCTCGATCCCCATGGTCAGTGCCAGTTGCCGGGCCACTTCCGTTTTGCCGACGCCGGTCGGGCCGGAGAACAAATATGAGCCGATCGGTTTCTCCGGCTCCCGCAGCCCCGCGCGCGACAGCTTGATCGCGCTGGACAACGCCTGAATTGCCGAGTTCTGTCCGAATACCACCAGTTTGAGATCGCGCTCCAGATTTTCCAGCGCCGTCTTGTCGTCCTTGGAAACCTGTTTCGGTGGGATCCGGGCGATTTTGGCGACGACGCGTTCCACGTCGCGCACGCCAATCTGCCGCTTTCGTTTGGAAGGAGGCAACAGCATTTGCGATGCGCCAACCTCGTCGATCACGTCGATTGCTTTATCGGGCAATTTCCGGTCGTTGATATACCGTGCCGACAACTCAACCGCGGTACGAAGGGCTTCGTTGGTATATTTGACACCGTGATGTTCTTCGTAATACGGCTTCAATCCTCGAAGGATCTTGACGGTGTCCTCTATCGTCGGTTCGACCACGTCGATCTTTTGGAAGCGCCGGACCAGGGCGCGATCCTTCTCGAAGTGATTACGGTATTCCTTGTAGGTGGTCGAACCGATGCAGCGGAGAGAGCCGCTCTGCAAGGCGGGCTTGAGCAGATTCGACGCGTCCATCGCGCCGCCGCTTGTCGCACCGGCGCCGATCACCGTATGAATTTCATCGATGAAGAGAATACCGGTTTCCATCTCCTCCAATTCACGAATGACTGCCTTCAGGCGTTCCTCGAAATCGCCACGATACCGGGTGCCGGCAAGCAGCGCGCCCATATCGAGCGCGAAAATCGTGTTGCCGAGCAGAACATCCGGCACCTCGGCGCTGACGATCCGCAACGCCAGACCTTCGGCGATCGCCGTCTTACCGACGCCAGGGTCGCCCACATAAAGCGGGTTGTTCTTGGTTCGACGACACAGGATCTGAATCGTTCGTTCGATTTCGTCAGCGCGGCCGATCAACGGGTCTATACGGCCTTTCTCGGCTTTCTGGTTCAAATCGACGCAATAGGCATCGAGCGCCTCGCTACCCTTCTTGTTCACTTTGTCGGGCGCGGCGTCCTCATCAGCGCCTCCAATCGGACGCTCCTCGCTTTGTCCGGACACCTTCGCGATACCATGGCTAATGTAGTTGACCGCATCGAACCGGGTCATGTCCTGTTCCTGCAGGAAATACACGGCGTGGCTTTCGCGCTCGGAGAACATCGCAACAACGACATTCGATCCCGTTACTTCCTGCCGTCCGGACGATTGGACATGGATCGCGGCCCTCTGCAACACGCGCTGGAAACTCGCCGTCGGTTTCGGGTCGTCCACATTATCCGTGAGAAAGGACTCGAGCTCGGTATCGAGATAATCCGTGATATCGCGCTGCAATTTCTCGATATCGACGCCGCATGCGCGCAGGACAGCCACCGCATCCTGATCGTCGCACAAGGAAAGCAAGAGATGCTCCAACGTCGCGTATTCGTGTTTCCGGTCATTCGCCAGCGCCAATGCGCGATGGAGACTTTGCTCAAGATTACGGGACAACATTACGTGGTTATTCCTTTTCCAACGTGCACTGCAGCGGATGCTGGTGCTGAATTGCGAAGTCCATCACTTGCGTAACTTTTGTTTCGGCGATCTCGTAGGGATAGACACCGCAAATCCCTACTCCTCTTTGGTGGACATGTAGCATGATTTGCGTCGCCTCTTCGCGGCCTTTCCCGAAGAAGCGCTCCAAAACATGAACGACAAACTCCATTGGTGTATAATCATCGTTTAACATTAAAACTTTGTACATCGACGGTTTCTTGGTCTTCGGCTTGGTTCGCGTAACCACGCCGGTATTAGTGCCGTCATCGATTTTGTTGTCGCGATCACTCATGGCCAATTCTAATAATACACCACGCTTTCATAATATTGGACAGTTGTCTTCCGGTAAAATAGCGATTTCGTTTCCGTCGTGACGCGAAAGGAATATAGGAACGATTAACGCCTGCTAACAGGGTTCATCAAAACATCTTGCCGAAATCGTCGCGCTCGGGATCGATACTGCGGCAATGTGATCGCCTTGGCCATGGCAAATAGAAAACGGCCCCGCCAATTTGGCGGGGCCGTCTCGGTAAAGAAATTTTCCAGGCTATCGGCGTCAGCGCGCGGTCTGCTTGAGAAGTGTTTCCACCGTTTCGGTCAACTGCTCCTGGATCGGTGCGAAGGCCTCATTTGCGACCTTTGCCGTTATCTCATTGATCTTCTTACCTTCGGTAACAAGCGTTTCCACGTTGGATTTCGCGAAACCGGACTGCAGGTCGACCGCTTCCTTCACGGTTTTCGCGGCAAACATCGCCTGCGTCGCTTCGACGCCGGCCTCCGCAGATACCTGCAGCATGTTGAAATAAGCCTTTCCGATAGTCTCGGCCCCCTTGGCCCAGACATTGCCGGCGGCCATAATTGCCTCAACATTCTTCTGACTCAACTGGGTCATGTCATCGTAGCCCTTGAGAATGGACTTGCTCGCCTTCTCAACCTGCTCTTTGGTCATCGTCATGGCCTGCTCCATCGTTTCCTTGTTGGCGTCTGCCGAAGGTTTGGCTTGCTTAACTTTGGAATGCGTACTCTTAGCTTTTGTGGTCATTGTCCCGCTCCGTTCCGGCCCAATCATTTCAGCGTCGCCATGCCCTTCTTCAAGCCGGCCACCGAAGTATTGATCATTATTCCCGTGCCGCACAATTTTTGTGCAATGCAACATAGCCCTGTATATGGGAGTCTAAGAGGGTATGTCAACAAAAATGTTGCGCTGCATCATATTTTTTATTGCACCGCAATCAGCGCCACCGATTGCTCTAAATCCCGCGCCCGGCGGTATCCGCACTGGGTCGATTTCGACCACCTTCCGACCGAAAGCGAATGTGGTGGTAGACCCAAAGTACAACTGGATAGCGGGGAACGCTTTGCGCTACGATATTTGTTAACGGTAATATGGGGAGGATTTCGGCAGGATTTCATCGATTGGAAAACAATTCGTCTTTGCATCTTCCAGAGATTGCAGATAAGAACTAGTGAGCTGGGTGGCTCTTTCCAAGAATGAAATCTTCAAATAGTCGAAAATTTATTGGCATGGCCAAACGAAGTCTCAGAAGACCAAGTATTAACCATATTTTTCGATCTGGTTTTATTTCCGTCTTTGTCCTGTCGGCGATGTCGTTGCAGGTCGCCGAGGCGCGCTATGCGTCGATCGTGATCGATTACGAGACAGGAAAAGTGCTTCACGCGATAAATCCGGATACTCGGAACTATCCGGCATCATTGACAAAAATGATGACCCTATACCTTACCTTCGACGCCCTGAAAGCCGGGCGGCTGTCGATGAACCAGAAGCTCGCCGTATCGGCAAATGCGGAAAAGGCGAGGCCATCTAGATTGGGCCTCAGAAGGGGTGACAGTATATTGGCGAAGGACGCGATCCTCGCAATCGTCACCAAATCCGCCAACGATGCCGCCATCGTCATCGCGGAAGCGCTCGCGGGTTCCGAGAAAAAATTCAGTCGGCAAATGACGCTCCGCGCGCGGCAGATCGGCATGAAGCGCACGACATTTCGCAATGCTTCCGGATTACCCAACCGCCGGCAATTTTCAACGGCTCGGGACATGGCCATTCTCGCGCGGCGCCTGATGGAAGATTTTCCGAAACGATACCATCTGTTCGCGACGAAGGGCTTTGCATTCAAGGGACGGACTTTCAGCAATCACAACGAACTGCTTAAGACTTATCCAGGTACCGATGGCTTGAAGACCGGCTATACGCGCGCTTCGGGATTCAATCTGGCCGCATCGGCAAAGCGCAACAACCGGCGCATAATTGGTGTCATTTTTGGCGGGAAATCATCGAAGAAACGCAATCGGCAAATGCGTAGCCTGCTCGACCGGGGATTTGCCAAAATGAAACCGGCGCGGCAACGGAATATCGCGCAAACGCCCGCGCCCAAGGGCGCCGTACCGCGTCGACAAGCCTTGACGATGGCCTCTGTTTCCGCCCTCGCGAAACCTTTGAAACTGTCTACGTTCCGGGGCCAAACACCTGACGAGTGGTCGATTCAGGTCGGTGCCTACAGTAGGAAGGGACCGGCGCGTATCGCCGCCAAGAAAGCCGCGCGCCACCTGTCATCGGCCGGGAAAAAGCTGGCCAAAACCAAAGGCAAGATCGAGGTAATTCCGACTTGGCGAAACAATGCCTGGATTTACCGCGCGCGCCTCGTGGGACTGACCCGAACCAAAGCGAACGCGGCATGCCGAGAGCTGATCAGCCGGCGGGTAAACTGTGTGACCGTGCCGCCGAAACTGGCGGCCGAGGCCGCCCGCGGCCGAGCCGTTCAGCAACCCTAATTCTTCAGTCCAAACCGTCAAAATTTCGGCGGTTCGAGCCCGGCGTTCCGAAGCCGGCGGCTGACCTCGTCCTTGAGCCGTTCCAGCGCCTCTTGTGTTTGCGCTTCGCACCGTACTACCAGAACATTCTGAGTGTTCGACGCACGCAGCAGCCACCATCCATCCGCCTGCTTCACCCGCACGCCGTCGATGGTCGACATTTCTGCGCCCTCCTGCTTAAGCCGCGCCTCAATTTCCTCGACCAGCTCGAATTTTTGTTCTTCGCTGACCGCAAAACGAATTTCCGGAGTGTTAACGACTTGCGGCAGTTCATCGCGTAGCGCCGCGAGCGTACCGCCCGAGCGGGCCAAGATATCGACTAATCGTACGGCTGCATAAAGTGCATCATCGAAGCCGTAATACCGCTCGCCAAAGAAAATATGGCCGCTCATCTCGCCGGCGAGCGGTGCCCCAAGCTCCGTCATCTTGGATTTGATGATCGAGTGGCCGGTTGGGCTCATCACCGGATTTCCGCCCAATCGAGCCACTTCGTCAAACAAGACATCACTCGCCTTCACGTCGGCGATTACGGTCGCACCCGGCAGGCGCGGCAGGATATCGCGCGCGATGAGCGTCAGGAGCTGATCGCCCCAAATGATACGGCCTTCCCCGTCTATGACACCGATACGATCGCCATCCCCGTCGAAGGCAACTCCGATATCACAACGCTCACGCAACACCGTTTCGCGTAATTTCTCGAGATTTTCGGGAACGGTCGGATCCGGATGATGCGCTGGAAACCGTCCATCGACGGAGTCGTTCAGTAGGAAGTGCTCACCCGGCAGGGCCGCCACCAGCCCCCCCAACGCAACGGCCGCGGCACCGTTACCGGCGTCCCACGCCACCCGGCAGCCACGGGTCGCGTCATAGCCCTGCGCCAGGCGCGCAACGTAGCGCTCGACAATCGCCTCATCATCGAGCGTGCCGGCGCCCACCCGCCAATCTCCATCGGCGGAACGGCGACACAGGGCCTGGATCTGCTCGCCCCAGAACGGCGCCTTACCCAGCATCATCTTAAAGCCGTTATAGGCCGGCGGGTTATGCGAGCCGGTCACCATCACGCCTGCATCCGCCGCCAATACATGCGTGGCGAAATACAGCATCGGAGTCGGTCCCAGCCCGATCCGCACCACGTCGATCCCAACCGCTCGGAGTCCCTCGATCAGGGCGTCCGACATATCCGGCGAACTCAACCGGCCGTCATATCCCACGCAAACCCGCTGTCCGCCCGCGTCCCGAACGACCGAACCGAAGCTACGCCCCACCGCATGCGCATCGCCGATTGTAAGAGATTGACCGACGATGCCACGGATATCGCAGTCACGAAGAACCGTCGGATCGAAGCAATGGCCCGTATCAGGCACGTCCCTGCAAAGCGCCTGGCGGCGCCCCTTTATCTATTCTGAAGACGTGTTCCGGCCGATACAGCTGTACACGAACCCCGCATCCATCAGCGCGGCACCATCGTAAACGTTGCGCAGATCGATAATGACCGGCTGCCGCATCAGCACCTTGGCCTTTTCCAGGTCGAGCGACCGAAACTCGTTCCATTCGGTCACCAACACCATGGCGTCGGCCCCTTCCATCGCATCATACGCATCGCTGCACCAGACAACGTCGGAAAGTACTTTCCGCGCCTCATCCATGCCGGCAGGATCGTAGGTTTGAATGGCAGCCCCTTCCGCTTGCAATGCTGAGACAATATCGAGGCTCGGACTTTCCCGCATATCGTCGGTGTTCGGCTTGAAGGTCAAGCCAAGCACACCAATCGTCTTACCCTCGACACTGCCGCCGCACGCCGCCAGAACGCGTTGCGCCATCGCTTTCTTGCGCTCGTCGTTCGCAGACACAACCGAACTGACGATGCGCATGGGGACGTTGACATCCTGCGCGGTCCGGACCAGAGCCAAAGTGTCCTTGGGGAAGCATGACCCGCCGTAACCGGGTCCCGGATGCAGGAATTTTCGCCCGATCCGTCCGTCCAAGCCCATACCGCGCGCGACATCGTGCACATCGGCGCCAACGTTTTCGCACAGATCCGCCATCTCATTGATGAAAGTGATCTTGGTCGCCAGAAAGGCGTTGGTCGCATATTTGACGAGCTCGGCACTCTCGCGGCTGGTGAACACGATTGGCGTTTCGATCAAGAAAAGTGGCCGGTACAATTCCCGCATCACTTCCTGTGCCGGTTCGCTCAAAGTGCCGATGACGACACGGTCCGGCCGCATGAAATCCTCGATCGCCGCCCCTTCGCGCAGGAATTCCGGATTCGAGACGACATCGAATTCCGCCTCCGGCCGCGTTTCCCGGACGATTTTTTCCACTTCGTCGCCGGTTCCGACCGGAACCGTCGATTTGGTGACGATTACGGTATAGCCGTCGAGCGCTTCGGCGATCTGTTTCGCGGCGGCATAAACATAGCTGAGATCGGCATGGCCGTCGCCGCGGCGGCTGGGCGTACCGACGGCAATAAACACCGCGTCCGCCTCGCGCACAGCCTGCGACAGATCGGTCGTGAAACGAAGCCGGCCCGCCTTTGCATTCACATCGATCAATTCGTCCAGCCCCGGCTCGTAAATCGGCACCTTGCCGGCATTCAGCCCATCGATCTTGGCCTTGTCCAAATCGACACAGGTCACATCGATTCCGAACTCGGAAAAACAAGCACCCGAAACAAGGCCCACATATCCGGACCCGATCATCGCGACACGCATCGCGAATCCTCCCCAATCATTGTTAGGTCATTGAGCCTTGCGCGCCCCGCATCCGGCGACCCTTTGCCATCATGATGCATCCGTGTAGCGCGCCAGCACATCTTGCACGGAAGTCGCCATATCACTTCGCTGTAAGGCAAAGGCTATGTTGGCCTCCAAAAAACCGACTTTATCGCCGCAATCGTAACGATGTCCCTCGAACCGCAACCCATGGAACGGCGCGGTGCCGATGGTCTGCGCCATCGCGTCGGTGAGCTGAATTTCACCGCCCGCGCCGACCTGTTTCTTGTCGAGATGGTCGAAAACGGACGGCAAGAGAACGTAACGGCCGATAATCGACAGTGTCGAGGGTGCCGCCTCGGGTTCCGGCTTTTCCACCAGGCCGCGGATCGACGCGAGCCGGCCATCGTCGCTGTCCAGGTCGAGCACGCCATACCGATTCGTGTGTTCGCGCGGCACATCCATCACCGCAACCACGCTACCGCCGGTCTCCTGATGGGTATCGACCAGTTGCTTTAGGCAGGGCGTCTTCGACATGACCAGATCATCCGCGAGCAAAACGGCAAACGGTTCGTCGCCGACGAATTCGCGGGCGCACCAGACCGCGTGGCCGAGCCCCAACGGCTGCATCTGCCGGGTATAGGCAATGCGCCCCGATCCCGGCATCCACGCGTGCATTTCCTCGACCAAATCCGCCTTGCCGCGCTCGGCGAGCGTCTGGTCCAGCTCGAACGCGAAATCGAAATGATCTTCGATGGCATGCTTGCCGCGCCCGGTCACAAAGATGAATTCTTCAATCCCCGCAGCGACCGCTTCCTCTACGGCATATTGAATCAACGGCTTATCGACAACGGGCAGCATTTCCTTCGGCACGACCTTCGTCGCCGGAAGAAATCGTGTACCCAGTCCGCCGACCGGAAATATCGCCTTACGTACCTGTCGTTTCATGAGATTTTATCGCCTGCGCGGTACCAATTTGTAGTGCCGCCTATGTGCCACAGGGGTCGAAATGGCGCAACCGGAAGCGCCGGACTACCCCTATTTACCCAATAGAATTTCCTTGGCTTGGTTAATACGCGCGGCGAGATAGTCCGATCCGCCACGGTCCGGATGGTATTGTCCCATCAACCGCCGATGCGCCTGCTTGATCTCATCGAATGAGGCATTCGCATCGATGCCAAGAATGGCACGGGCTTCGGCGACGGACATCGAGCCTCCCGATGCCCCGCTTCCCGCATGGGCAAACGATTCCTCGCCATCCCCCGCCATCGTCTCGCGCCAATCTTCATCACGCATTCGGTCGAGATAAGATTCCAGGACTTGCGCCGAGTTCTGGTCCATCGCCAGGGCATTCCGGTACAAATCGAGCACCGCGGCCAGGTCCAGATCCGACAGCATCCGCCCCGTGTTCGGCCCCTCCTGCACGGTTCCATCCATATCGCCGCTATCGTGGTCGAGCTTCATATCCACAAAGCGTGTCCGAATCTCGGAGAACTGGCCCTGAGTCGGCCCTTGCGCCGCCTTCGCCATCCACTTGAAAACGCGCATCTGACGGAGAAGCGGCAGCAACAGGAAGAGTACGCCCAACAGGAGCTGAAAACGTCCCGTGCCAAATATGTACAGGAATACGCCTATCGCGGCGATGAGAGCCAACCAGCGCAGGACCTGCTTGATTTGCTGTGGCGTGGCGCGCGCCAGCCCCGTCAGGATCAAATAGCCACCGACGGCGCCGCCAATGCCGAATAAGAGCCAGCCCATAATCCCTACCGCTTGCCGCTGATATCGTGGGTCAGGCGGCGCACTGCCGGGCCTCGGCTCGCGCCGTACTCAAGAAGGGCCTTGCGCCCACCGGACGCATAGACCGCAACCGCCGAAAGCAGCTCCCTGAGCTGGCGGGCGCTAGCGGCATCGAACGGGCAGTAGGCGCCGCCGGACAGCCGCGCAATCTGTTGAAACGCACCGCGGGCAATCGGGTCGCCGCCTTCGTGAAACACGAACACCGGCACTTTCAGCAATCCCAGTTCGCCCGCCTTATGGCACAGATCGTCAATATCTTCCTCCATGGCATCGCCGACAAACACCACGGCGTCGACGGTTTTCTTCCCGGTTTCCCGCATAACGTGGCTCAAGACCTTGCCAATCTGGGTATGTCCGCCAAGGCATCGCACACCGGTCATGAAACGCAAGAGCTCACGAGCATTCGCGGCCCATTTGCTGGCCCGGCATTGCCCGAAGCCGCGATAATACACCAGCTGCACCTCGAGACCGCCCAAAGCGGCGGTTTCGGTGAACATCTCACCCTGAATTTGACAGGCGGTATCCCATGTCGGGCCGCGGCTCGCTGTCGCGTCCATGGCAAAAATCAATCGGCCACGCGCACCGTCCGACTTGGTCCGCGTGGTTGTGGCGACCTTGTTGAGGAAGGCCGCAATGTCCGTATCCGTCGTGCGTTCGGGTAGTTTCGCCATACCCAATAATATTGGTGCTTATACCAGTGCTTTTCCAGCAGTAATGGCATCATCCGATGGCATTTCCCGCCGCGTCAGGCCGACCGCGTCGAGCAGGGCGCGCACTTCCTGGCGGGCGGCCACATGCGACATGTTCAGCCGGACGCCGGCGCGACGCTCGCGCAGGTCGAGCAGCGTCAGACCTTTTAGGAATAATTCCCTAAACACCACACGTTCACCAAATCCAGGAACGATGCGAAAGCCTATACGCTTGGACAATTGATATAAGACGCTTTGCATCGCCCGCGTATTGCGCGAATCGATCATGGCCATGCGATTGCGCATGACGATCCAGTCGATACTGCCGCCGTCACGCGCCGCCCGCTTTTTCTTTTGCTCCCAGACCATCGCCGAATAGGTGCTGGGCGCCAGAACCGCATGGCTCTCGGGGTCCACTTTCGCCAACAGATCGAGATCGACGAAACTGTCGTTCAGCGGCGTAATCAGCGTGTCGGCATGGCTATGGCCATGACACGACAGGAACCCATCGCTGCCGGGCGTATCGATGACGACGAAATCATGGCGGGATGATAAACCCTCGATACATTCATCCAGCCGCATGCTCTCGTCACTTCGCGCCACTTTCCGTTCATCATAATAGCTGCGCTCGATGAATCGATGCTCCGGCATGGGCAGATCGACCTTGTTGGCGTCGATATATTGCCGCCGGTTTTCAACATAGCGTGTAAAACTGGCCTGAGGATCGTCCAAATCGATGCTGCCGACCGAATATCCGGCCTGCATCAGCCCTACCGTCAGGTGCATGGCCGTGGTCGACTTGCCCGACCCGCCCTTCTGGTTACCGATGACGACGATTTGCGCTCGCGTCATGGTCTTACCCGCCGCCCGGAAATGATCATGCCGACGCTCACAGGAATATGAGGGATATGACCGTGCGGCGGCAACTGAAGAGGCCGTTGGGATGGAAACGTCGACATTGGCGAGTCCTGGAGAAACCGGCGAATCATCCGCTCGACAGCGGAGTCTATTGTGCGCATCGGCGCGGAGCAAGAAATGCGATGGTGAGAGTGGTATCATGCGAATTATGAACCGTCACCATGTCTGTATCACGACCGACCAAAAACCGGCACGCAGCCAAATCCGCGTCGGTGTCGTGTTGATGACCCTTAATTTCGCTATCGCAGCCTGCGGTACGGTCGACAGCCGCCGGCCCGAGGGCACGACGAAACCCTTGGCCGCGCCCCAGTCCCGCCTGGTTTTTGATCTGCCCGAATTGGCCTCCGCGAAGCCGGATTACCAACGCTACACCAGCACCGACGGACGGTTCGTGGAAGAATTCGCGACCTGGACCGGCGACTCCAAAAACTCCATCGCCGGATTGCTGGTCAGTGAAGCGGTTGGCGCCGCGCCGCTGCTCGACGCCGACGCGCTGGAGCGGACCGTCGATCTCTGGTCCGCACTGCGCGACAAGAAACCGGGATTCGGGCCCCTCAAACAGGGGCGTACCGCATCAGGCGCGGTTTCCTGGCGGCGGGCGTCGATTGGGACCCGCATTTGCGTCGTCTTCCTGAAACGCCTCAAGACCGCGAGCGGGGACATTGCCGGCAAGCGCGCTGTTCTTACGGGCTATTTCTGCAATCCACGCGGCGCCACCTTGGCACCCGACGCTGCCGAGGCCGCGGTCAAGGCGGCGGGCTTGCGCCGCCATGCCCCGCCGCAATAGAAAGAACGCAACATGGGCCGCGCCTGCCGGCTGCGGCAAATCAATCAGGAAGCATAGTTGGGAGAACCGCGCATGACCTTGTTCGACATGGATGGCATGACCGCCGTTATCACCGGATCCACCAAGGGGATCGGCAAAGCCATCGCCGAACGCATGGCGGAACACGGTGCGAATGTCGTCATCTCGTCGCGCAAGGCGGATGCCTGCGACGCCGTGGCGGCGGAGATCAACGAGAAATGGGTCAAGGGCGGCAATAAGGCGGCCGCGATCCCCTGCCACATCGGCCACAAGGAGCAGCTTCAGGCGCTGGTCGATAAATCCAACGACACATTCGGCAAGATCGACGTGATGGTGTGCAACGCGGCGGTGAACCCCTATTTCGGCCCGTCGCGGGACATTCCCGACAGCGCCTTCGACAAGATCATGGAGGCCAATGTCCGCAGCAATTTCTGGCTGTCGCACATGGCGGCCGGCCAGATGGCGGAACGCGGCGACGGATCGATCATCATCGTCTCGTCGATCGGCGGGCTGAAGGGCAGCGCGACGCTCGGCGTCTATGGCATCTCCAAGGCCGCCGACATGGAGTTGGCGCGCGTGCTGGCGGTCGAATACGGCCCCCGCAACGTGCGGGCCAACGCGATCGCACCCGGCTTGGTCCGGACCGATTTCGCCCGCGAACTATGGGACGATCCGAAAAAACTGGAAGTCCGCAATGCGGTCACGCCCCTGCGCCGCATCGGCGAGCCCGACGAGATCGCCGGAATCGCGGTCACGCTGGCGACCAAGGCCGGCTCCTTCATCACCGGCCAGACCCTCGTGGTCGACGGCGGGGTGCAGATCGCGTAGCGCGACGTGCGAATAATTCGTGGTCACAGCGCCAGCGCCAGCCGGTAACCTTCTTCGATGGCCCGCACCGCGTCGAGCTCGGCGGCCTCGCGGGCGCCGCCGATGCGGTGGGTCGGCAGGCCGTGTGCCCGCAACCCCTCCTCCAACTCGGCCCGCGGCTCCTGTCCCGCGCAAATCACGATCGTGTCGGCCGCAATGCAGCGGGGACCGTCGCCGGTTTCGATATGGAGCCCGGCATCGTCGATCCGCCGATAAACGGCGCCGGGGATCATCTCGACCCCGTTACGGCCCAGCACGGCCCGGTGGATCCATCCGGTGGAGCGCCCGAGCGACGCGCCGAACCGGCCCACGCCACGCTGCAACATGGTGATCGCATGTTTCGGCGCGGGCGCATCCGGCGCCTCCCCTTCCAAGAGACCGCCGGGCGCCGTCAGGCCGCGGTCGATCCGCCAGTAATCGGCAAAGGCCCGCGCGTCGGAATGGCTGTCATGGTCCCGTTCGGCCAGATAGAGCGCCACGTCGAAGCCGATGCCGCCGGCGCCGATGATCGCCACCCGGCGTCCCGCCTCGACCCGGCCGGTCAGGATATCGGCATAGCCGGCCACTGACGAATGATCGATCCCGTCAATTTCCGGACGGCGCGGCGTCACGCCGGTCGCCAGGATCACCGCGTCGAAGCCGCCGGCCGCAAGGCTGTCTGGCGTTGCTGCCTCACCCAATCGCAGGTCCACGCCCGCGCGCGACAGCCGCTCGGCGAAATAATCGATCGACCCCTGAAATTCCTGTTTGCCCGGCACCACCTTGGCCAGATTGAACTGCCCGCCCAGCGCGTCCGACGCTTCGAACAGCACCACGTCGTGGCCCCGATCCGCTGCGGATGCCGCGCAGGAAAGCCCGCCGGGTCCGCCGCCGACAACCGCAAGACGCTTCCGTTGGGACGCGGTGACTTCGGCATAGAGGGTTTCGTGACAGGCGCGCGGATTGACCATGCAGGTGGAAGGCTTGCCGACGAAATAGTGATCCAGGCAGGCCTGATTGCAGGCGATGCAAATGTTGATCGCCGCATCGTCGCCCTGCGCCGCCTTGTCCACGAAGGCGGGATCGGCGAGGAACGGCCGCGCCAGCATCACCATGTCGGCGCTGCCGTCGGCCAACATCCGCTCTGCGAGCGCCGGCGTGTTGATACGGTTGCTGGCGGCCACCGGAATCGATACCGAGCGGGTCAGGTTTTCGGTCGCCCACAGGAACCCGCCATTCGGCACCATCTGTGCGATCGTCGGAACGCGCGCCTCGTGCCAGCCAATGCCGCTGGTCAGCAGGTTCGCCCCTGCCGCCTCGACGGCGCGCGCGAGGGCCGCGCTTTCCGCGCCGGTCATGCCGCCCTCGACCAGATCGAGCGCCGATATCCGGAACAGGATCAGGAAATCGTCGCCCAGCCGTTCGCGCACCCGGCGAACCACCGACACCGGAAAGCGAAGGCGGTTTTCCAGACTGCCGCCCCAGTCGTCTTCCCGATGATTGGTGCGCGGCGACAGGAATTCGGTGATCAGATAACCTTCCGATCCCATGATTTCGACGCCGTCGTATCCCGCGTCGCGCGCCAGTTCGGCGCAGCGCGCGTAATCCTCGATGGTGCGCTCGATCTCTGCCACCGTAAGCGCGCGCGGCGTTTCCGGGTTGATCGGTGACTTGATCGCCGACGGCGCGACCGAGTTGGCGTGATACCCGTAGCGGCCGCTGTGCAGGACCTGCAGTACGATGCGGCTGCCCGCCGCATGAACCGCCTGCGGGATTGGCGCGTGCCGGGCGGCGTCCGCCGCCGAGGCCATCTGAACCGGCTCTGCGATGAGCGAACCTTCGCCGTTCGGCGAAAAGCCGCCGGTGACGATCAGCGCCGCCCCCGCCTCGGCGCGCTCCCGGTAGAACGCCGCGAGCCGCTCCATCCCATCGGGCCGCGCTTCGAGCCCCGTATGCATCGATCCCATAATGATCCGGTTGGGCAGGGTACAGGGCCCAAGATCGATCGGCGTGAAGAGATGCGGGTGCGAATTCATCTGTGTCGTTCCGTCGTCCTGGCCTGTCGATGGGTTGATTTAGCGCGCCGGGGCGGGATTGGCAAAATCGGCGCAATTTCGCAATGGACGCGCCGATCCCGCGCGCGTTAGCCTCGACCCATGCTGCCGAGACGCGAGAGCTACGATGCCCTGTGCCGGGATTTCCGCTGGCGGATTCCGGAGCGTTTCAACATGGGCGTCGCCGTATGCGACGCGCCGGCGGCGCGCATCCCCGATCAACCCGCGATCATCGCGCCGCAGGAAAACGGCAAGCTCGAAACCGTCACCTTCGCTCAACTGAAACAGGCATCGAACAGGCTGGCCAATGTCCTCTGCGCGCATGGCCTCGCGCGCGGCGACCGCGTCGCCATCCTGCTGCCGCAATGCCCGGAAACCGCGATCGCGCACATTGCGGCGTACAAGGCGGGCATGATCGCCATTCCCCTGTCCTGTCTGTTCCGGTCGGACGCGCTGTCGCACCGGCTGCACAACGCGGGAGCGCGCGCGCTGATCACCGACACCGCGGGTCTCACCGCGTTGAGCGAAATTCGCGACGGGTTACCCGCCCTCGAGACGATCTTCTCGATCGACGGCGGCGGCGACCGCGCGGCCAGCTATCACGAAGCGGTCGCGCGGGCGTCCGACACCTTCGCCCCGCTCGACACCGCGGCGGAGGATCCCGCCTTCATCAGCTTCACCTCCGGCACGACCGGCCCGCCGAAAGGCGCCTTGCAGCCGCACCGTACGCTGCTGGGCCACCTGCCCGGCATCGAGTTTCCGCATGAGTTCTTCCCACGTGACGGCGACCTGTTCTGGACGCCCGCCGACTGGGCCTGGATGGGCGGGCTGATGGATGTGTTGATGCCGTCGCTCTACCACGGCGTTCCCGTGCTCGCCTACCGCGCCGCCAAGTTCGACCCGGCCGAGGCGTTCGACCTGATTGCCCGGTACCGGGTGCGCAACGCCTTCATTCCGCCCACCGCGCTGAAAATGATGCGACAGGTGCCCGACCCGCACCGTCACTGGGACACCGCGATGCGCACGATCGGCAGCGGCGGCGAAGCGCTCGGCTCGGAATTGCTGGACTGGGGCCGCGATACCTTCGACCTGACAATTAACGAATTCTACGGCCAGACCGAATGCAACCTGGTGATCGGCAATTGCGCGGCCGTCATGCCGGTCGTACCCGGTTCCATGGGGCGGGCGATTCCCGGTCATGACGTGGCCATCGTGCAGGATGACGGCGCACCGGTGCCGGACGGCGACATAGGCCATATCGCGGTGCGCCGGGGCGATCCGGTGGCGTTTCTCGGATACTGGAACGATCCGGCCGCCACCGGCGCGAAATTCGCGGGCGATTGGTTCCTGACTGGCGATATCGGCGTCCGCGACGATGAGGGCTATTTTCACTACACCGGCCGGGACGACGACGTGATTACCAGTGCCGGCTACCGGATCGGCCCGGGCGAGATCGAGGATTGTTTGATGAAGCATCCGGCGGTCGCGCTCGCCGCCGTTGTCGGCGTGCCCGACCCGATGCGCACCGAATCCATCAAGGCCTGCATCGTCCTGCGCGACGGCATGCATGAAACCGACACGCTGCAGCAGGAAATCCGGGACTTCGTGCGCGGCCGGCTCGCGGCGCATGAGTACCCCCGACTGATCGAGTTCCATGACTCCTTGCCATTGACGACGACCGGGAAGATCATGCGGCGAAAATTGCGCGACGCCCACCCCGCCACAGGAGCACCGCCCCCATGAGCAAGATCGTCGACTACTACTACACGCACACCTCGCCCTGGACCTTCATCGGCCACGAGCGGTTCCTTAAAATGGCCAAGGCAGCGGGCGCCGCGGTCAATTTCAAGCCGAGCGACATGACCGCCATCTTCGCGCAATCCGGCGGGCTGCCGATGCCGAAGCGCGCGCCGCAACGCCTCGCCTATCGCATGATGGAACTCAAGCGGTGGCGCGACTACCACAAGATGGACTTCAATCTCGAGCCGAAATATTTCCCGGCAGCGGGCCGGATGGCGGAGCGGGTTGCGGTCGCCGCCGGCAAGGCGGGGCTCGATATGGGCCGGCTTTCGGGCGCAATTCTGCGGGCGGTCTGGGCGGAGGAACGCAATATCGCCGATGAGGCGACCCTGGTCGCTATCGCCGACGAACAGGGCATGGATGGAAACGCTCTCTTGGCCGCCGCCAAGACCGACGAAATCGCCGCCGCCTACGACGCCAACACCGCCGAGGCGA
>CAJHYV010000072.1_pt1 | contig 31944 bp, 25 predicted proteins | sample 9198851 | NCBI WGS metagenome assembly CAJHYV01 (sample SAMEA7708375, study PRJEB35096) | sediment metagenome | biome: marine neritic benthic zone biome [ENVO:01000025]; feature: sediment [ENVO:00002007]; material: shallow marine sediment [ENVO:03000034] sea grass bed [ENVO_01000059] ...
TAGCCGCGCTCCGCTTCCAGCGGGATGGTGTCGCCCAACTGTTTGGCGAGCGGCTGGGAATACGCGCCGGCGCTGATGACGATGGTGCTGCCGGCGCCAACCGGCTCCGTGCCCGCATCGGTGACCAGCGCACTGACAACGCCGTCTTCGGTTTCGAAGTCCTGCAACTCGCCCTGCCGGATCGTTCCGCCTTCGGCGACGAACCGGTTGGCGATGGTGTTGACCAGCCGGTTCGGGTTCACCGTATGACCGTTATCGGGAAAGAACAGCGCGTGGCGCACGATCGGGCTCAGCTCGGGCACCATCTGGCGCAGGGCCGCCATATCCAGTTCCTCGACGGTGGCGCCGGCCTCGCGCCGCACGTTGTTGATGCCTTGGGCGACCTCGAAACTGGCGTCGCTCTCGAACACCTGAAGCTGGCCGAGGCGCTTGATGATCGTCGAGGTGTCGATCATCGAGTCATAGAGGGTGAAAGCTTCCGCGTGCAGCGCGCAGAGTGCCCGGACGCCGTTGTCGTACACATCCGGATCGGCGGCCTTGGCGAACCGCCAGAACCAGGGGAGGGCGCGCGGCAGATAGCCCCAGCGCACCCGCAGCGGACTTTCCGCGTCGAACATCCAGGCGGCCGCCTTGCGGATCACGTCGCGGCTGGCCAGCGGCGACGACGTGCTCGGGCTGATCAGGCCGGCATTGCCGAAGGAGCAGCCTTCGCCCGGACCGTCGCGGTCGAGCACGGTGACCCGGTGGCCGTCGCGCAGCAGTTGAAGGGCACAGCACATGCCGGCAATGCCGGCGCCGATCACGGTGATGTCGCGGCTTTCGGTCATGGGCGCAGGCTAGCAAGATGCTGATGGTTTGCCAAAACTCACCCTCGCACTTCGATAGGCTCAGTGTGAGGCTGAGTTGTCTCAATAGGTTGCCTCATCCTGAGCTTGACGAAGGATGAGGTCAGGCACTTTGTCGGGCGAAATAAGACACCCGGCTATTCAGAATGCCCCGGTCCGTCCGGTTGCCTTGACCGGGGCCGTGCCTGTACCGTGAGGGCGCGTCATTCCCAACAAGAAGACCATCATGAGCAGCGCCCTTTTCTCGCCAATCGACCTGCGCGGTCTGTCGCTTCCCAACCGTATCGTCGTGTCGCCCATGTGCCAATACAGTGCGTTGGACGGCAATGCCACGGATTGGCACCTCATGCATCTCGGCCAGCTTGCGATTTCCGGCAGCGCCCTGGTGATCGTGGAGGCCACGGCGGTCGAGCCGCGCGGCCGAATCACGCCGAATTGCCTCGGCCTGTATTCCGACGAGAACGAGGCGGCGCTGGCGCAGGTCCTGGATTTCTGCCGGCGTCATGGCGATGCGAAAATGGGCATCCAACTGGGGCATGCGGGACGCAAGGCCTCGTCGCACACGCCGGCGGATGGCCGTCATCCCCTGGGGCAAGACGAGGGCGCCTGGGAGACGGTGGCCCCGTCGCCGGTATCGACCAGCGCGCGGCGCCCGGCGCCGCACGCGCTGACGGCGGATGAACTGATGGTGATGGCCAATTCCTTTGTGGCGGCGGCGATCCGTGCCGAACGGCTCGGCTTCGATCTCATCGAACTGCATATGGCGCACGGTTATCTGCTGCATGAGTTTCTGTCGCCGATAAGCAACCGGCGTGACGACGCGTATGGCGGCACTATCGAAAACCGCATGCGCTTCCCGCTCGAGGTGTTCGACGCGGTACGCGCAATCTGGCCGGAAGAGAAGCCTTTGGGCGTGCGGATATCCGCGTCCGATTGGGTTGCCGGCGGCTGGGAAATCGGCGATTCGATCGAACTCGCAAACCAGCTGCGCGAGCGCGGCTGCGATTATATCTGCGCGTCGAGCGGGGGCGTTTCGAACGATCAGAAGATTGCCCTGGGGCCGGGCTATCAGGTGCCGTTTGCCGCGTCGATCCGGCGTAATGCCCATATCGACACGATGGCGGTGGGCATGATCCTGGATCCGCATCATGCGGAGTCGCTGGTGGCCGATGGCGAGGCCGACATGATCGCGCTCGCGCGCGGGATGCTCTACGATCCGCGCTGGGCCTGGCATGCGGCGGAGACGCTTGGGGCGGAAGCCGCCTATCCGGTGCAGTACGAGCGCAGCCGGCCGTCGGCCTGGCCGGAGGTATTTAACCGCGACAAGGCGGCGGAATAAGGAATAACCGGTCCCGCCCGGGCATGCGACGGGATCGCAGGAGGAGGGACGCGGGATGACGAAAGCCCTGTACGATCTTGCGGCGCATGAGGCCGCGGCAAAAATTGAATCCGGTGAAACGACCAGTGAGGCGCTGGTCGCCGCGTGCCTGGATAGGATTGCGGCGATCGACGGGGATATCGAGGCGTGGGCCTATCTCGATCCGGAATTGGCGCTGGCGCAGGCACGGGCGCTCGACAGCGGGCCGCGCCGGGGCCCGATCCATGGCGTACCCTTCGCTCTCAAGGACATTATCGATACGGTCGATATGCCGACGGGACACGGATCGCCGATCTACGAAGGCAATCGCGTCCCCTGGGACGCGTCCTGCGTCGCCGCCTGTCGGGCGGCAGGGGGCGTGGTGCTGGGCAAGACCGTATCGACGGAGTTCGCCCACCGGCACCCCGGAAAAACGCGGAACCCCCACAATCGGGAACACACGCCGGGCGGCTCGTCGAGCGGCTCGGCCGCCGCGGTTGGCGCGCACATGGTGCCGGTCGCCTTCGGCACCCAGACCACCGGATCGATAATCCGCCCCGCCGCCTATTGCGGCACGGTCGGCTATAAGCCGAGTTATGGCGATTTCAACGTCACCGGCGTGCGCGACAACGTGCCGTCCTTCGATACGCTGGGACTGATAAGCCGGGATATGGACGACCTCGCCCTGTTCCGGAACGTGGTCATGGCGCTTCCGGTGGAGCCGCTCCGCGCGGTCACGATCGCGGACCTCAAGATCGGCGTTTGCCGAACCGTCCATTGGGATAAGGCGGATGCGGCGACACACGCGTTGATCGAGCAAACCGTGTCCGGCCTGTCGGCGGCGGGCGCCACTGTATCCGATTTCACCATGCCCGACGGGGAAGCGGGGCTCGGTAACCTCATCATCAAGGTTTCCGGCTTTGAATTCGCCCGCGTCATGATGCATGAGCGGATGTGCCATGCGGATCAATTGAGCCGGGCGCTTTTGGACGGCCGCGCGGCGGATGGTATCGCGTGTACCTATGAAGAGTATCGTGCCGCCGAACGCCGCATCATCGCCTATCGCCGGACCATGGACGCCGCAATGGAAGGCTATGACCTGCTCTTGACGCCCAGTGCGCCTGGCGAAGCGCCCCCCGGCATTACCAAAACCGGGGACGCGGTGTTCAACGGGGCCTGGACGACCCTGCATCTACCGGCGGTGACATTGCCCGTTGGGTCGGGGCCGACGGATTTGCCGCTTGGCATTCAACTTATCGGTCAGCGGTATCGAGACCCGGACTTTCTCGCCGCCGCAAAAGCGGTCGCGGGGTGTTTATCTTCCGCTGCTTGATTATGGCGGTGACGGTTTCATTTTAATTGCAGGATCAATGGTCGCTTCAGGAGGATGTCCATGCGTTGGTTTCGAATTGTTTTGGTGCCGGCTCTTCTGGTGTCGTTGATGCTCGCGGCATCGTTTGCCTGGGCCGAGATGGAGGCGACCGAGGATGAGCTCGACGAGCGATTGGAGCAAGTTCGTAACGAGGGACAGGCGGTTCGGCGCGAGGCAGGGAAAATTGATCGAAAAACGCGGAAAATAGAAATTCGCGACGATACCCTGCGAGAGGATCTGCGGGTTGGCCATCCTTTCCGTTCGCGCCGGGAGCTGCGCAACGACCTTCGCACCAACGAAAGCAAGGGCCGGTGGTACAAAAGGGAGAGTCTCCAGAGCGATTTTACAACTAGACGTAATCAGCGGAAGCTGCGGCGCCTTCAGCGAAGTCGGCCACGTGGTTAACTTGGTAATTTAGAGTGCGCGAATACTGGTGTTTTCGGAAGAACTAATGGTAAAGATTGAGAATAATAAGAATACATATTGAAATTATTGAAAAATTATTAAATTTATTTTTTCAAATATTCGAATACAAATAAATAAAACTAGAATAATTAAGCCCAGTATGCTAGTAAAAGGCTGGGGGAGGGGCGTGTTGATTGAAACACGCCCATGGATATTACACAGATCTACCTGATCGGCGGGACCGCTCTGTTCCGACACGGATTGCGCAGCTACCTGCCGGAAGAGTCTTTTCGGGTTGATGGCGAGTTCGATTCGGTCGCCGATTGCCTGGCGCAATCGGATGAGTCGGGTGCACCCGACATCGTAATCGTTATCGGCGGCGCGCCGGAATCGATATCCGGCAATGCAATACGGGATATTCGCGGAGTCTTTGCGCTTGCGCGGGTATTGGTATTGGCGCCGGTGTTGTCGGTCGAGGAGTTCAGCGATTGCCTTGCGGGTGGGGCGAGCGGTTACCTCCTCAGTTCGATCGGTCCGGCGGCGTTTGGTCATTCGCTGAAATTGATCGAACTCGGCGAGAAAGTGTTCGCCTCCGACCTTTCACGGGCATGGGCGGTCGGGCAACTGCCGCGCGTCGTATCCAAACCGCCGGTCAACGATTTGACCGATCGTGAAGTGGATATCCTGCGATGCCTTGCAGCCGGTTCGTCCAACAAGGTCATTGCGCGTCAACTGGAAATCGCCGAAGCCACGGTGAAGATTCATGTAAAATCGCTGCTGCGGAAAATCGACGTGCGGAACCGCACGCAAGCGGCGTTGTGGGCCATCGAAACCGGTATGGCGTCCTTGCCTAGATCCGACGAGCACCAATAACCGATTGGAAGATTTTCGTCTGAAGAACCGTCGATACCCTAAATCGGCGGCTATTGGCGTGACCGCCCAATATGGCGGTGCGGGGGAAAATCGAAAATTGGTCATATCTGTTCCCGGAATGATACAAGGAAGCGCTGAATTCCTGTCACGAGGAGGATGATCGACCCGCCATGCCGACACCGCAATCCGGCGTTTTGCCCGACGCGAACACAGATGCCTTGTTTCTCACGCTCGCCGTTAAATCGGGCGCCGGCGAAACCGAAAACCTCGGCAATCGCATCGCCGCTATTCCAAGCCTTGTCGCGGAACTGTCCAAGTCGGCGCCAGAGGCCGGTCTGCGCGCCGTCGTCGCCGTTGGCGCCGATTGTTGGGATAGGGCGTTTCCGGGAACCCGGCCATCGGCGCTCCGTTCATTTCAACGATTTGCGGATGGCGGACGCGTAGCGCCCGCGACGCCTGCGGATATTTTCTTGCACATTCGCAGCGAGCGGCGCGACCTGAATTTCGACTTGGGGCGTATGCTTCTTCAGGCTCTTGGCTCAGGCGTGTCCGTTATCGAGGAGATCCCCGGATTCCGGTACCGCGATAGCCGCGATATGATCGGGTTTGTGGATGGCACCGAAAATCCGCAGGGCGACGACCGCGCGGCCGTGGCGGTGGTCGGCGAGGAAGAGCCCGAGTTTGCGGGGGGCAGCTACATATCCATCCAGCGTTACATACATGACCTTGCCCATTGGGAAGAAGTTCCGGTCGCGGACCAGGAGAAAATTATCGGCCGGACCAAGACGGACAACGTTGAATTCAAGAGCGAGGACAAGGCGCCGACGGCCCATATCAAGCGGGTGTCGATCAAGGAGGACGGCAAATCGCTGGAAATCCTCCGGCATAGCATGCCGTATGGGTCGGTGAGCGAACACGGCCTCTATTTTGTCGCGTATTGCAGCACGCCGGACAATTTCGACAAGATGCTCGAGCGGATGATCGTCGCCGACGCGAATGGCGATTTCGATCATTTGCTGCGGTTCTCGCGCGCCGTTACCGGAGCTTCGTTTTTTGCACCGTCCCTGGAATTCTTGCGGCGCTACGAAGCCTAAGGCGCGCTGCTAGCTGGGCCAGCGCCGGTGCACCCATAGCCACGCTTCCGGCCGTTCGCGGATCCAGGTCTCGAAGGCGGCATTGATGCGCCGGGTCGCGTCGAGAATGGCGGTGTCGCGGTCGGCGGCGCGATCAATCTGCAGTTCCTCGACGGTGACCTGGAACCATGCGCCGCGCAGGCGTTTTACCCGGGACAACACGATCGGACAGTTATAGCGATGGGCCAGCGATGCGGGGACGGTCGTGGTCATCGCGTCCCGGCCAAAGAACGGGAGGGCCACACCTTCGTTGCTTTTCTGGTCGGCAACCATGCCGATGCAATGGCCTTTGCGAACCGACTTGACGATCTGTTGCATGCCGCGTCGCCCTTTCGGATACAGCCCGCCGGCGACCGTATGGCCCCGGGCCCGGCGTAACAGCGATTCGACAAGCGGATTGTTCGGCGCGCGATAGATATTCGTCTGGCAAAGCCCGGCCTGCAGATTGGCGATACTGGCGATTTCCCAATTATCGTAATGGGCGGTGACGAAGATGCACTGTTCGCCCGGTTGCCGCAGCTTCTCAAGCAGGTTGTCCTTGTCGACGACCTCAACCCGGCGGGGCTCGGCGGCGAAGCGGTCCAGATAGACATATTCCGCGGCGGCCCGGCCGAGATTGTCCCACATGCCGCGCAGGACACGTTTGACCGACGGGTCATCCAGCTCGGGCATCGCTGCGCGCAGATTTCGTTCCGCAATACGGTTGGGGGAGAGCAGCGGTCCGATCTTGCGAAAGATGAAACCACCGAGAGCGGAGGCGGTGTCGATCGGCAAAAGCCGGAATAGGACGCCGGCAATGAAAAGACCGGCGGCTTCGATCGCATGGCGCGGCTTCATGCGGCGATAGTCCTCGCGATTTCACCGCGTGCCAAACGCGGGAAGAATGGTGTCTTCTTTTATAGGAGCGGCGCTAGGCTCCGCAATAGGCGCAATCCGGTGCCCCGTGATCGTGGTGGCGATGGGCGTTCCTAATCCGCGCGGATCGCGTAGCGGGCGGCCGGGCTGAGCCGGTCGTATCGGGACGCGTCCTCGAGGCGGTAGCGTACAGTGTCAATCGCGGCGTCCGAGGCGTAGGTCGCAACCATAAGCCGCCGAGGTTTGTTCGTTGCCCGTCCGCCTCTATGAAATCCCGAAGCGTCGTAAAGCACCAGCGTTCCGGCTTTGCCGGTGCAAACCTTGACTTGCGAGGATGGAATGGCACTTCGGAGCAGGGATTCCGGCGGATAGGAACCCCGCGGCGGTTGCGCCGGAAATACGTTCGCATAAGCGCCGCCCGGCTGGGTTCCCCGAATATAGGTGAGCGGCCCGGTGTCGTCGTCCACGTCATCCAGATAGAAGAAAAGTTTGACGAATTTGACGTCTTCGTTGTCGCGATGCCAGTGTTCGGAATCGATCGGCGGCTCACCCGGACCGGCCGCCAGATTGTACCAGAGATCGACATAGCGCAGGCGGCTCGATAGTCCAAGATAGGTGTTGACGATCGAGAGCACTCTATCGTCGAGGGCTACGTCGGCAATTGAATTGGGCACGGGACCGCGCGGTTTGAGTCCCAGCGCCCGAATGACGTACCATTTGGCGCCATCGTTGCTTTCCCGGGTTTGGATCTGTTCGCGCTGCTCCGGACGGTGTAGGAACCTCTCCGCATCCGCTTGCAGCGCGTTTAGCAACCGCGTGTCGCCGAAGAGTTTTTCCACCGTGGTCCTTTGCAAACCGTATTTTCGGAGACCCTGGACAATGCGCACGCCGGTCTCATTGAGGATGCTTCCATTCTGCCTGTGTGCTTCGACGGCATGGCGGTTTATTTGGACCCATTGGTCGGAATTCATTCGGCGCTGGTAATACGCGCGCAAGAGCGACGAAACCGGCTCGGTCCGCAAAAGCATGGAGCGGGTGAATTGCCACGGGGTCATGGAGCGCGCGCGTTTGTAGTTATCGCTCAAACGCCGCAGTGTTCCGTCAGGACGCGGTGGAAAAGAATTACCGGTCCGCTTTGGCATCAAGGATCCCCCACCGTTGGCCGGCGCCCGGCCACCGCGGTTTTTTACGCGGCTTGTTGTTGTCTTGCGTACTGTTCGTGGCGAACCACGCGGGCCCACCGAACCGGCGCGTCGGTCATGGTAGCGCGTTCGGTGGCATCAGGATATGCGCACGAATTGATTATGCCTGAAATTCCCGACGTTTAGACCAATGGGCTAAGCTGATAGCGGTAGGACCGCTGAGTACCGTCGGTAGCGAACCATCCTGTTGGCGAGCAGGAGTCTAATTATACGCTTGGTCGGAGATCCGTTGGTTCGGTCGTTACTCAGATTTGGCGCCAAGCCGAGGGGTCGAATTTCTTACCCTATGGTGCGCCGCTGCCAACCCTTTTTCGACTCCGAGGTGATTTAGCGACCGCGCTTGGCGAGAAAAATGGCTCCACGGGGACCAAACCGGCGAGAAAGCCTGCATATGGTTTGGATCATGCAGGCGTCGACCAAAAAAAGTAATTGGAACAGATGCTTCTGAAAACGATTTGGGGGAAATTTGCTGACCACTTTTGCGCAAAGGGTGAACACGATGGACAGGTATTCGTGAATGTGTGCGGGCTGAAATCCAAACGACGCGAGCGTTTCTAGCGAAGCTTCGAGGGATATTTCGTTGTCATGTTCGCTATGCTCGTATTCCTCGAGAGCTTTTTCCACGCGGTTCCTGAATTCACCGTCGGGGATGAGTTTGGGCGAATTGATTGGTTCGTGCGCACCGATCCACGCGGTTTGGCGGGACACTCTCGCGCATTCGCGTAGCGCTGCATCCGGATCGGGTAAATGGTGCAGTGCGCCGAACGCCAATGTCGCGTCTATGACGCCTGAACGAATTGGTATCTTCAGTGCGCTTGCCTGGATAAAATTTCCGGACGGCATGGCCCGCCTGCCGAGCGCCGCTTTGCCGTACGAGATGTCGATCCCGATATATCCGTAAGAATGGAGCGAGGGATTTAGGCAACGATTAATCGTACGGGCGCTTCCGCAGCCGATTTCAAGCAAGATCGAGTCTTGGATAGAGGGCGCCAAATGCCGAAGCATATGCTGTTGGCGGGGTAAGAAAATCTGCCAAATGTCGCGGTTGCGGACGTCCTGCACCGCAGCATCCACATCCGGGCCGACACCTTTGTCGTAGTATGCCATTTCGTCCCGGTTCCATCGTCCGAGCTCGGTATCGCTTTGCGCGGTTAGTCGCTCGATCGTGGCGTCGATAGCGAGCCGGGCAGCCTTTGGGGCGCTCGAACGCATTTTCTGCAGCAGATGAATGTGATTGGCGGCGTCTGCATCTTCGTCCGAGAGCAGGACCGCTACGTGTTCGACAATGGGATAAGCATAGTCGCCGCCAACCATCACACCCGACTTGATATCCTTTTCGGTGCGCTCAAGCGGGTGACATTCTAGTTCGTTGCCGCTGTTCGGGCACTGCAACAGGGGAAGGATGCATTCCAACATGGGACGAATAGGGCACAATCTCGTGGTGATGTTCAATCGGGCAGACCGTTCTTAGATTGAACATTTTCCGCAACGGGCAAAATCAAAAAAAATTTCCCGACGAATTCGCCTCTCACGATGCGAGCGCGGCGGCATACAAAAAGAATGAAGGGTTCAGACGCTGTTGCCTAAACCCTTCAAAATATTGGCTCCGCGGACAGGACTCGAACCTGTGACCCGGTGGTTAACAGCCACCTGCTCTACCAACTGAGCTACCGCGGATCAGTGACGTGCCGGCCGATCGGTTCCGTTAGGGCGGGATCGACCAAGCCGACGAATGGCGGCTTATATCAAAACCGGGGCCGGCAGGCTAGGGGCTTGTCAGGGTACCGCCCCGACACCTTCTGCCACACATTCCTCTTTACCGCCGAGGAAAGAAAAAGGGGCGAACCCAACGGCTCGCCCCTTTATCAGGAAGTGTGCAGTGTGAGCGTAAAATTAAGCGGCTTCGCTGGAGCGACGCCGAATACGGGAGAAGGACACGAGACCGAGCAGCGCCGAAAGCATCAGCCAGATCGCCGCCGGCAACGGGGTGGCGGTTACCTGGACGTTGTAGAAACCCTGATTGTCGTTTCCACCGGTGCCGTTTCCAACACCTGTGCCGGTTATCTGGAAAAAATAATCACCGGGAGCCAGGCTGTTGCCGAGCAACGGGATCATCACCGGCCCGGAGTTAGGGGCTGTAGCTGGGGTTGAGGGCACAGACACTACCGGTCCGACAGCCGGAGGGATGAATGGGCCAGGAGCACCTGGGGTGCCTGCGAACAGTTGCAACGTCAAACCCACGATATTATTAGCTGTTGCCGTATTGGTATTTTCCAGAATCACTTCCAGGATCGAGTTGCTGGCCGTAGGGTCTCCCGCAGGGCCTTCCAAAACGAAGGTCCACTCATGGGTGAAGACGCCGTTCACGGTTTGGCCAAAATTGGCGGTTTCGCCATTTTCGAGCACACCACCAGGAATAGGACCAATTACAATCGCTTTGGCGCCCGACGCTAGTCCGGCGAAAGCGAACACCGCAATTGCTACGCCAATGAAAGAACGTTTAAAACTCATCTTGACCCTCCAGTCTCAGACTTCGTTTGGGTTGCCAAACCGCTGCTCTAATCGCCACTTCCCAGAGATTCTTGAACAGCCAGTGTCTGGTCGCCCGCCGTCTCATTCGAAATGAACTTGGCTATTACTAAAGGTATCACAATAAATCGGGGGGCTCATTACGTTGAAGGAGTGAGAAGACTGACAATGTGGTAGTAACTCGATTTTAAAAAATGGGGTAACTAGATACCGTTATTAATATTAAAATGTTGATAACTAACAAATATCCTTTGGCGTATCAAAATTTCCCAAATTCTCCGCCTAAATTTGCCGTGATTTTCAGTGTGGTTAATAGGTCACACAGATGATCTGGGAACATGAAGATTATTCGCTAATACTCGAATACTCGCTAAATTTTGCGAATCGACGGTGATTTCGGCTTTCGGTCCGGTGCGAGTTACGCCTTTCGGGTGATCCAATGCGTATAGATAAAGGAACGAAAGTGCGATATTGAACATTAACTCTTAGCGTTAGTGCTGAACGACGGGACGGTAACGAGGACGCATGATGTCGAAAGCTTCGGCAATGGCCCTGATCGTGGCGATTCTGGTGCTATGGCTGCCCGGTCGGCTTGCCGCAGCGGCCGATTCTTACCGTCTGAACCCGGGTGACGTGCTGCAGATTTCCGTCTGGAAAGAAGAGGGAATGCAGCGTGACGTTCTGGTGCTGCCGGATGGCAATATTTCGTTTCCGCTCGCCGGCCATATCCGGGCTGCGGGGCGTTCCCTGAAAGAATTGCAAGGCGTTTTGGTCGATCGGTTGAAGAAATACTTCGCCGGACCGGTGATTACCGTGAGCGTGATGCAGCTCACCGGTAACAAGATTTTCGTAATCGGCCAGGTACGCCGCCCCGGCCAGTTTATCGCCAATCGTCCGATCGACGTCATGCAGGCCCTTAGCTTGGCCGGGGGCTTGACCACCTTCGCCGAGGAGGACGAAATCAAAATCCTGCGCCGGGGAAACGATGGCAAGCAACAGGCGATCGCCTTCAATTATGCTGAAATCTCCAAGGGGCGCAGCTTGAGCCGGAATATCGTATTGCGCAGCGGTGACGTCGTGGTCGTGCCGACCAGCGGCCTGTTTTAGAGTGGGGGGCGAAATTTAGAATGGCGAACCAAATCCGAGATCAAAGAATACCGATGCATGGCCGGCAGAAATTTATTCGATTCGGGCGGCGGCTTGCCGTGATCGCCGTTTGTTGCGGCGTTCCCCTGTCGACTGTTTCTGCTGCCGATTGGCAGTTGGGCGCGTCGCTGACCGAAGAATTTATCTTTGATGACAACATCTCATTGGAAGACGGGTCGACGGACGACGTATGGGGGCTTTCGACTCGGCCGCAAATCTCGCTCGAGGGACGTACGCCGCGCTTTGACCTCGGCCTCAGCGGTGGTTTGGACTACAGCTTCTTTGAAGGCCAGGACGATCTGGATTCGTTCGATCAAAATGCCAGCATCAATGCGACCTATCGTCTGGAACGCGCCGTCTTCGGGATGATCGGTCAATTCCAGCGGGCAACGACTCGGACCACCGAAGTAGACGATTCCGGCCGCGATCTGTCCGATGATGTGCGGCTCTCTTTCTCTGGGGCCCCAAGTTGGAGCTATCTGGTGACGCCGACCAATCGGGTCGGTCTGCGTGGGGGCGCAACCTATGTAACCTTCGATTCCGGTTCGCGGGAGGACTTCACCAATTTTTCCGGCGGTCCATTTTGGTCGCATCAGTTGACGGAGAAGAATACGGTCGAGTTCTCAGGGAGCTATTCACGGTTCGATCGGCTGACCGGACTCGATCTGAAGAGCGATACAGCGGGCGGCAACGCTAAATTCAGCCACATCTTTTCACCGCGGCTGGACGGCTTTGTGAACCTTGGCGGCACTTACGTTCACACGAAGGAAGATGTGGACACCGGCACGGGGACCGTGTCCCGAACCGATAATTCGGTGGGCTTTACGGGAGGAGCGGGCGCTACGCTGAAATCCGATCGGGCGTCGGTCACCGCCGTATATTCGCGATCCATGTTTCCAAGCAGTGACGGGCGCTTGCAGGAGCGAGACCAGCTCAGCTTTTCGGGGCGATACAAAATGTCGCCGTCTATTGCCGCGAGCCTGTCAAGCAACTTTGTTCTTCAGGACGCTATCGACAGCGGTTTCGATACCAGGCGGGCATTCATCAGTGCGGAACCAGGGATAACTTGGAGTTTCCACAAGGATTGGAACCTTCGTATGGCGTATCGGTTCCGTACGCAGAAGCTCGACGATGATGGGGAGCGGGTTTATTCCAATGGCGCATTGGCTTCGGTGACTTGGCGGTTGCCAACCCTCCCGCGAGGCGGGCCGAAATAATGCACGCAGGACACGTACGATGACGATGGACGAGAGCGTAAAATCGCCGAGGGATTATTGGTTTGCCATCAAGCGCCGGAAGGCGCGTTTGATCCTGCCGGCGCTGGCTATCGCCGTCATCGCGGTGGTCGTTGCGATGACCTTGCCGCCGGTCTACCGCTCCACCGGGACGGTTCTGATCGAAGAGCCCGAGGTGCCGCGCGAATTCGTGCAATCGACGATTACGAGTTTTGCGGCGCAACGATTGCAGGTTATTCGACAGCGCGTAATGACGACGCAGAACCTGATCGAGATCATTAAGAAGTTCGATTTGTTTCCGGATGAACGCCGCTCGCGCCCGATTCAGCAAATTGCGCATGATTTCCGCGAAAAGATCGCTCTGGACCTTGTCAGCGCCGAAGTCGTGGACCCCCGGAGCGGGCGCGCCACAACCGCCACAATAGCCTTCAACATTTCCTACGACCATGGCCATCCGGCGGTTGCCCAACAGGTCGCCAACGAGTTGGTGTCCTTGTATCTGAACGAAAACCTGCGCGACCGCCGCGAGAAGGCGGCAGAGGCGACGGGCTTTCTCTCGGAGGAAGGCAAGCGCCTGGGCGCTGTCGTGAGCGAAATGGAAAAACAGCTTGCCGAGTTCAAGCGTCGCAACGCCGGCCAGCTCCCGGAACAGTTGGAGGTCAATCTTCGTCTGATTGAGCGGACGGAGGGCGAAATGCTGCAAATTGCGCAGCGTCTGCAATCCTTGAAAGAGCGTAAAATCCTGCTCCGGTCCGAATTGGCCCAGCTAAGCCCATACGGCTCTACCGGCGCCGGCGCGGACGGGGTGTATAGTCCGGTGGGCAAGCTGAAATCGCTGCAGACACGCTATATCAGCATGACCGGCGTATATGGCGATCAACATCCGGACGTCATAAAGATGCGTCGTGAGATCGAGGCGCTCGAAAAACAGGCGGGCAGCGGCGCAGATGCGACGGTGCTGCGCAGCCAATTGACGCGAATCTCCACGGATTTGATCTCTGCAAAAAAGAAATACGGGCTCAAGCATCCCGACGTGGTGAAGTTGGAACGGCAATCAGCGAGCCTGCGAGCGGCGATCGCCAAGCTAAAGAACGGCCCGCAGAGACCGGCGGAGGCCCAGGCGGACAATCCGGCGTATATCATGGTGATGGCGCAGTTCAAGACCGCGGAATCCGAAATCCAATCGTTAGTGACGCGCCGTAAATCATTGGTGAAGAGCCTGGAGGCGTATGAGAAAAGGGTTCTTCAAACGCCGGAAGCGGAACGCCAGTTTCTTACGCTGAAGCGGGATTACGAAAACGCATTCAGCAAATACAAGGAAGTTAGAGCGAAACTGCTTCAGGCGCAGATGGCGCAATCCCTGGAAACCGAACGAAAGAGCGAGAGATTCTCGCTCATCGAGCCACCGGAACGGCCGTCCGAACCGATCCGTCCGAATCGTATCGCCATACTTTTCATTGGGTTGGTTTTTGCCGGCGTGGCGGGCGTTGGTAATGTTTTCCTCGCGGAAAGCATGGACGAGGCGGTTTACGGTGCCAAGCAATTGGCGCACGCGTTCGGGTCGGCGCCTCTCGTCGTCATACCGATTATGAAGAGCAGTGAAGAGCAAAAACGCCGCAAGCGGCGCATCCTTTGGTTTTGCCTTTTGGGAGGGGTCGTACTGATTGCAAGTCTCGCGGCGGTTCATTTCCTGGTACGGCCACTGGATCTGTTGTGGTTCGTAATGCTCCGCCGATTCGGTTTGGAATAGAGGAACAACAGCATGGATCGCACGCGTATTGCCCTTGATAAGGCACGAAGGCGGGGAATGGGGGGAAGGCCGGTCTTCGCCGTTACGCCATTGCCCACGCCTAACGTGGATGCCGGTCCGGTCGAGTATCGGAAGACCAGGGTCGTCGAGCTGGATGCCGATATTTTATATGGCAATCGCGTCGTTGCGGGCATGAAGGATGAGCCGCTTGCGGATGTCTACCGAATTCTCCGAACACAGGTGTTGGAGCGCCTTGCGGCCGACGGTCTGACAACCTTCGCGATCTGCAGCGCGAATACCGGCGAAGGCAAGACACTGACGGCGGTGAACCTTGCACTGAGTCTGGCGATGGATGTCAATCAGACCATCCTGCTGGTCGAGCTCGATCTGCGGAAACCCTCGCTCGCAAATATGTTGGGGCTTTCGATCGACGCGGGCATCGATGACTACCTGGAAGACCGGGCCGAACTGTCGGACTGTCTTATTAATCCCGGTGTCGATCGGCTGGTGATCCTGCCGGTCAGGGGAACCGTGGAAAAATCTTCTGAATTGCTTGCGTCGCCCAAGATGCAGAAGCTCGCGCTTGAGCTCAAGACCCGCTACCCGGACCGGCTGGTCATGTATGATTTGCCGCCGCTCCTGGCAACCGACGATTGTTTGGCGTTCCTTCCAAACGTTGATGCAATACTGTTTGTGGCGCGGGAAGGGGTGACCACCGAGGCACAGATCGAGCGCTCTCTCGGATTGCTCAAGCGAAAGACGATGATCGGATCGATTTTGAATGGTTCGATGCAGACTGATTTCAATCCATATTTGTAGGGTCGGGATGCTGAGGACATCGCCGTTGCATAGATCGTGCCTACAGCCGGAAGATTTGTCGGGGACCGGGAAAATTCGTCATGTATGAAACATTCTACGGATTCAAGGAGCGGCCGTTTACGCTGACGCCGGACCCGGAATATCTCTTCATGAGCCGTCAGCATGAGACGGCGCTCACGATGCTGGAATATGGTCTGACGCTGCACGGAGGCATCACGGTGATCACCGGCGACGTCGGGTCGGGCAAAACCACCCTGATCCGGCGGGCGATGCAGATGCTGGACCCGCAATTCACGGTCGGCATGATTACCAATACGCATCGCAATATCGGCGAATTGCTGAAATGGATTCTGTTCGCTTTCGATCTCGATTATTCCAGCACCGATAAGGCCGAGCTGTATCATCTCTTCGTCGATTTCGTTGTCCGTCAATACCAGGCCAACCGGCGGACCCTGCTGATAATCGACGAAGCGCAGAATATGGACGTCGAGACGCTGGAGGAACTACGCATGTTGACGAACGTCAACAGCGACAAGGATCAAATCCTGCAACTTCTTTTGGTCGGCCAACCGGAACTAGGGGACAAATTGCGCCGTCCGGAACTGCGGCAGTTCGTGCAGCGAATTTCGTCGGACTATCATCTCTCGCCGCTCGATTTTCGTGACACGCGTTCCTATATTCGCCACCGTCTGAAGATTGCCGGCGGCGAAGCGGCGGTCTTCGATGATTTGGCGTGCGGCGCGGTGCATTATCAGACGCGCGGGGTGCCGCGGCTGATAAATTCGTTGTGCGACGCGGCCCTGGTCTACGGCTTCGCCGAGGAGCGCAAGCAAATCGATATCGACACGATTTTCGACGTCGTCGTCGACCGGAAGCGGGGTTTGCTTAGCCCATTCGTTGGCTGATTGAACTCAGTTGCCGAAAATACGGCCCGCAAAACTTACGTCGATCCTCAATAAAGTGCATTAATTATTTGATTTATAACGAAATAATTTAAGGTAGCTTGCTATCGAAAGAAGTACCTCCTTATCGGTAGGGAGCGCACTGCTATAGGTATGATGCGAAGCTGGCGATCTTCGGAAATAATCATCCGGTATGTGGTCGTCCGGTCAAAGGTCGTAGGGACTCGATAATAACAACATGACGAAATCGGTATGCGTGGTGGGGTTGGGCTATATCGGCCTGCCCACCGCCTCGTTTCTTGGCACCAAGGGATATACGGTCCGCGGCGTCGACATCTCGCAGGATGTGGTCGACACGATCAATCAGGCGCGCATCCATATCGTCGAGCCCGATCTCGATATTCTCGTCAAGTCCGCGGTGCAATCGGGCCGGCTGACGGCGGCGATGGAACCGGCCGAGGCCGACGTGTTCATAATCGCCGTGCCGACGCCGCTCAAGGACGGCAACGTGCCGGATATATCGCATGTGGAAAGCGCGACCCGTTCGATCGCGCCCTTTTTGCGGCCGGGCAATCTCGTAATTCTCGAATCAACGAGTCCGGTAGGGACGACGACCGATGTCGTGGTGCCGATCCTGGAAGAATTCGGGCTGAAGGTCGGCGTCGAAATCCATGTCGCGCATTGCCCGGAACGCGTTTTGCCGGGGCGGATCTTGTCGGAATTGGTCGACAACGACCGTATTGTCGGCGGCATCGATCCGGCGTCCTCCGACGCAGCGGCGGCGTTCTATGAGGAATTCGTTCGCGGCACGGTTTACCGGACCAATGCGATGACCGCGGAGATGGCCAAGCTGGCGGAGAACACTTTCCGCGACGTGAACATTGCGCTGGCGAACGAGTTGTCCATCATCTGCGACCGTGACTCAATCGATCCCTGGGAAATGATCCGGCTCGCCAACCGCCATCCGCGCGTCAACATTCTGCAGCCCGGACCCGGAGTAGGTGGACATTGCATCGCCGTCGATCCGTGGTTTATCGCGGCCCGGGCACCGGAACACGCGCGCGTCATTCGTAGCGCTCGCGAAGTCAATGACGGCAAGCCGGACTGGGTGGTCGAGAAGGTGCGGCACAGCGCATCTAGATTCCGCAAACCGGTCATCGGATGCCTTGGGCTGGCCTTCAAGGCGGATGTGGATGATTTGCGCGGCTCGCCCGCATTGCAGATCGTGCGGCGCCTGCAAGCCGAGTCGATTGGTGATTTGCTGGTGTGCGAACCCAATATCGAGAGCCATCCGGAATTTGACCTGATGCCGCTCGACCGCACGATCGCCGGGGCGGATATCCTCCTTCTCCTGGTCGATCACCGGGAATTCCGCGATCTCCTGAGCGTCGATCTGAAGGACAAGGTGGTCATCGACACGCGCGGCGTTATCCGATGATGCCGTGCCGTGTGCTCAGCGTGTTCGGGACCCGGCCCGAGGCGATCAAGCTTGCGCCGGTGGTGCTGCGCTTGGCTGAAACACCAGACCTGGAAAGCCGCGTCTGCGTTACCGGTCAACACCGCGAGATGCTGGACCCGGTAAATGCCCTGTTCGGAATAGTCCCGGATCATGACCTGGACCTGATGCGCAAGGGACAGGATCTTTCGGATGTCACGGCGGGTGTCCTGCTGGGCATGCGAGACGTTCTGAGGGCAGAGCAGCCGGATCTGGTCTTGGTTCAAGGCGATACGACGACCTGCCTGGCAGCGGCTCTGGCGGCGTTCTACACCGGGATAGCCGTCGGCCATGTGGAAGCCGGATTGCGGACGGGCGATCTTTCCGCGCCGTTTCCGGAAGAGGCCAACCGCATGCTTGTGTCGCGGCTGGCCCGGTTTCATTTCGCGCCGACGCAAACGGCCTGCGACAACCTGGCCGCCGAAGGCGTGCGCCCCGGACAGATTCATGTCACCGGCAACACGGTGATCGATGCGCTGCAATCCGTGCGGACCCGTCTCGAGGGCATGTCGAATACGGCCTGGGAAGGCCATATCGGGGCGGAGGTCACCGGTCGCTGGCTCAAGAATGCGGAAAAACGGGTGCTGGTGACCGGCCATCGGCGGGAGAGCTTCGGCGAGGGGTTCGAAAACATTTGCCAGGCCATTCTCGACCTATCTGTCGCTCATCCGTCCTGGCAATTCGTCTATCCGGTACATCTCAACCCGAACGTCCGCGCGCCGGTTTCCCGGCTGCTCGACGGCGTGCCGAATATCGCGTTGATCGAACCGCTCGACTATCTCCCCTTCGTATGGTTGATGAATTCCGCCGACCTTATTCTCACGGATTCCGGTGGTATTCAGGAAGAAGGACCGGCGCTTGGAAAGCCGGTATTGGTCATGCGTGACGTCACGGAACGTCCGGAGGCGGTTGCGGCCGGTACTGTCCTCTTGCTAGGTACCGGCAGGACGGCAATCGTCGAAGGCGTGGAGGGGGTTTTGATGGATCCGGAAGTTTATGGGCGGATGGCGCGGGCGCACAGCCCCTATGGCGATGGCCGGGCAGCCGAGCGCATCGTGAAGATCATCCGCGATTGGCGCGGCCTGCCCGCTGCCGGAACGCCAGTAGATTCTCGCGACGGTGCAGCGGCGCGGCATGCGTGCGGCACATCATGAGCAAGGTCGCCGTTGTCGGCCTCGGGTATGTCGGATTGCCGTTGGCGGTCGCCTTCGGCCGCATCACGGATACTTTGGGCATCGATCTGTCGGAAGAAAAGGTCGCAGACTATCGGAACGGCGTCGATCCGACCGGGGAGGTTTCCGCCGCCGACTTCGGTTCCGCCCAGGGCCTGAGTTTCGCATCCGATTTTTCCGGGCTCGCGGACGCGGATTTCATCATCGTCGCGGTGCCGACGCCGGTGGACACGACCAAGAAGCCCGATTTCGGTTACCTGATTTCGGCGAGCCGGTCGGTCGGCAACCACATGAAACGCGGCGCCGTCGTTGTTTATGAATCGACGGTCTATCCCGGGGCGACGGAGGAGATATGCCTGCCCGTGCTGGAAGAAAGCAGCGGCTACGCCTGGAAGCGTGATTTTCATATCGGATACTCCCCGGAGCGCATCAATCCGGGCGATCCCGAACATCGTCTTGAAACCATCATAAAAGTTGTGGCGGCGGACGATGCCGAGACGCTCGATGCGCTGGCCGGTTTGTATGAGCGCGTGGTCGACGCAGGCGTTCATCGGGCAGCCAGTATTCGTGTCGCCGAGGCGGCAAAAGTCATCGAGAACACACAGCGCGATCTCAACATCGCATTGATGAATGAACTGGCGATTATTTTCGATCGAGCGGGCCTGGATACGCAGGATGTCTTGGCGGCGGCACGAACCAAGTGGAATTTCCTGCCGTTTCGCCCCGGCCTTGTGGGCGGGCATTGCATCGGTGTCGATCCCTACTACCTGACCCATAAGGCGTCGGAATTGGGGTATCACTCGGAGGTCATTCTTGCAGGCCGGCGCATCAATGACGGCATGGGCGGTTTTGTCGCCGAACAGACCGTGAAATGCATGGCGCAGGGTGGCGGCCTGACGGCGGGCGCCCGCGTAAACGTACTGGGGCTGACCTTCAAGGAGAACGTGTCGGACCAGCGCAACTCGAAAGTCGTCGATTTGATCGATGGGCTTCGTGCATTCGGGCTGCATGTCTCTGCGCATGATCCCCTGGTCGAGGGAGATTCCTTCGGCGTTACCAATTACGGCTGGGAGGATCTGCCGGTCGGCGATGCGCTGGTGCTCGCGGTGCCGCATCGGGTGTTCATGGAGCGGCCGCTGGTGGAACTGGCGAGCAAGATCGCGCCGGGTGGATGCTTTATCGACGTTCAGTCGCAGGTTGATCGCACCGCCTTGCAGGATCTGGGATTGCAGGTATGGCGGCTTTGAACGGCATTTCGATTATTCCGGTATCGGAGGCTGCCCGGTGAAACAGGTCGTCCAAAATTTTCGGGACGGGAAATTGTCGGTCGAGGATGTTCCGCCGCCGACGATCCGACCGGGCGGTGTTCTGGTCGCTACGCGAGCGTCGCTGATCAGCGTCGGCACGGAGCGCAGCACGGTCGATACGGGGCGCAAGTCGCTCGCCGGAAAGGCCATGGACCGGCCGGATTTGGTGCGCAAGGTGCTCGACAAAGCGCAGAAGGATGGCGTTGTCGATACGTTGAAGATGGTGTCGTCGCGCCTCGATTCTCCGGTCGCACTTGGCTATAGCTGCGCCGGCGTTGTTGTCGAAGTCGGTGCGGGGGCGGAGGAATTCAGCGTCGGCGACCGCGTCGCCTGTGCCGGACAGGACTATGCGTCCCATGCCGAGATGGTGTTCGTGCCGAGGAATCTCTGCGTGAAGATGCCGGATGCCATTGGTTTCGAGGATGCGGCCTATGTAACCCTCGGCGCGATTGCGATGCAGGGTGTCCGCCAGGCGGACCCCAAACTTGGCGATGTGGTTGCGGTCATTGGGCTTGGCATCGTCGGTCAGCTCACAACGCAATTGTTGAAGGCGAATGGTTGTATTGTGCTGGCCTCTGAGCCGGATGCGGATAAACGCGCGCTCGCGGAACGGTTGGGCGTGGATGCGGCGGTAACGCCCGATGCCCTGGCCGCCGAAGTGTCGGCACGGAGCGACGGGCATGGTGTAGATGCCGTGATCATCGCCGCGAGTACGAAGAGCGATGGTCCCGTCGCCGCCGCGGGCGAAATCTGCCGCCAGAAGGGGCGGGTGGTTGTGGTCGGCGCTGTCGGCATGGCGGTGCCGCGTGAACCGTACTACCGCAAGGAACTGGATCTGCGGTTGTCCACGTCCTACGGGCCGGGACGCTATGACCCGTCCTATGAGGAAAAGGGCCATGATTATCCGTATGGTTATGTGCGTTGGACCGAGCGCCGCAACATGGCGGCGTTCCTGACGCTGGTGGCGGCGGGCAAGCTGAATCTCGGGGCGTTGACCAGTCATCGCTACTCGATCGAGCAATCGGAACAGGCCTATCAGGAAATTCTGTCCGGGCAGGAAGCACCGTTGGGGGTGCTGCTGAGCTACGCCGAAGACGCTACGCCGACCGCGCACCGAGCCATCCATTTGCGCGCGCGGGTCGACACGAAATCGGTGCGGCTTGGCCTTATCGGTGCCGGCAATCACGTGCGCGACATGCTCATCCCGGCGCTCAAAGGCGTGCCGGAAACGACTATTTCGGCTGTATGCACACAGCGGGGCGTGCAGGCCAAGACCTTAGGCGACCGCCTGGGCGTCGCATATTGCACGACGGATTATCAGGAAATCCTCGCCGACGACGCAATCAATGCGGTGTTGATCGGTACCCGGCACGACAGCCACGGCGCAATCGTGCTGGACGCATTGCGCGCCGGCAAGCACGTGTTCGTCGAAAAACCGTTGTGTCTGTCCAAGGAGGAGTTGGACGACATTTCCGCGCTCTATGCGGAGAAGGCCCGCGACGGGCTGCGGCTTGCGGTCGGTTTCAACCGGCGTTTCTCGGCGCATTGCGACAGGGCGCGGACGTTTTTCGCCGATCGCCGTCGCCCGCTGGTGATGACCTATCGCGCAAACGCGGGAATGATTCCCGCCGAGCACTGGATTCAGGACCCGTCGGTTGGCGGTGGCCGCATCATCGGCGAGGCGTGCCACTTCGTTGACTATCTGCAGGCGATTTGCGGCGCGCGCGTGACCAGCGTGCATGCCCGGTGCACCGGCACGTCAACGACCGATCCGGCGCAGGACGAGGCGATTTTGTCGCTCGGGTTCGCTGATGGGTCCATCGGGTCGATCGTTTACGCGGCGGGTGGCGACCGGAGCGTCGCCAAGGAACGGTTCGAAGCCATGGGAGACGGGGCCTCCGTGGTGATGGACGATTTCGCCCGCAGCGAATTTTACCGCGATGGCCGCCGGTCGGTCTTCAAGAGCCGCAAGCGCGACAAGGGATTTGCAGCGCAGATGACCGCATTCTGTGCGTCGGTGCGCGACGGCGCCGCGCCCGGCATGGCGTTCGACGATATCGCAGCGGTGACGCGCACCTGCCTGCGGGCGGTCGACAGTATGAAATCCGGTGTGGTGTACGACGTCTGATGATTGGTCCGCTCCGTAATCCGGTCAACTGGCGCAACGCGACGAACACCCTGCGGATTATTGCTAATCCCCTCACGTTTTTTATGTATCTTCTGCTACCCGTCTGGCATCCGTTGATCCGCGTACGGACGCCAACCGGAATTATAAAATTGCGAGTGCGCAACCGCGAATCGGCCAAGACCATTTTTTCGGTGTTTTGCCGCGAGGATTACCACCTCCTCGAGGCTCGAGCGATCTTTCTTGATCTCGGATCGAATATCGGAGTTGCCGCGGCGTATTTTCTTTCCAGGCATTGCGGAAGCAAGGTAATCGGCGTTGAACCCGACCCGAACAATGTCCCCTACCTGGCAGAGAATATGCGGCAGTTTGCCAGCCGGTTTGAGCATAGGGCCGTGGCTGCACACACGGCGTCTGGATCCATCGACTTCTATTGCTCGCAAGACGGTAAGTATAGCACAACGGTCGAACAAAACCGGTCGAAGGGTTGGCACCATATTGAGGTGCCCTGCACCAAGTTTGCCGATTTGTGCCGTGAAGCCACGACTGCTGCAGAAGGTCTTCCTGTCATCGTCAAGATAGACGTTGAAGGGTTGGAGACTACATTGGTCAAATCGATCGATTTCTCTCAATTTCCGGCAATTAAGCGCCTGATTATTGAGTCGACGGAATGCAGTGAATTGATTCGGCGCAAACACGTGAGAACCGTCAGGAACGGGTATATCGAGGATTTGGTTTTCGGCTAACCGGTCATGATGAGGCGGGTGTAAATCTGATCATAGAGAGGTAGCAGTCTTCCGACCTGGGTCGGTTTAGGGCATTCAATCGGTAATTAGTCACTTTGCGTAATTGAATAACGACCATGTTGAGCAGCGCGTTTACCGAGCGTCCGATTCTCGGCCGCAACATACGACCGCACTCAATAGACCTGCTGGCCGAAGTTGGCTGCCTCGCTCTACTGTCCGGCCTGGGCTGGATGCTCTTGAAGGCAATTGTGCAGGACAACCAGTTAGACCGGTAATCAGGTGTCCTAGCATACTGAACTCGGATGGCTACTAAACGAATTAGTAGAGTTTAATTTCCGTAACGCCGACACAGCGCGATTGCCGGACCTGCCATGGAGGTTTGCCGAATCCGGGGATAAGTGCCGCGCGTTGATCGCCGGCGACTTGGCGGTACTGGGGTTCCCCTGGCGCTGGCAATCGTACGAATGGCGGCGGGCGCTACGATATGGTGTGTTGGAAACCGGGGCGCTGCTCCAAACGGAGTATTGTGGTGCGATGCCTCAGGAGTTCATAACCGGTATCGGGATTGGCGACGACCCACCGTCGGGCGCCGAGACACCGGAGTGCGTATTGCTCGTGAGGGGTTGGTTTGACGACGCCGCAGCGCATTGAAATCCTGGGCGTGCCGGTCGATGCGGTGGGCATGGCGGATACGCTCGCCTTTGCCGAACGCCAGGTGGCCATGGGCGAGGGGTGTGCGACCATTGTCGCCGTGAACCCGGAGAAAGCGATGTGTGCCCGGCGGGACAACGCGCTGCTGTCGCTGTTGCGCGGGGCCAGTCTGCTCATCCCGGACGGGATCGGCATCGTCTGGGCCGCGCGGACACTGAACCTCGGCCAGTTCGGGCGAGTGCCCGGTTCGGAATTGATGCCGAAATTGTGCGCCCTGGCGGCGGAGAAGGGCTACTCGGTATTCCTCTATGGCGCCCGGCCCGAGGTGAATGAAGCGGCGGCGGACGCATTGATGCAGCGGTTCCCGCATATCCGAATTGCGGGCTGCCAGCATGGTTATCTGGCCGGGGATGCGATGCCGCGACTGATACAGCAAATCAATGAAAGTGGCGCTGATATGGTATTCGTCGCTTTGGGCAGCCCGACGCAGGAAGCCTGGATGGCGCGGCATGCGCCTTCGTTGCAGGCAAAACTGTGTCAGGGTGTCGGAGGAACCTTCGATGTGCTGGCGGGGCGGGTCCGGCGGGCGCCGAAGGCGTTCTTGGTGCTAAACCTGGAATGGTTGTATCGTTTGTTGCGTGAGCCCAGTCGGATCGGCCGTCAAATAGCGTTGCTGGGATTTGCGTGGAAGGTCTTGCTGGCGAGGATAGGATGATGGGCAATCGGCAAGTCGGAGGCCGAGTTCTGCCGGCGTTCCGAGCAGTGTTCATAGTCCTGGTCCTGTCCACCGGCCTTTCGGGGCAAGCCGACGCGGCAAATCTGATCGCGAATAGCAGCTTCGAAGCAGGCATCGATTATAAAATCACTGTCGGCCGATGGTATATCGATGGCATCCCCAGCGCTAAACTGGACAGCACGTCGCGCGTACACGGCGCCCACAGCCTGCGCATTCCCTATTCGCGGCGTGCCTATGCATCGGCGCCGGTGACCGGGGTTGAGGTGCGGTCCGCGGTGCCGGCGACCGTCGATTACCGAAGCCGCCATACTTTTTCCGTGTATTTGCGGAGCGACGTTCCGGCGCGTGGGCAACTTATCCTGACCCGGAATAGTGCGACATGGCACCGTCACAAGCCGGCCGCCCAGCGCGAGGTGTTTATCACCCGCGAGTGGCAACGGTTCAGCGTGACCTATCAGGCTGTCAAATCGGAGGAAATCTATTGGTCGGTATCGGTCAATTCGAAGAAGAAAGGACATCTGTGGGTCGATGCGGCTCAATTGGCGCCGGGACTGCCACGCGACTATCAAACGGCGCATCCCATTGAAGCGGCCTTGAGCAGCGATCGTCTGGGTCGAATCTTTGCGCCTGATGAGACACCAACGGTTACGCTGGGTGTGTACAACGGCGGCGGTTCTACGGCGAAGAACCGGCGCTACACTGTCGATGTTTTCGACGAGGGCGGCGCTCGGCTGCTGTCCAAATCGATCGGCGTTACGGTGGGTGCGGGGCAGGGAAAGCGCATCGTCGTCTCCCTGCGAATGCGGCGGCGCGGATTGTTTCGCGCCGTACTCCGGGGACCGGGGGCTAAGTCCGCGGAAAGCGAGCTACTGTTTTCGGTCCTGCCGCGGCCGCGCAAAATGTCGCCGGAGCAAAGCGCCTTCGGCGCCTATCTGACGGTGGCGCCGGAACCGCTCAAGATCATGCAGCGGATCGGGTTCCGTTGGATCGGTAATTCGACGTCAAACACGCGCATAATTTATTGGAACGTGGTCGAACCGAGGAAGGGGAAATTCCTTTGGTACGACGACGACGTGAATCGTGCGCTGGCCGCGGGTTTTCGCTTCATGTTTACGCTGGACCCCTGCCGTACCCCGCGATGGGCCGGCCGTTATGGGGTCGTCGAGCGCCGCCAGCTGTGGCTGCGGTATGTGCAGGCGATGGTGCGCCACTATGGCGACCGGGTGAAATACTGGATGATCGGCGACGAAGTGCACGATGTCCGCAAGAAGTCATACAAGCGCAATTGCTGGACCAACGCGGCCGAATACGCCGCATGGCACAGGGCGGGTTATCGGGCGATCAAATCGGTGCGGCCCGATGCGGTGGTCATTTTGAATTCTTGGCCCGGGTTTACGCGCAACTTGTTCAAGGTGATGGGGCCGAAATATGTCGATGTGCTGGCGGCCAACGCCTATCACGCGCCGGTGCCGAATTTGCAGCGGATGAAGGTCATCGCGGATCGGCATGGCATTCGCCGCCGCTGGGCGCCCGGTATCGGCAATTTCACGCTCGCATTTTACCGGGATCATATCGCGCCGGAGCGGCGGTCACGGGTCAATGCCAGGACCTGGCGCAGGGGAACGGATCGGATTCTCCGCAGCGCCATCGAGACCTTTTCGCTCGGATACGAGCGGTTCTTTCACTACACGGCAACCTATGTCTCCAACACGCACCGCAACAGCATATTCGAAGCCGATTCCGCATTGAGCCCTTTGGGCGTTCAACTCGGGGCAATGGCGTGGCTGCTTGATGGCTTCTCGAAAGCCGCCGAGGTGCCGTTGTCGAGCGGGAGCAAGAGCTTTCGGGTACACCGGTTCGACCGGTTTGACGGATCTTCGATGTTCGCGATCGTCAGCAACATAAAATCGCGACAACGGCTGCGATTGCCGGGCATTTCGACGGATCGGTTACAGTTGTTCGATCGCTTCACGAATCCGGTACGGCTATACACCGCCGGCAAGGATACGGAACTGCGGATCGGCGGCGATCCCGTCTTCCTGAAAGTTCCGGCGTCGCGCGCCGACGCCGTCGCCCGTGCCTTTACCGGTTCCGCGCATCGCATCGTTGGCCTGCCCGCGGCCAAATCCAGGCAGATTCGAGGCAATTACGCCATCCTGCGGGGGCTGAAAGATGGCGCTCAACGCAGGAATCCGAATATCAGCCTGTGGTACCGCTCGAACAGACTGGGCTGGACGGAGATCATGCGGTATCGGGCATCTGCCTTTGAGGGCACTTATCGAGCGCGCAAGGATGGTTTCGAAATCACGTGGAATATTCCCAAGACCGACAAATCGTTCTTCCTGGAGCCCGGCGCGATGCCGGGCGACTTGATCGAGGGCGCCGGTATCTGGCAGTCGAGGGTGAGCAAGGGCCGGCAGAGCTGGACCATGGGGGTCTTTCGCGCCGGGCGAAAACCGAAGCTGCGGAAAATTGAAGCGGGACCGGCGGGGGTAGCGGTGTCCCGGTCGACGAACTATGTGATTTTCGCAATAAATGGATTGAAGATCGCCGTCGATAACCAGTCAGGCGGCAAACGGGACGGTGGAAACTTTCCGGGGTGGCAGATGTTGGTGCGACAAAAGAGTGAAGCGTTCTTTCACGGGTATTTCCGCGCGACGGGTAAACCGCTGCGACTGACAACGACAATTCGCGCGGTGGAATAGATTGACGGCGCAAGGTCCGGTCAGCGCGGAGGCGAGCCGGCAATCTCGAACAATCGGTCCGCCACCAAGGTAATACTGAACCGGGATTGTGCCGTCGCGTGGAGGTGCTTCCGCACGTCAACGATATCCGGACGGTTCATGTATTCCTGGATGGCGGTACGGGCGTCAGCGATGGAATCGATCCGTATTCCCAGTCCGTCTTTCACAAGGATGTCATCGGGATCGACGTCGAAGGAGACGACGGGTACGCCGCGCGACCAGGCCTGTATGAAGGTGTTCGGGAAGCCCTCGTCGCTGCGTTTCGAAGTGCTGACGAAGACGGATGCACGGCCGAACCAAGTCAATGTTTCGTCGAACGGGACATCGATGTGCCACTCGAAATTCTCTAAGGCCTTGGCTTGCCGTTCGAAGTCGGCGATATCGACGTGGGTCTCTCCGGAAAAGCGCTTTGAAATCATGATGAAACGAAGCGGCAAGTCGGCGCAGGCCTGTGCGAGCTCCAGGAACAGCTCGGGGCGTTTCCCGGCGCTGAAGCCTGCGACCCATAGGACTACGGGTGGCGATGATTTTTCAGGCAGCCGATCGGGGATATCGTGTCCCGATGGGAAACGATAGGCGCGGCGGCCAAAATTCGCCTGGAATGTGTCAAATTGATCTGTGTTCTGGACACAAGGATGGGTCACCCATCGCAATCCGATTTCGCGCGAAATATCTTTCAAGCGGGCGATGGCTAGCAAGGCCGCGCGCTTGTGGATGGGTCTTTTGAATCGTCGCAACATCGCGCGCTGGCGGCGCGTGAAAAAGCTGCGTACCGGGATGGAATCGTCGGTACATATCCACAGAAATTTGATGCCGTTACGCCTGCAATACCAACCGATCAAGGATTCCACGCCTGACGTGGTTCGGTGGATAACGATATCCGGACGTGCCGTGCCGAGCGCGCGGGCATAGCGGGGAAAATTGAATATATCGAGACGCCGGCCACCCTTGATCCAGCAGGTTTCGACGCCGTCGATTGTCTCTCGAAGCGCGTCCTTGCCGGAAAGGCTTTCGCAAATATAGGTGACGTCGACGCCGCGGTGCGCCAATTCCCGCGCCAGTAGCCAAGCCTGGACTTCGGCCCCGCCGATGCGCTCAGTGTAGTGATATTTGGCGACGATGCAGACATTCATGCGGCGCTACCGGCTACCGGCGCGGCCCGGAGACTCATCCGGTTTACGTGCCGGAATTTTTCGGGCGAATACCTCGATGATGGGACCGCCGATGGACAAGCGATTGAGCAATTGCCGATATCCGTCTTTTGCGAATGTCTCGACGGCGGACAGGGGCCTGCGGCGTGGACGAAACATGTTCAGCTCGAGAATTTCGAATCCGAACCGCCGCAGATATGCGCGAACCGATCGAGGTGTGAAAAAATACATATGATGGAGGCGTTTGTCCGGTGGCAGCGTCACATATCTGCCAAATAGCGCCTTCAACTCCTGGGTCAATTCGCCGAATTGGTTTGGAACCTCCAGCAGCAGGATCCCGCCGTCCGAAAGGAGTTCATGGCTCCTGCGCAACGCCAGGGACGGTTGACGGAAATGTTCGAGAACATGGTGCATATGGATGATGTCGAACTCCGTGCCCGCCGGGAATTCATGGGTCTCGATCATGCCCGGTATCAGATCCACGTTCCAAATTTGCGCGGCAAGATCGCAATGTTCGCCGAGGTATTCCAGCCCGTCCGCGACAAAGCCCTGGGATCGGGCTGTGTGCACGAAGGTCCCGAGCCCCGCGCCGATATCGAGCAGCCGTTTCCCCGGCGTCAGGGCCGCCAGTCTCGCGAGTTTCGTTTCGTAAATTGGCCGCCGCTGTTTCTCGACTGTGACCCGGTCGCCGCGTGCCGGGTAGGCGTCGTAGATTTGCGACAATTCCTGGTCGGTGGGTTTGGGGTGCAAGGCCTTCAAGGCGCATGCTGCGCACGATACGACGCGCCATTTGCTGTTCAGAATCGATAATCGTCGCGACAACCGTCGGCGAACTTGATATGTGCCTGCCCCGCAATAATCGCATACAAAGTCCGATATCTCCGCGGTGGTGGCGAACGACGGCGAACCCAGGGTCTCGAAATCAGTCATTCAGGTAAATTGATCTATGTCGAAAATTGGCCAATTTGGCGTGCCAGCCGTTCGAAGGCGGCCAAATCCTTCATATTCTTTAAATGCCTTTCTGTACAGTTACCCGGTTTGGGGAAACTTGCCTATTTAGTGGCAAATAGTGCCGAAGTATATCATGGAGAAATATTTAGAACGATATTCAAGAAATTGCAGAAAAATGGACTATAAGATCTGATCGATATGGATAAGAATATAATAAATAAAGCATCCAGCTCTGGTTATGCTTCAATTGTACTCAAGACCATGCAGCAAATCCTTGCGTTCGGGGCTGTTGTGTTGCTGGTCCGAACGTTGTCGCAGGAAGACTACGGCGTTTACAGCATCCTGTATGGAACTATTCCACTGATCAATATTGTGGCATCGCTCGGCTTGCCGAGTGTCCTGTTGCGGTACCTGCCTGAGTATTATTCGAAGAATGAATTTATTCTGGCCGCCCGGCTGGTCGGCTTTGCAAGTGTCGCCCGGATTGTCTCAAGCGCTCTTATCCTGGCGGCGGTGATCGTCTACTGGGAAACCTTTGCCGGATTGCTGAAGGTTTCGGAATACCGGGAATACTTCGTTGTTTTCGCTATTTGTATTCTCGCATTTCAGCAAATGGGCTTGCTGCGAATATCTGTGGAATCGCACTTTCTGCACAAGGGCAGTTTCATCCTGCAGATTTGCGCCGTCTCTGTGCGCGCAGTGGGGTATGGGGTTTGCTTTGCAGCGGGCCTGGGTCTTCTTGAGATCATCGTGATCGATACCACGGCAAACCTGTTCCTGATGCTGGGATATACGGTGCTATACCGACGTCGGGTGCCGCGGCATCTCGGCGATCAGTCCCGATTTGAGCCGAGTGAACGGAAGCGGGTGGTGCGCTACGGCGCGTTCAGCAACTTCAACGATGTGGGTGGGCAGCTCCTGAACGCCAATGTGAACTATTTGATTATCGCGTACTTTCTCTCTCCGCTCGAAGTCGGCATATACGCCTTCTGTCATGGCCTGGTGAGTAGGATCGATCGTGTAAGTCCGATACGTTATCTGGCAACTGTGATCCGGCCGGCCTTCATTTCGATTGGCGTGCAGTCGAGCCCGGAGCGGATCCGGAATATGATCCAGTTCCTGGTCAAGCTCGTTGGCGTATTCTTTGCGCCGGTATTTTGCTTTTTCTATCTCGTCGGCGGGGATTTCATCGAGCTGGTTTTCGATAAATTCCAGCAGAATGCCAATATCTTCGTTTTGATTCTTGGCTTTGCCGCGATCAACGCCATGGCATTTCCTATCGGTCTGGCGGCGGAGTTGCGCGAGCGCGCGGACATCATTCTCTATAGCAAGGTCTTCGGTCTCTTCAGTCTAGCAATCAGCCTGATCGCGATTCCCCGTTTTGGTATTGCCGGCGCCGTGTTTGCCGTCGGCATCGGCACCTTCCTGAAGAACGTTTTCATATTCTGGTTTGTCCGAAAGGAATTTCCGGCGCGGCCTCTCGTGACCTGGGGCGCGCGTACCGCAGTATTCTGGACGGTGGTTGCGGTGTTGACGTCCTTTCTGATCGAGCAGGGAATGCCGCTGCAGAACCTCATTCTGGCGAGCGTCTGTTTCCTGTTCGGCGGTGCTTTGTATTTTCACAGCTTTGTCGGCTGGGACGAGACCGAACGCCGTTTCCTGTTGAAATTGCTGGATCGTAAAGGGCTGCGGTTGTTTAGTTTGATTGTCGTGGGTCGGACCGTCAGAAACCGAGAATCCTGAATTACAAGGGTGGCTACGATGACGGCGGCTTACACTCCGCTGATGCATCTGTTTTGCGGACAAACTTAAATGCTCAATCTACCAAAGAAAGTGCCGGTGCCGGCGAAGCTGGCTCTCCCCGCCATTCTCGTCATGGCACTGCTGGTCAATCTGACGTCCTTCCGTCCGGGGCACGATTGGAACGGCGATCCGGCATGGTACCTTGTGCAGGCGCGGGCAATCATAAGCGGCACAATGGAGCAGGTCGCGCAACAGGGCGCTTTCCGCAATGCGAATTCCGAGGGTTACCAGCCCGGGCCCGAGATATATCCATGGGGCTACCCATTTCTAATCTCCCCGATACAAGGGGCCAGTCTTACGGTTTTGAAACCGTTCCTGTATTTATTTTATATCGCGGGATTCTCACTGCTGTATTTGCTGTTTCGGGAACGGCCGTATCGGCTGTGGGTGATCAGCGCGCTCGCCCTCAGCCCCTGGCTGTTCGAATTCAAGAATGCCCTTCAGCCGGCCGCTCCGTTCTTCGCCTCTGTGATGCTGGGGCTATTGGCTATCAAGCACTATGTCATCGATCGTCGCGGCCACTCACCGGTGCTGCACGGTGCGATTGTCGGCGTTGCATTGTTCATGGCGTATTGGATCAAAAGCCAGGGCCTGGTCTTGCTCGTTACTTTGGCGCTCGTCCATATTCGGCTGGGTCCGA
>CAJHYV010000344.1_pt1 | contig 31879 bp, 28 predicted proteins | sample 9198851 | NCBI WGS metagenome assembly CAJHYV01 (sample SAMEA7708375, study PRJEB35096) | sediment metagenome | biome: marine neritic benthic zone biome [ENVO:01000025]; feature: sediment [ENVO:00002007]; material: shallow marine sediment [ENVO:03000034] sea grass bed [ENVO_01000059] ...
CCGGCGCCGTGTCGGCTCTTTGCCTGGTGGCGCTGTTGGCCGTTACGACGCCGAGCATAGCTTCGGCGGGTGACATGCTCGACCGCAAAGGCGATGACGCGGAGACCAAGGGAGACATCCTGCGGGCGAAGCTGAAAGCCCGCATGGCGCGTCAAAAAGCGGGTAAAGGCGCAGGGGACGGCGTGATTGTCGGCGAGTGCGGCGTCAATATCGGTAATCAGATCAACAAAAAGCGCGCCGGCAATACAAAGATCACCGTGGTGGTCGAGAAGCCGATCGTCAACATGGGCAACTGCAAATAATTCCAATGGACAAGATATTCAAAGTGACGCTAAGCGCGGCCTTCATTTTGTCGGGCTGCATGGGAGATCCGCCGACTGAAACCTCAGAAGTCGTCCAGGTCGCACGCCCCAAGGCGACTGCGAAGCGTATCGATACGGGGATGAACGAGGCGCTGCAATGTTTCGGGCGCATGCTGGCGGAGAATAATGTTCAGCCATTTTCCGTCATGTCGACCGGATTGCCTGATAAGACCGGCAAGATCTATACGACCACCCAGGAAGGCACATCCGCCGGCCCGGCAACGAAAGACATGATGATCACGGCCATTTCGACAATTTCCGTCGAGAGCCAGGCGGTTTATTTCATCGAATGGGGCGTGGTAACGCCGGAAGGGGTCTCCTCCAATGTCAAGGGCTTGGGCTCAATCGTCCCTGACTACTTCATTAGCGGCGGCATTACCCAGGTCGATGACGGTATCGCAGATAAGACCACGTCAATCGGCGCCGAGGTTTCGTCGGGTGACGTCAGCGTCGGTGGCAGCTATAGCAAAGACTTCAATGTCGGCTTGGTCACGATCGACATGAGCATCGGCAAGCTTCCGGAACGCTATATGATTCCGGGGCTGAGCGTGAGCAACACGATCGCGCTTGCCAACAAGGGCACGGCGATCGGCGCCGAAGCGACCATATCGAAGTTTGGGATTTCCTATGATGTGAGCGATCGGCGGAAGAACGGCGTGCAGCAGACCGTGCGCGCGCTCATTGAACTGGGCTTGATCGAAACGATCGGGCGCAAGGAAGGGCTGCCGTATTGGCAATGCCTCGACCTGGATTCCACGCGGCCGGCCATAGTACAGCAAATGCAGACATCGTATGGAGCGATGGCCTTGCCGGTTCGGACGAAGTTCGTGCAGCGGAAGCTCAAACAGGCGGGATATTATCAGGGCGAAGCCAACGGCAAAAATGATGCGGCGACGCGTCAGGCTATTCAGCGCTATAAATCGAAGAACAACCAGGTGCCGACCAGCGAGGTTGATTTCAATCTCTATATTGCGCTGTCCTCGCAGAAGTTCGCTGTGCCCGCGACACAAGCGCATATGAACCCGACCGCGGCGGCGGCGGCGACATTCAAACGGCTAAGCGCGCCGGATCGGGCGGAGCAGGCCGAAGAGAAACGCGCGTCTCTACCCGCAGCGGACGCACAGCCCGGTACGGCCGGAGCCAGCACCGCTTCCAAGCAAGGCAAGATCGATCTGTCGGTGCGCGCGACCAACTCGGTCTATCGCAAGGGTGATAAAATCGCGCTGAAGGTTAAGCTGTCCGACACCGGGTATCTACACTGTTATTATAAGGATTCTCTCGGCAACATTTCGCGGGTATTTCCAAATCGATTCGTCCGTAACGCCCGCATTGCCGGTGGCAAGGAGGTCCAAATTCCGGGCAGGGGAATGGGTTTTTCAATCGTCGCCGACGTTGAAAGATCATCTCAATCGTTTCGGTGTTTTGCGGCCCGCGCCAATCTCAATAGCAAGCTGTCGACTGGGCGCCTAAAGACCGACCTCGTTCCGATGAAAATGACAGATCTGTCCGAGCTGTCGGGCTTCTATTCGGCATCCGGCAAAAGTAAGGTCGCGGAGAGGTTGGTAACGGTTTCCATCCAGTAAGGTCTTAGCAGCGGAGGAATTCCGGGATGCGCTCCATACCACGCAGCGCCAGGACATTGGGGTTTCTTCTCGCCGTGGTGGCGATTGGAAACGGCGGGGGACCGGCGCAGGGCGCAGACCGCGCAAAGCCGCACAAGATCAAGTCGGCAACCCATCATTTCGTCGCGCGCTCGATCGTCGTCCCGGCGTCACTCGCACATTTTGAAATCGTGGCGAATGACAAGCCAAAGATCACGATTGTTCTGACCGGATTGGCCAAGCTGGTCGATACGGTACAGTTCGACGTTTCGAATGGCATCCTTACTATTCAGGATGAATCAACACGGCTCGACTACACTATTGTATCTGATCGGCAAAATATTATTGTCGGGTCCGGTAATGTTATAGTGAATAATATTGGAACACCTTCTTCTTCCTCAAGAAAAGCTACAAAGTTTTCTGAAAGTGAGATGAAATTACTTCCATTAACTTTTAAGATTTCCGCTCCGAAACGAATTGCTGTTCGGTTTGAAGGCGCGATGGGACGGATCAAGTTACGCGGCCTTACCGGGAACCATCAGATAGAACTAGCAGCCAACGGCGAGTTATCCGCAGAGCGACTCGCCGGTCAGCTTTCCCTCAAGGTCTCAGACAATACCGCGACCAACATCAGCCGAGCAACATTAGACCGCCTATCGATTCATGCGGGTGACAACGCGGAGGTCGAATTCTCGGGCTCTGCCAAACAGGCGTCCGCCAGCGTCACGGAAAATGCGGAAATTGAGATTTCCGGTACCGCGGACAAAGCAGATTTCTCTGCGTCGGAAAACGGCACGATTACTGCCAGCGGTGATATCAAATCTGTGACGCAAAAAAAATCAGACAACGCCGACATCGAGGTTCGCTGATCGGGACATCAAACGGTGAAACGCGGAACTCAGTTAAGTTCGCGGCACGCCGAAAGCAGCAGATCCACGGCTCTATTAACTTGTGGTTTCCCAAGATTATCGAGAATGCACTGCCATTCCTTCTGCTTCTTGGCCTTCCGCTTTTTATCCTGCACGGTATTTGGCGATTGTTTGAGGCCTGTGAGACTCAGGCCGCTGTTGGCGTCGGTCGTTGACGGGACCGCAACCCACGCGAAGGCCGAAAGAGCGATCGCAACCACCGCCAACGATGCAATTTTACTTTTCATTACCACCTCCATTAAATCAATCGAGAGCAAATCACGCCAGCGGACCCAATAGTCGGACTGCTCGGCTAGGATGAAAGTCCAGCAGAGAAATCGTTACAGCCCGCCACAAGATGCTGGCGAGCCGGCGTACCCAAGATGACGTTTGCGCCGATTACTGTCCGAGGTTGGTAATCACGACCCGCCGATTGACCGCAGCGTCAGGATTGGTTTCGTCGAACAGTTCACTTTCGCCCTTGCCAACGGGTTGCAACATGGCGTCTCCCAGGGAGCCCACGCGCATCAAATACTGCTTCACGGCCCAGGCGCGGCGTTTCGACAGCTCGAGATTGTATCTATCCGAACCAACGGCGTCGGTGTGACCCTCGACGCGAAATCGATCTTCTTTCAGCGCATCGGTTGTCAATGCCTTGGCAAGGCTGTCCAGTTGTTGTTTGGCTTCCGGCGTCAGTACCGCTGAATTGAATTCAAAGGAAATGAGCGCTTGTGCCGATGGCTTTGGCTGGTCTTTTTTGGGGCCGTCCATGACGATACCGCGAGTCCGGCCCATCGGGTTTGCCTTGAGAGCGTTGACCCATTCTTCGGCGGTGGCGGACCGCTTCATGAATTTGCCGTGTTGCTGCGCGATCGCGGGACCGCAGATCGCAACGGCGAATACGGCAACCGTCAGGTGACGGAACAGGGAAGTGTATGGATTTCCGGCCATGATCCTCCGTCTCCTCTATCGTAATCAATGCAAATAGCCTTGCATTGAGTGTACGAAGTTGGGCGAAACGGATCAACTGGCCTTCAATTTAGCGAGCGGCAATTTGGCGGTACCTACACCCGTCCCGACCGCAAGACGCGTGCGGCATCGTCCGGTCAAGACGATGCCGTGTACAAATCGGCCTGGAACCGTGCCCAAGCCGACAACGCCGCAGACGCGCCTATGCGTGTTGCAGGAATTGGACCCCGAGTTGCTGGCCTTTCCGGCGAACAACTTCGCAAAGGTAGGATTGGCCGGGCATGCGCAATTCGAAGAATTTCGGCACTTGCGTGACGTCCGTTGGGCGGATCTGGGCGCCCTTGCCGGAGAGATCAAGAATATCGCAATGCACAATCTGATTATTTTGCGGGGTAGTAATGTATCCGGTCAGGTCCGATTCGGCACGCCGCGCTTGCCGCCGGTCACCCGGCGTGTGCCGCGACGAATTGGATCGCCGGGGTCGGAACTCCACCTCTTGAAACTTATGGCTATTAAACATTTCCTATCACCGAACCGAATATTTTTATGATTCCACGATTCCTTAAGGTTAATTTATGGGTATTGAAATTTGGTTAAAATCCCGAAATTAGGATCAAAATCCCCTAACAAACACCCGAATGCACATTGGGTGCACCGGCGCTCGACGGAATATGGGCAAGCCTGTATCCATTGCCGATGATGTATTGGAGCCTGATCGCCGCGGCCTCGCTTTCCATATGGATTTATCTGCTTGTCATGAGGGGCGGATTCTGGCGCGCCGACCAGCGGCTCGATGGACCGCCCGACAAACGGGAAGCGTGGCCGGAAGTGATTGCGCTCGTCCCGGCGCGGAACGAGGCGGAGGTGGTCGGCCGCTGTATAGAGTCCCTGTTGAACCAGGATTACCCGGGGGAACTGCGGGTGATTCTGATCGACGATCACAGCACCGACGGAACCGGAAGATGCGCGCGTGCCGCCGCATCCGGGACCTTGCGGCCGGAGGCGATTACGGTCATTGGATCTGAGCCGCTGCCGCCCGGTTGGGCAGGCAAGGTTTGGGCACTATCGGAAGGGTTGCGGGCTGCTGACGGCCGAACTCCCGATGCCCGGTATCTCTGGTTAACGGATGCGGATATCGTTCATGATCCGGTCAATTTACGCCGCCTCGTCGGCAAGGCGGAAGTCGAAGATCTCGACCTGGTATCGCAAATGGTTGTTTTGCTCTCCGATGGGTTCTGGGCCCGGCTGCTCATCCCCGCATTCGTCTATTTTTTTCAGAAGCTTTATCCATTTCGCTGGGTCAACGAGCCCCATCGAGCGCCGGCGGCAGCAGCGGGAGGCTGCGTGCTGTTGCGCCGGCGAGCCTTGACCCGGATTGGCGGGTTCAATGCCATTCAGGGCGCGCTGATTGATGATTGCTCGCTGGCTGCGGCAATAAAATCGCGCGGGCGGAACGGGGCAGGCCGCATCTGGCTCGGCCTGACACGGTCGGCAACCAGCCTGCGTCGCTATCACGGATTGCGTGGGATCTGGCGAATGGTCGCGCGGTCGGCCTATACGCAGCTGCGATATTCCAAAGTGCTGCTGCTCGGCACTCTCCTTGGCATGGCGATGACGTATGTTGCGCCACCACTGATCTTACTCGCCTTGCCGTTGCATGGTTTTCCGGTCGCCGGCGGTCTCGCAGGGCTGGCCTGGCTGTTGATGGCGTTGAGTTTCCTGCCAATTTTGCGGCTATACGGGCAGCCGGCCGGGTTCGCCCCACTCCTCCCAGTGGCCGGTCTTTTGTATGGTGCCATGACGATGGACTCTGCGATCGCCCATTGGCGTGGTCGCGGGGGGGCGTGGAAAGGCCGTTTGGAGCCCTCATCCCATCAGAACGATTAGAAATCGGCAGCACGGCGCATAATCGGCGCGTCAATACCGTCGGCCGAATCTGCCATGGTACCTGGGTCTTCCACGATATTTGAAGTGTTTGCCATGGCCGCCATGATTGCCGCGATAGTGGCCACCCTTATAACCACCGCCATGACCGCCGTGATGGCCGCCATAATAATGGCACCCGCTGAGGGCGATGAGGGCGGTCACTGCGGCACCGCCGATAAGAATTTTCTTGATTCTGTTCGGATTGAGTTCGACCACAAGAGCCTCCGATACCGCTGTTGTATTGCTTGATCGGAAGTTTTATCATTTTTGCAGTCAATTTTACAAGCGTTTTTATATATATTTATAAATGCGGTTCTGGCGGTAACCGCCTTGCTGCCTATCGGATAAAAGAACCCTCCCGCCCAGGGGAATGGCGGGAGGGTTGCCGTACCGGGTCGGAGGCCCCGGGCCGGCTCAGGCTCGCCGCAGGGGGAGGGCGACGAATCTTTGCTGTGAGCGCCGATTGACCAGAAACAGGACAGTTTTGCGAGTATGCTGTTTCGCCCGTTCTATGCGCCTTCGGACGTCATCCGGTGTTGCAACGCTTTGGTTCCCGACTTCGACGATTACGTCGCCGGGGGCGATGCCTTTTCTCGCCGCACGGCTGCCGGCGGCTACTGCCACGACGGCGACGCCGTCGATGCTATCGGGAATACCGAACTGACGCCGCGCGGAATGATCCAACCGGCTCAACCGCATCCCCATCAGGTGCTGTTTTTGGGTGGGCAGCGATGCGACTTCCGGCGATCCCGGTCGCGCGCCGATGATCGTGGTCAGGTCCAGTTGCTTTCCTTTACGGACGATACCGAGCGACACCGATCGCCCAGCGGGAATGTGGGCCACCATGCGTGGCAGTTCACGGGCGTTTTTCACGGCCTTTCCATCGACTTCGACAATAACGTCACCACGCAACACACCTGCCTTGGACGCAGGTCCGCCTTCGTTGACCTTGGATACCATGGCACCCCGCGGCTCGCCCAGACCCAGGCTATCGGCCAGGTCCGGCGTGACCGATTGGATGTGAACCCCGAGCCAGCCACGCGCGACCTTGCCCTTTTCCCGAAGCTCGGTAACGACTCGTTTTGCGGCGGAGGCGGGAATGGCGAAGCCAATGCCGACACTGCCGCCGGTCGGCGAGAAAATAGCCGTGTTCACGCCGATAACCGTTCCGTCGATATTGAAGGCGGGTCCGCCGGAGTTTCCCTTGTTGATGGGAGCGTCGATTTGAATGAAATCGTCATACGGCCCCTGACCGATGGTGCGATGATGGGCCGAGACGATCCCGGCGGTGACCGTATGGCCGAGGCCGAAGGGATTGCCGATCGTCACCACCCAATCCCCCACTTTCGGCGCCGGTGCGTCATTGAACGCCACATGCGGTAACGCTCGGTCCGAATCGACTTTCAACACGGCGAGATCGGTCAGCGGATCGCGGCCGATCAGTTTGGCCTCGAACTCGGTGCCATCCTGCATCTTCACGCGGATAATTTTGCTCCCGCGCACGACGTGATCATTGGTGACGATGTACCCCGCCGGATCGATGATGAAACCCGAACCGGCACCCTGCAGGGGCCGCCGCGGCATTGGCTGTAATCGCTGACGGTCTTGCCCCGGCTGTGCGCGGAATTGCCGGGATGGGTCGCCGCCGAAGAAGCGTTTGAGGAAATCCTCCATGTCCTCCGGGGCGCCGGAAGGCGCATCGCCGCGGCCGGACGCCGACGCGGCTTCCGCGTTGTGGGTCACTTGGATGCTGACGACGGCGGGGCCCACCTTTTCGATGACCTGAGAGAAACTGCGCGGCAGCGCCGACGACGCTTCGGCCGTGACCGCAGCCGACGGTGTCGCCTGGACACCGCTTTCACTGAGCACGCCGATCGCGGCACCGGCCGCGATCAATGTCATCGTTGCGATCACCGTCGACCGTGTCTTATAGCCTTGCAACAAGCGTGATTTCAGTCCCATCGATCCAACTCCATCTCCGTGAAACGGGGTGTGACCGGGCCGGAACCGCGACTATGGCTACAGGAACATCGTTCGTCGCACAAAATCGTCCCGGTCACATTACGGACAGTAGCAGCGCCGTACTTACGGTACGCTTTCGCCAATCTTACAAATCCGTAAGGTTGGCCGGCTTATTGACGGGGTTGAGAAGTATGGAAGTGAACGCGCCGGAATCGGCTTTATTCGATATCGATGACGATATTGCCGCCACCATCCAGCGAAACCAGGGAATTCGGCGGCACGACAACCGTTGAATCATATTCCTCGATGATCATGGGGCCAGAGCAGGGCGTTACCGTCAAGGCGCCGCGGGAATAGATCCTGGTCGGCACTTCGCCGATTTCCGGGCCGAAATACACGGACCGTTCGGCCTTTCCCGTATCGGATGTCGGGTTCATATCACGCCAGACGCCTTCCTGCTCGACGCCGCGCGCAATCGTCGCGATGAGGTGGCAATTGACCAATTCAAAGGTCGCATGGTCAGAGCGGTGACCATAGCTCCGCTCATATTCCGTCTCAAAAGCGCCTTCGGCGTCGGTTAGCGCCGCCTTGAGGGGCTGGTCATGCGCAAACGGCACCATGATTTCGGAAGATTGCCCTACATATCGCATATCCACCATCGCGGAGAAGGAAACCGAGGATTCGGCGATGCCTTCTTCCGAAATGCGTTTCAGGAGGTTACGGCGCATCTCCACGAAAACATCTTCGATGTCCGATACCTCTTGCGCCCGCGTCCGGGTCAGGACCGTCCGGGTAGTATGATGCTCGACCGCGGCGCGCAGCAGGCCGAAGGCACTGAACAGGCCTGGAGCCGGGGGGACCAGAACACGCCGAATGCCGAGCGCGCGCGCGATACCGGCCGCATGGATCGGTCCTGCGCCGCCAAACGCCATCATGACGAAATCCGCCGGGTCGCGGCCGCGTTCGACCGACACGGATTTGATTGCCCGCACCATATTCGAGTTGGCGACTGTGTAGATACCGTGTGCAGCCTCCAGCAGCGCCATCCCAAACGGCTCGGCGATCCGGGTGGCAATCGCGTCGCGGGCCAGCGCACCGTCGACCTGCAAGGCGCCGCCGGCGAGTGATCCGTCATGCAAATATCCCAGCACGAGATTGGCGTCCGTAACGGTCGGCGCTTCGTTGCCCATGCCATAACAGACGGGGCCGGGGGATGCGCCTGCGCTGCGCGGGCCGACCCGCAAGGCGCCGGCGTCGTCAATCCCGGCAATGCTGCCGCCACCCGCGCCGACTTCCGAAATATCGATCACCGGAATGCGCAGCATGTAACCGCCGCCACGGACCAGCCTGCTGCTCACCGAAACCGGTGCGCCGACTTCGTAATCGCGGGCGCGCAGGATTTGTCCGCGCTCGATGATCGACGCCTTGGTCGTCGTGCCGCCCATATCCAGGGTGATGACGTTATCATGGCCAGCCGCACGGGCCGCTCGCGAGGCCGCCACCACACCGGCCGCCGGGCCGGATTCGATGATCGTAACCGGCCGTTCCGCCGCCGTTCGCGCCGGCACCAGACCGCCATTCGACTGCATCACCAGGATCGGCGCGGTGACGTCGATGTCCCGGAGTTGCATACGCAAGGCGGTTAGGTAGCGGTCGATCAGCGGCCCCACATAGGCGTTCACCACGGTGGTGCTGCTACGCTCGAATTCCTGAATTTCCGGCAAAACTTCTGATGACAAGGAGATATGGACGTCCGGAAGCCGTCGGCGCAGATAGGCCCCGGCGGCGCGCTCATGGACCGGATTGCGGTAGGCATGCAGGAAGCAGACCGCGACCGCGGATACATTTTCCTGAATTATCGAGTCAATAATACCGTCTAAATCATTGATTTTAATTTCTTCCAGAACCTTGCCTTGGGCATCCAACCGCTCCGATACCTCGTAGCGCAAGCCGCGCGGGACGAGCGGCAAAGGTTTTTGCCAATCGACGTCGTAGGAAGTGGGAATACGGATGCGGCGCAGTTCGAGAACGTCGCGAAATCCCGCGGTCGTGATCAGCGCCGTCCGGACACCCTTGCGTTCGAGAATTGCGTTGGTCGCAACAGTGGTCGCGTGAACCAGCTCGGCCACATCGCCGCCGCCCTTCGCGGCGCTTTCGATCAGGTACTTGCGCACGCCATCGACGATCGCGCGGGCGTAGTCATCGGGTGTGGAGGGCAATTTACGTTTTTCGAGATGGCCATCCGGCTCGAGAAATACCAGATCCGTAAAAGTGCCACCGATATCGACGCCAATCCGGATGCCGGGGAGAGAGCCTTCAGTCATTGCCGGAGAAATCCGTCGGCGCATCGCGGAGTTGGCGCGTGCGGGCTTCGTCGACTTGCCAGGGCGGACCGGTAATTGCGACGCGGTAGTATTGTTCGGCGCCCTGCGGCGTGACCTTGCCGTTCCAGACATCGTCGAGCACCGACGCCGGATCGCGTTCGAACGGATCGCCGTAGCCGCCGGCACCCGCCGTGACATGGCGCATCGCCTGACCGCGCAGGATGGGGCGGACGAATTTCGTCGGCAGTTCCTCCCAGGCTTCGGTGGTATCGAACAGGTTCATCGAGGGCGCACCGGGCATGCCGCCCGCGACGCCGAAAGGCCGGTGATCGCGCCGGTCGGAGCGGAGTTGAAATGTCGCGCGCTCCCCGAGGTAGCGAAGCTGGCGCAGCACCGACATACCGCCGCGCCACTTCCCGGGCCCGCCGCTGTCGGAAACCAGCTCGTACCGTTCGACGCGGATCGGCGCGGTGTTCTCTACCACCTCGATTGGCGCATTGCCGACGTTAAGGGCCGGATTGGCCGCACCGTCGATGCCTTCGCGCCCGAATCCGCCGCCCCAGGCGCCCATGACCGCCTCGCGGAACTGCGAATACGCGCCGTCTTGGTCGTACCCGGCGATGCTGTAGCTGGTGGTGCCACCTTCACCGGGAGCGCGCACCCGGTGCGGCACGGCTTCGGCCAGCGCCCCCATCAGGGCATCGACGACGCGGATCCCGGTGACGCCGCGCGCGGCGCACGCCGCCGGCGGGCGCGGGTTCACGATCGAGCCCAATTCGGCGATCACCTCAATGGGGCGGAAGAAGCCCGCGCTGTTCGGCACGTCCGCCTCCATGATGGTGCGGATGGCGAAATAGATGGCTGATTTGGTGAAGGAAAGCGTGGCGTTGATCGCGCCGTCCACCTGCGGCGAGGTTCCGGAAAAATCGACGGTCAGTGTATCGCCCTGGACGATCAGCGTGACCGAGATTCTGACCGGCATGCCGAAATTGATCCCGTCATCGTCGAGGTAGTCGGTAAACCGATAGGTCCCGTCCGGAATAGCGGTGATGGCGGCGCGGGCGGCGCGTTCGCTGTAGTCCAGCAATTCACCAAAATACCGTTCGAGTTCCTCGATGCCGTATCGTTCGGTGATTTCGATCATACCGTGTTCACAGGTCCGGCAAGCGGCAAGCTGCGCCTGGATATCGCCAAGGATCACCTCGGGCTGGCGCACGTTCAGCGCAATCATGTCCATCAGCGTGCGGTTGACGCGGTCGCCTTCATAGAGCTTTAGCGGCGGTATCCGGAGCCCTTCCTGGTAGATCTCCGTCGAATCCGCAGCGCTCGACCCCGGCACCCGGCCGCCCATGTCATTGTGGTGCGCCACCAGGACGGCATAACCCAGCAGGTGATTGCCGACGAAAACCGGCCGGAACATAAAGATATCGGGCAAATGCATACCGCCATGATAGGGATCGTTGAGGATCACCACGTCGCCGGATTCAAGGTCGTCTCCATAGGCAGCAATCACCGCTTCCATGGCGTCCGGAATGGAGCCCAGATGCAGCGGTACGCTGAGTCCCTGTGCAATCATCCGGCCCTCCCGGTCGCAGAACGCGCTCGACAGGTCCATCGTGTCCTTCATGATCGAGGAATAGGCAATCCGAATAACGGTCAGCACCATTTCGTCGACCACGGAGCCGACGGCGTTCTTGATCAATTCGAGCCGAACGGGGTTATAGGACATGGCCAGGCGCAACCGGTGTCATGGACGGGCGTTTACGGCGGGAACCGCATCAGCATAGAAGCTGAACGGACGGGCGCAAACCAGGGCGGGAAACCGACATACGGCATCGTCATGGCGTCGGCCGGCTGATAGGCTGAGTGACAAGACAATCTCTGCACAATCGTAACCATAGGTCTACCGATGCCCCGAGTCCGTGAAATCGATCTCTCGACATTGCCGAATCAGATCCGCGCCACCTTGAAGAAACGCCAAAAAACAGTCGGCGGCGATCCCACCTGGCAGCTGGTGATGGCGCATCGTCCGCGCCAGCTCGGCCACGTGCTGGACCTAATGGACAGTTTCGCGGAGGACGGCGTGGTTCCGCGCCGGCTCCGCGAGCTGGCGGTAGTGACCGTTTCCAGAGCAAACGACTGCGCTCATTGCGTCGGCCGCCATTCGGTGCGTCTCAACAATACCGGCATGTCCTACGCGACGATCGACGGGTTGCTCGATCCCGACTGCCCCGGCCTCGATTTGGAGGAACGCCTCGTCCGCGATTACGCGCTGGCCGTGACGCGCGACGCCAACCGGATTCGCGACAGGATGTTCGACGATTTGCATGCCGCATTCGACGAGGAAGTTATCGTCGAACTGACTCTGTTGATTACGATTGCCGGGTTTTTCAACACCTTCAACAACGCCATGCAGGTATCGTTGGACGATGTCCATAACGCGATGCAGCAACAGCAGCGGCGATTGGAAGGCGCCGAGGCCACTGCAGATTGAAGCGCCCGCCATGGATGGAGCGAGCCTGGCGCTCGGATTGGCGGGCGGGACAAAAATTCCAAGGAAACTCGAAATTAAGAGTCGGTAGGTTAGCCTGAACGAACATCGGCTCGAAGCCGTGCCTGTTTCCTACATTACGATTATATATCAATAAATTGATAAGGTATGGAGAATCTCTTCCTTACTGGGCGTCCATCGCATCTCGGGCTACTGACATGACATCGATATCCTATGTTTGCGCCTGTTGCGGCGAGGAAATAAGGGGTGCGCCCGACATGGCCTTCGAGTCGCCGGCGTATTACACGGCTATGTCTGAGGACGAGCGCGCCGAAGGAGCGGAATTGAGCGATGATTTTTGCGTGGTCGGAGAGGATCGGTTTATTCGCGTCGTTTGCCTAATTCCCGTCCGAGGAACGGATGAATTCTTCGGTTGGGGCGTGTGGGCATCTCTGAGCGAGGAAAATTTCGAGCGGTACCGGCAAACCTTCAAGGACGACGATCAATCGTCGCTTGGTCCGATGTTTGGCTGGTTCTCGAACCAATTGCCGGACTATCCGGAGACGCTCAATCTGCAAACCACCGTGATACCGGAGGACGGCAATCAGCGGCCGCAACTCTGGATCAACGACGAGCATGCCGATCATCCGCTGTACATCGACCAGCAAGAAGGTATCAGCGCCGAGCGGCTTGGTGAAATTTACGCCCGTCTGATCTGCACTAATTCGATCGAATAGCCGTTTGCCTTGGCTCGTAGAACGTTATTCCGCCGCCATCTCCAGACTGTCGAGGCCGCCGAGCCGGGTGAAGCGTGAGTGCGCCGGCAGGTACCAGTCCATCTTGCCCGGGCCCAGCCGCTGGCTGTTCTCGTCGTCGAGCCAGAGCCGTAACAGCTTGCGCCGCTGGTTCGGGCCGTCCCGGTAGGCGGTGCGCGAGTGCAGCACGAGGAAGTTGTTGACGAATTGCAGGTCGCCCTTGCGCAGTTCCATCGGCAGGGCCAGATCCGGCCGGGTGATCACCGAATCGAAGTAGTCGAGCGCGGCCTTCTCCTGCGGGGTGATGACGATGCCCTCGGCCTCGCAGAAATTGATCGACGGCCGGGCATAGGCCATGTGGAACAGGTCGTTGTAGAAGCTGAACACCGGCGTCCGGTAGGGAGTTACGATCGGGTCCTCCGGCTCGCGCTGGTTGCGCAGGTGATGGTGAAAGCCGCGGTGCAGGATATCGAGGTATTCCGGATGGTTGCGGACGATTTCGTTATACGCGGCCGGTCCGCTGAGCAGCATGCTCAACCCGCCCTCGACCGCGGTTTCCTGACACAGCAGGGTGACCGTGTTGGTGCCGTCATTGTGGAAGTTGAGATAGGCGGAACTGTGGTAGCCCCGCATCTGCTCGTCATAGGCCTTGCCCTTGTCGGTCACCTCGAGCAGGTATTCGCCCTCGCGGTTCTGCAAAGTGATGGCGCCGAAATGCGAGCACAGTCCGCAATAGGCGACCTGCAACGTGCGGTCGTCGAATTCGTCGACCGGAAATCCGGAAAGGACGGCGAAGCCGTAATCGGCTTCCAGATCGCGGTACAGCGCGTCGATCAGCGGCTGCGTCTTCGTCAGCGGAAAATCCGCGGCCCGGATGTCCTTCGGCGCGATGCCGCGGCGCCGGACATCCGCGGCCACATCGGCGATTTCCGCGATCATCGCCGCTTCCAGTGGCCGCGCCCAGGAGCGCTCTCCGGCGAAATCTTCAGGCGTCCAGGCGGTCGAATCTTCGATAAGCTGCCCGGGCGTCACTTTCGGAAGATTTAGTTTTTGCGTGCTCGGCATGACGGTGCCCTCTCCGGGTACAGGAGGATTGGATCAGGCCGCAATATTAGTCGGTCCGCCGAACGCTGTCACCGGCCGACAAAGTTGGGTTTGCGCTTTTCCATGAAGGCGCGCCGGCCTTCGACGTAGTCTTCGCTGTCGAAGCAGCGGTCATACAACTGCTGGCACAGCTCCAGATCCTGGTCTTCCGGATCCTTGACGATCTCGCCGACGATCTGTTTCACCGATTTGACCGTCAGCGGCGCGTTGCCGGCGATCGTTTCGGCGTACTCGCGAACATAGGTGTCGAGGTCCTTCGCCGGCACGACCCGGTTGACCAGGCGCATCTGGCGGGCTTCTTCCGCGTTGAAGCGGCGGGCGGTGTAGAAGATTTCCTTGGCCGCCGACGGTCCGACCAGATCGACCAGCTTGCGGATGTGCTGATAGCTGTAACCCAGGCCCAGCTTGGCCGCCGGAACGCCGAATTGCGCATCCTCGGAACAGATCCGCATGTCGCAGCAGATGGCGATTCCCGTGCCGCCGCCGATGCAGTATCCCCGGACCATGGCGATGGTCGGCTTCGCCGACTGGTTCAGCGTATCGTAGCCGCGCGACACCGAATCGCCGTAGGCCTTGATCGCCGCCTGCGACGCCCGCTCATCTTCGAATTTCGAGATATCCGCGCCCGCGACGAAGGCCTTTTCGCCGGCGCCCCTGAGCACGATGACCCGCACTTCGCCGTCGGCATTGAACCGCTCGACCGCATCGGCGAGGCCTTCCCACATTTCCTTTGAAACCGCATTGTGCTTTGCCGGATTGTTGAAGGTAATCCATCCGATCGCGCCGTCCTTTTCGGCGATCAGTTTGTCGCTGCTCATGCTTCGCTCCTTGGCGTCAAAATACGTGATGAATAGGGCGTTGGACGGGAGCCGGCGCGGCCGTCATATTACGTTGCGCTCCCGGAACGCCGCGATCTGTTCCTGGGTGTAGCCGAGATCGCGCATCACCTCGTCCGAATGCTCGCCGCGCTCCGGCGGCGCGGCCGCAAAGGTGCTCGGCGTGCGGCTCAACTTGACCGCCTGGGCCACCAGTTCGATGTCGCCGATCACCGGATGGTGCACCGATTGCGCCGCTTCCAGGTGCTTGACCTGCGGATCGGCGAAGACCTGATCGATCGAGTAGATCGGCCCGGCGGGCACCCCGGCCTCGTTGAGCATATCGATCCATGTCGCGCTGTCCTTGGTGCGCATGATCGCGTTGATCTCCGCGTTCAGCGCGTCCCGGTTTTCCGACCGCGCGGGCGCCGTCTTGTAATCAGGATTTTCCAATAGCTGTTCCGCGCCGGCGGCCTTGCAGAACCGCTCCCAGATCGCGCCGCCCGCGACCGCCAGGTTGATATGGCCGTCGCTGGTCTCGAACACGCCGGTCGGAATGCTGGTCGGATGGTTGTTGCCCGCCTGCTGCGCGACTTCCTTGGACATGGTCCAGCGCGCCGCCTGGAAATCCAGCATGAAGATCTGCGCCAGCAGCAGCGAGCTGTTCACCCATTGCCCCTTGCCCGACTCTTCGCGCTCCAGCAAGGCGACCATGATGCCATGCGCGCACAGCAGGCCGGCGCACAGATCGGCGATCGGAATGCCGACGCGGACCGGCCCCTGGCCGGGCAGGCCGGTAATCGACATCAGCCCGCCCATGCCCTGCGCGATCTGGTCGAAACCAGGGCGGCCGCTATAGGGGCCGTCCTGGCCGAAGCCGGAAATGCTGCCGAGGATGATGCGCGGATTGACCGCGGCCAGCGACTCGTAATCGATGCCGAGCCGGTTTTTCACGTCGGGGCGGTAGTTCTCGACCACCACGTCGGCTTTTTCCACCAGCTTCTTGAAGATCTCCAGCCCTTCCGGATCCTTCAGATTGAGCGTGATCGCCCGCTTGTTGCGATGCAGGTTCTGAAAATCAGGGCCATGCCGCTTGCCGCCCAGCGCCTCGGCGGCGTCCAGCGCTTCGGGCAATTCGATCTTGATGACGTTGGCGCCCCAATCGGCGAGCTGACGTACGCAGGTCGGGCCGGACCGGACGCGGGTCAGGTCGAGCACGGTAAAGCGGGACAGGGCGGATGAGGCAGGCTTATGCGGCATGGCGGGCTCCCCTGGATGGCGTCGCGACACCGGTCATTGGTCGCGACGGCGCGTTTCCGGCGCAATTCTTATCATCCGGCGGAGGCCGTGGCTAGAGCAGCGTTGTGCTCAATCGGGTGTCCATAAGCCGTTCTACATCCATGAAATCGATCAACTTTTCTGCCTTCAAATAAGTCCGTTTATAGGCGGGTTGATCCAGGCGGGACGCGCGCGGCGCCGCAAGGCCAGCCGGTTGCACCCGACCATGGGATATGCTGCACTGACGCGCGGCCGTGACACCGCGCGGTTCCCGGCGCCGGTCGGGATGGCGGGAGAACAAGATGGCGGGAGAACAATAAGAAGGGGCGGGCCTGTATGGAGTACTTTCTCCAGCAGCTCATCAACGGCGTCACGCTCGGCGCCATCTATGGTCTGATCGCCATCGGCTACACGATGGTCTACGGCATCATCGGCATGATCAATTTCGCCCATGGCGAGATCTTCATGATCGGTGCCTTCATTTCGCTTATCGCTTTCCTCTTGCTGGCGGCGCTCGGTGTGACCTGGATTCCGCTGGCGCTGCTGCTCGTCCTGTTGGTCGCGATGCTGTTCACCGCGGTCTATGGCTGGACGGTCGAGCGGCTGGCGTATCGGCCGTTGCGCGGATCGTTCCGCTTGGCGCCGCTGATCTCCGCCATCGGCATGTCGATCTTCCTGCAGAACTACGTACAGATCCTGCAAGGCGCCCGGGTCAAGCCGCTGCAGCCGGTGGTGCGGGGCGGCTTCGAAGTACTGGAGCGCGAGGACTTCATCGTTTCGCTCAGCTACATGCAAATCATCATCATCGTCGTCACGCTGGTGCTGATGACCGCCTTTTCCCTGTTGATTGCGCGCACTTCGCTCGGCCGCGCGCAACGGGCCTGCGAACAGGACCGGGGGATGGCCGCGCTGCTCGGAATCAATGTCGACCAGACGATTTCACTGACCTTCGTGAGCGGCGCCGCGCTGGCCGCGGTCGCAGGGCTGATGTTCGTGCTGTATTACGGCGTGATCGATTTCTATATCGGCTTCCTGGCCGGCATCAAGGCCTTCACCGCGGCCGTGCTCGGCGGCATCGGATCGCTGCCGGGCGCGATGCTCGGCGGCCTGTTGATCGGCCTGATCGAGACCTTCTGGTCGGCCTATTTCACCGTCGAGTACAAGGACGTGGCGGCGTTCATGATCCTCGTGCTGGTGCTGATCTTCCGGCCGACCGGGCTGCTCGGCAAGCCGGAAATCGAGAAGGTATAGCCCGTGGCGGTCGAGACCAGCGACGTCCCCGCGCCAACCGCAGGTCTCGACATGGCCGCCATTGTGAAGGATGCCGGCATCACGGCGCTGATCGCCTTCGCGCTCACCATTCCGCTGTTCGGATTCCGGCTGGTCAGCCTCGGCGGCGGACAGGGCATCGGGCTCGAGCAGCGCTGGGGATTGGTGGCGATTTCCGTTCTGTCCGTGTTCGTGGGGCGGATTGCGCTCAGCGTATGGCGCGAACGGCATCGCGCCGGCGACCGGACTTCGGCGTCGGCGGGGTGGGGGCTGAAGCGTTATGCGCGGCCGCTGCTCGGCGGCCTGGCCTATGCGCTCGCCGGCCTGGCGTTCTGTTGGCCGTGGCTGCCGTTCGTCGACCGCTGGCTGCTGGACATGGCGATCCTGGTGATGACCTACGTCATGCTGGGCTGGGGGCTGAACATCGTCGTCGGGCTCGCCGGGCTGCTCGACCTCGGCTATGTTGCGTTCTACGCGGTCGGCGCCTACAGCTATGCCCTGCTGGCGCTGAATTTCGATCTGACCTTCTGGCAGTGCCTGCCGCTCGCCGGTGCGTTCGCGGCGTTTTTCGGGATTGTGCTCGGCTTTCCGGTGCTGCGGCTGCGGGGCGACTATCTGGCCATCGTCACGCTCGGATTCGGCGAGATCATCCGCATCATTCTGCTCAACTGGTACGACGTGACCAAGGGGCCGGACGGCTTGTCGGGCATCCCCCGGCCGAGCTTCTTCGGCCTGCCGTTCAAACGGAATCCGCCGGAAGGGGTGACCTCGTTTCATCAATTCTTCGGGCTGGAGTACTCGTCGATTCAGCGCATCGTCTTTCTCTATTACGTGATCCTGCTGCTCGCCCTGATCACCAATTTTTTCACCCTGCGGATTCGCAAGCTGCCGGTCGGCCGCGCGTGGGAAGCCCTGCGCGAGGATGAAATCGCCTGCCGCTCGCTCGGCATCAACGCGCGGAACACTAAGCTGACGGCGTTTTCGATCGGCGCCATGTTCGCCGGCTTCGGCGGCTCCTTCTTCGCCACCCGCCAGGGCTTCATCAGCCCGGAAAGCTTCACCTTCATCGAATCGGCGATCATTCTCGCGATCGTCGTGCTGGGCGGCATGGGCAGCCAGCTCGGCGTGGTGCTGGCGGCGGTCTTCCTGATCGGCATGACGGAGTTTTTTCGGGAATTGGAGCATTTCCGCATGCTCGCCTTCGGCGCCGGCATGGTCGCCATCATGGTCTGGCGGCCGCGCGGCCTGCTGGCCCATCGCGATCCAACGATCCGGCTGCATGGCCTGCCCGGAAGCGACGGCAGGGGATCGTCGCCGTGACCGGGCAGCCCTCGATCATCCCGAGCGGCGCCCCGGCGCTCCTGACGGTCGAACACCTGACCATGCGGTTCGGCGGGCTGGTCGCGGTCGACGATGTGTCCTTCGCTGCGGGCAATGGCGAGATTACCGCCATCATCGGGCCCAACGGCGCGGGCAAGACCACGGTGTTCAACTGCCTGACCGGATTCTACAGTCCCAGTGTCGGCCGGCTGCATTTGCGGCGGGACGGCCAAGATTTCCTGCTGGAGCGCATGGAAGGCTACCGGATCGCGCAAAAGGCCGGAGTCGCGCGGACCTTTCAGAACATCCGCCTGTTTCCCCAGATGAGCGTGCTCGAGAATCTGTTGGTGGCACAGCATAACGTGCTGATGCGCGCGTCGGGAATGACGGTGCTGGGCTTGCTCGGGTTCGCCGGGTACCGCCGTGCCGAACTGGCCGCGGTGGACAAGGCGCGTTACTGGCTGGACCAGGTTGGGCTAACCGCGCTGGCGGACAATAATGCGGGGAACCTGCCGTACGGGGCACAGCGCAAGCTGGAGATCGCGCGCGCCATGTGCACGGAGCCGGCGCTGCTTTGCCTGGACGAGCCCGCGGCCGGATTGAACCCGACGGAATCGCACGACCTCAACGAGTTGCTGCTGTTCATTCGCAATGAACATAAGATCGGCACGCTGCTGATCGAGCATGACATGAACGTCGTCATGGAGATTTCCGACCACATCGTCGTGCTCGATTACGGCCGCAAGATCTCCGACGGAACGCCGGAGCATATCCGCAACGACCCGGCCGTGATCCGGGCCTATCTGGGAGAGGAGGAAGACGAGCAGTTGCCGCCGGAAGTCCTGGCCGATCTGGCCAGGGACGATGACGGGGACTCGCCGCGCTCCTGAGGGCGGGGCAGGCGCGATACGCATCATGGACCTCCTTACCGTCTCCGGCATCCACACATACTACGGCAATATCGAGGCGCTCCGCGGCGTCGATATTGCCGTTCCGGAAGGCGAAATCGTGACGCTGATCGGTGCGAACGGCGCCGGCAAATCGACCCTTTTGATGAGCATCTGCGGTACGCCGCAGCCGGCGCGCGGTCAAATCGTCTTCGACGGCCAGGATATCACCCGCAGCCCGACCCATGAGATCGTCCGCCGGGGGATTGCGCACGCACCCGAAGGGCGGCGCATTTTTCCCCGCATGTCGGTGCTGGAAAACCTGCAGATGGGGGCGGTCACCACCGACCCGGCACATTTCGACGCGGATCTCGAACTCGCCTTCGACATGTTCCCGATCCTGCGGCAACGTCAGGGACAGCGCGGCGGGACGCTTTCGGGTGGCGAGCAGCAGATGCTGGCCATCGCCCGGGCGCTGATGGCGCGGCCGCGTCTCCTGCTGCTGGACGAGCCGTCGCTCGGGCTGGCGCCGATGGTGGTGAAACAAATCTTCGATGTCATCCGGGATATCAATCAGCGCCAATCCATGACGATTTTCCTGGTCGAGCAGAATGCGTATCATGCGCTCAAGCTTGCGAACCGGGCCTACGTGATGGTGAACGGGCGGATCACGCTGCAGGGAACCGGAGCGGAACTGCTGGCCGACGCCGAAGTCCGCGCGGCGTATCTGGAAGGCGGCCACTGACATGCCGCGATTGGAACATAAGGAGCATTCGGTATCTTCGATCTGACGCTCTTCATCGGTATCACCCTGCTATTGTTCGGATTTCCGGCTTTCGCGACCGGTCAGGCGCTGGCCGCAACCTGGCGCCCGGCCGTCTGGGTGGCGGTGTATTGCCTGATGCTCGGCCTGGCCGACCGGTTCATCGCGTGGTCGCTGTTCGACGCGGAGTTGCTCTCGGTCGGCGGCTACCTGATCGACAGCGCAGCCCTGGTGGCGATCGGCCTGGCGGCTTTTGCGGTGACCCGGGCCCGCAAGATGGTCTCGCAATACCCCTGGCTGTATGAAAGCAAGGGACTTTTCGGCTGGCGGCGGATCGACGGCGCCTGACGAAGATCGGGAATTCTCCTCAATATTGCCGCAATATTCTTCATATTTGAGAAAGCGATTGATGCGTCGCGGCGCAATGTTAGACTCGTTGCGCCTGCGGCAAATGGAGCAGCCTCGGCAGCCATGACGTTTTCGTTCAACTTCACTCCAGTGTCAGGAGACCCCTCAAAATGCGTAAATTGCTAGCCACTGCAGCGGTTGTCGGTTTCGCGCTCAGCGCGACCGCGGCGCATGCCGATCTGAAAATTGCCGTTGTCGGCCCAATGACCGGACAGTATGCGTCCTTCGGCGCGCAGATGAAGGCGGGCGCCGAGCAAGCTGTCTCGGACCTCAATGCCAAGGGCGGCGTGATGGGCCAAAAGATTGAATTGCTCGTCGGCGACGACGCCTGCGACCCGAAGCAGGCGGTGGCGGTGGCGAATCAAATGGTCGGCAAGGGCGTTGTCCTGATCGCCGGCCATTTCTGTTCCGGTTCGTCGATTCCCGCTTCCAAGGTTTACGAGGAAGAAGGAGTCCTGCAGATTTCGCCGGCGTCGACCAATCCGAAACTGACGGAAGAGGGCGGCGATAACGTCTTCCGCGTATGCGGACGGGACGATCAGCAAGGCGATATCGCCGGCAAATTCCTTGCCAAGCATTTCAAGGGCAAGAAGATCGCCATCGTTCACGACAAGACCGCCTACGGCAAGGGCCTCGCCGACGAAACGCTCAAGTCGCTCAAGCGACAGGGCATGAAGAACGCCATGTACGAAGCCTATACGGCAGGCGAAAAGGATTATTCCGCGCTGGTTTCGAAGTTGAAGGGATCGGCAATCGACGTGCTGTATGTCGGCGGCTACCACACCGAAGCCGGGCTAATGGCCCGTCAGATGCGGGGACAGGGCATGAAGACGCGCCTGGTCTCCGGCGACGCGCTGGTCACCAACGAATACTGGGACATCACGGGCAAGGCGGGCGAAGGGACGCTGATGACGTTCAGTCCGGATCCGCGCAAGAACCCGGCGGCCGCCGGCGTGGTCGAGAAATTCCGCGCCAAGAATATCGAGCCGGAAGGCTATGTACTGTACACCTACGGCGCGATTCAAGCGTGGAAGGCGGCGGTCGAGAAATCCAAGGGCACGGACCTCAAGAAGGTCATCGGTAACCTGCGCGCGATGAAGTTCAATACGGTCCTCGGCACGATCGGTTTCGACAAGAAGGGCGACGTCACCGCCCCGGGCTACGTGATGTATGAATGGAAAGACGGTAAATACGACTACTTCAAAAATTGACCCGTTGATCTGCGACATCCCGGTCCGGCGGCGCGCGCCGGGCCGGGTTTCTGCACTTTTGGGGGGAATGTGATGCCTCGTATCGAGGCTGTTTTTCTGACAGCGGCTTTGTTGATCCTACCGGCCGGACACGACGCCCGTGCGCAGGCGGCGGCCGCGACGCCGGACGCCGCGGCGGCCACCGAAACGGCCGCCGCGGAGTCGGCGGGCGCGTTCCAAAAATGGCTCGACGAACTCCGCATGGAAGCCCGCGCCAAAGGCGTTTCGCAGGCGACGCTGGACACGGCGCTCAGCGACGTCACGCTGATCGAAAAGGTGATCAAGCTCGACCGGAAGCAACCGGAATTTACCCAGACCTTCTGGCGGTATCTCGACCTTCGCGTCAACGACAGACGCATTTCACGCGGCCGGGCGCTGCTCAAGAAGCATCGCAAGCTGTTGCATTCCGTCTGGAAGAAATACGGCGTGCAACCGCGCTTCCTGGTGTCGTTCTGGGGCCTGGAAAGCAATTTCGGCGATCATTTCGGCGGCTATCCGGTGGTACAGGCGCTGGTGACGCTGGCCTACGACCCACGGCGTTCGCGATTCTTCCGCGTGCAGCTCCTCGAAGCCCTGCAGATCCTGGACCGTGGCGACATTCCGCCGGATCAGATGAAGGGGTCCTGGGCCGGCGCCATGGGTCACCTGCAATTCATCCCGTCCACCTTCATCCGCTACGCGGTCGATGGCGACGGCGACGGCCGCCGCGATATCTGGAACAGCCTGCCGGATGTGTTCGCATCGGCGGCCAACTACCTCTCCAAAATCGGGTGGAAGAATGGCCGGACCTGGGGGCGGGAGGTCCGCCTGCCAAAGAATTTCAATTACGACCTGGCCTCGCTCGACACCCGCAAGCCGCTCGCCGCCTGGAGCAAGCTCGGCGTTCGGCGAGCCGACGGACGCGCCTTGCCGCAGGTGGACATCGACGCCGCGGTGGTGCTGCCGTCGGGCCATAAGGGTCCCGCCTTTCTCGTCTATGATAATTTCTACCGCATCCTGAACTGGAACCGGTCGGTGCTCTACGCCTTGGCGGTCGGCCATCTGGCGGATCGCTATATAGGCGCCGGTCCATTACAGGGCGAGCGCCCCGCCGAAGAGACGCCCTTGAGCCGGGACATGATCCGGGAAATGCAGGATCTGCTCGGGGCGCAAGGCTACCGGGTCGGCACACCGGACGGCGTGGTCGGGCCGCTCACCCGTTCGGCCATTCGGGCATTCCAGAAAACCAAGCAGTTGCCGGCCGATGGATTTCCCAGCGCGGACCTGCTCGATCAACTGCGCGGCGGGTAACCTTCTGATTGCGGTATCGAACCTCTATGGATATAAACCCGGCATAGACCCCTACATGAAGTGGTTATGACGAAGCTGACCCACAACAGACTGCGTTGTTATCGCACCCACCGGCGCGTCGGCGGCGCCCTTCTACTCGCCGTTACGGTCGCCCTCGGCGGCTGCGCGGAAACGGAATTTCTCGCCGGGTCCGTCAAGCGCATGTCGGGGGACGAGGCAAGGGGCCAATACAAGATCGGTTCGCCCTATCAGGTGGACGGCGTATGGTATCGGCCGAGAGTCGACTACCGCTACGACGAAACCGGTGTCGCGTCGTGGTACGGCAGGGATTTTCACGCCAAATCGACCGCCAATGGCGAAATCTACGATATGTACGCCGTCAGCGCCGCGCACAAGACATTGCCATTGCCGAGCATGGTGCGCGTGACCAATCTGGGCAATGGCCGCGTCATCAACGTCCGGGTCAACGACCGAGGTCCTTTCAGCTCCGGGCGCATCATAGATTTATCGCGCAAAGCCGCACAATTGCTGGGATTTGAACGTCAGGGCACCGCCCTGGTTCGCGTCGAAATCCTGCCGCGCGAAAGCCAGCGCCTCGCTGCGGGGCTTACGGGCGCGCCGACGCAGGTCGCCGATTCCCATCCGGTTCCCGTGACCGCGCCCCGGGTCGCGGTTACCAGCGAGCAGCTTGCCCCGCCGCCGGGCGTTCGCAAGGCGCAGCCGCCGACGCCGAATCACGCGGTTGTCGCGATCGCGACGCCGACGGCCCCAAGGGAGCGCCCGCCGGCAACCCTGGCAGAAGTCGACGGGCAGGTGATGACCGTCCCGCTGGAAAAAGCCCCGCAGGTATACGTCCAGGCCGGGGCGTTCTCTGAATTCGCCAACGCAAATCGCGTCCAGGCAATGCTGCAGACGCTGGCGCCGACGACGATTCGCCAGATAGAAACTGCGGAGGCGCGGCTGTTCCGCGTCAGGCTCGGCCCGGTGGCGACGATCGAGGACGCCGACCAATTGCTGTCCCGTGTCGTGGCATCGGGCGTTCCGCGGGCGCGCATCGTCGTCGATTGACCGCATCCGAAGGATTTTCAAAATATGGCCACAATCGACCGGCATCTAGCCCGCGACAGTCACAGCCCGCTGAGCGATGTTGCGGCAGGAGTCTTCATGGGTTGGTTGAGGAAAGGGTAGGGATGCGCTTCAGGATCAGGCACTTTTTGCTGATCGCCATGGTGATCGTCGGTATTGCTCCCACCGCGTTTACCGCCGCGGCGTTTCAGACGACCGCCAGGCAGGTGATCATCGTCGATTATGACACCGGAACCGAATTGTTCGCAAAAAACGCGGACGAGCTGATGGAACCGGCCTCGATGACGAAAATGATGACCGTTTACCTCCTGTTCGAGCAGTTGAAGAACGGCAACATGTCGCTCGAGGACACCATGTTGGTGAGCAAGAAGGCATGGAAAAAGGCGGGCTCGAAAATGTTTATCGAGGTCGGCAAGCGGATCAAGGTGGAAGACCTCATTCGCGGCATCGTCGTGCAGTCGGGCAACGACGCGTCGATCGTCGTCGCGGAAGGCTTGGCGGGCAGCGAGGCTGCCTTCGCCGAGCTGATGACCAAGAAGGCGCGCGAATTGGGGATGGCCAACACCACGTTCCGCAATGCCTCCGGCTGGCCCGACGCACAGCACCGCACGACGGCGCGCGATGTCGCCACCCTGGCGGTCGCGACGATCCGGAATTTCCCCGATTATTACCATTATTACGGTGAGACAACCTTTACCTTCAACGGCATCAAGCAGGGCAACCGCAACCCGTTGCTGTACAAGAATATCGGGGCCGATGGGCTCAAAACCGGTCATACCGAGCGCAGCGGATACGGCGTCGCCGCCTCCGTCAAACGCGGCAAGCGCCGCATGGTGCTGGTGGCGCATGGCATGAAATCGATTCGGGAGCGCGGCCGCGAGGCGGAGCGCCTGATCGACTGGAGCTACCGGGAATTCAACAGCTATCCGTTGCTCGCCGCCGACCAGACGGTGACCAATGCCCGGGTCTGGCTCGGCAGCGCCGAAACGGTGCCGCTGCAGGTCTCGCGAGACGTCGTGGTGGTGATGAAACGCAGCGCGCGCCGCAAGCTCAAGGTGATCGCGCGGCTTGACGAGCCGGTGCCGGCGCCGATCAAAAAAGGCACGGAAATAGGGCGGCTGGTCGTCACCGCGCCCGACCTGCAACCCATCGAACGGCCATTGATCGCAGCCGCCAATGTCGGCGCTCTGGGAGCCTTCGGCCGGCTGCAGGCGGCTTTGGGGTATCTCATATGGGGGCCGGGCGACTAAAGCTCGAACACGGCGATGGCTGACGGCGGACCCGGACGCTTCATCACGTTCGAAGGCGGCGAGGGGGCCGGGAAATCGACTCAGCTCGACCGTCTTGCCGATGCGATGACGTCCAAAGGACTTCGGGTCGTGAAAACGCGCGAGCCGGGCGGGTCGCCGGGGGCCGAGCTGATCCGCGACCTGTTGGTCACCGGCGCCGTCGACCGCTGGGACGCGGCAACCGAGTTGCTGCTGCACGTCGCCGCGCGCCGGGATCACGTCATGAAAACCATCCGTCCCGCCCTGGAGCGCGGCGAATGGGTATTGTGCGACCGCTTCGCCGATTCGACCATGGCCTATCAGGGATACGGGCTTGGACTCGGCCGGGAAGCCGTGGATGCCGCGCACCGGCTGGCGCTGGAGGACTTCGGACCCGATCTCACCGTGATTCTCGACTTGGCGGTTGCCGAGGGACTCGCACGGGCCAGGACCCGCGACGGCGATGGGCAGAACCGGTATGAGCGGATGGATGCGGATTTCCATGAACGGTTGCGCCAGGGATTTCTGGAAATTGCCCAGCGCGAAGCCGACCGGTGCGTTATGATCGACGCGGGCCAGGACGCCGATACGGTCCACGCCGCCGTTTGCGGCGAAATCTCCCGGCGATTCGGCATCGGCCGTCTTTAAAAGCGGACACCCCATGGCCCGAACCGACACCGACGAAGACGACGATCCGCTGCATCCGCGCAACCGCTTTACCCTGCGGGGCCACGCGGCGGCGGAATCGCGATTGCTGGACGCGGCGCAGTCGGGCCGGCTGCCGCATGCCTGGCTGATTTCCGGACCGCGGGGCATCGGCAAGGCGACGCTCGCCTACCGCTTCGCGCGTTTCGTCCTGAGCGGCGCCGGTGAACAGGAGGATGGGCTGTTCGGCGATGCACTGCCGCCAGTCGAAACCCTGGCGATCCCCGCGGAAAACCCCGTGGCGCAACGTATTTCCGCGCGCGGGCACGCCGATCTGCGGGTCCTGGAGCCGGGCATGCCCCATCCCGACACCGGCCGTCCGACGCAGCAAATCATCGTCTCGCAAGTTCGCAAGGCGATCCGCTTCACGAACATGACTTCGGCCGAGGGCGGGTGGCGCATCATCCTCGTCGATCCGGCGGATGCGCTGAACGCGAACGCCCAAAACGCCTTGCTGAAGAGCCTGGAGGAACCGCCGCCGATGGCGCTGTTCCTGCTCACCTGCAATGCGCCGGGCCGGCTGCTGCCGACCATTCGGTCACGCTGCACGCAACTGTTCCTGGATCCCCTGAAGGACCCAGACGTCCTCGAGCTGCTGGAGGAGCTGCGCCCGGATTTGCCTGCCGGCGACCGCGCGGCGCTGGCCGCGTTGGGCGAGGGCAGTATCGGCGACGCGATCGCGCTTGCCGAGGCAGGCGGGCTCGATCTCTACGGTAAGATGGTCCGGCTGATGGGAACGCTCGATCGACCCGATATTCCGGGCATTCAGGCGCTCGGCGATTCGGTCGGGCGGCGCGGCGGCGCAACCGACACGTTCGCAACGCTGCGCGACCTGATCGGCCGGTGGCTGGCGCGGCTGATCGTTTCCGCCGCACAGGCGACGCCGCAGGCCGAGGTGGTGGCGGACGAATCACGCATCAAGGAGCGCCTGCTGAGCCTGGCGCCGCTTGAACAATGGCTTGAGGTATGGGAAAAGGTCACCCGCCTGCTCGAACAGGCGGACAGCGCGAATCTCGACCGGAAACAGGCGGTTGTGAACGCCTTTCTGACAATTGCGGCAATCCTGGACGGTGGCCAAGCGCGGGCCCGCTGACGGGCACCCGCTCGGAGACTACGACCATGGCCGGCGGCCAGCCTTATTACATCACAACTGCAATCTCCTATGTAAACGGCGTCCCGCATCTGGGACATGCCTACGAGGCGATTTCGACCGATGTCATGGCCCGCTTCAAGCGGCTCGACGGGTATGACGTGAAGTTTCTCACCGGCACCGATGAACATGGGCAGAAAGTCGAGAAAACGGCGCGCGAGGCCGGCAAGGAGCCGCTCGAATTTTGCGACGAGATTTCGCAAACCTTCCGCGACATGACGGCGCTGCTGGATATTTCCAACGATGACTTCATCCGCACCACTGAGCCGCGCCATATCGTGTCGAGCCAGGCGATCTGGCAAAAATTGCAGGATTCCGGCGACATTTATCTCGACAGTTATGCCGGCTGGTATTCGGTTCGCGACGAGGCGTTCTTCGGCGAAGACGAATTGAGCGACGGCCCCGGCGGCCAGAAGCTGGCGCCGTCCGGCGCGCCGGTCGAATGGGTCGAGGAGCCGAGCTATTTCTTCCGCCTGTCCGCCTACACCGAGCCGCTGCTCGCGCACTATGAAGCGAACCCGGGCTTCATCCTGCCGAGAACCCGACGCAACGAAGTGGTCAGTTTCGTGGGCCAGGGCTTGCGCGACCTGTCGGTTTCCCGCGCAAGTTTCCAATGGGGCATCCCGGTTCCGGGCGACGACGCGCATGTGATGTATGTCTGGCTGGATGCGCTGACCAACTACATCACGGCCGCCGGTTATCCCGATACCGAAGGCGCGGCGTTCAAGACCTACTGGCCCGCCGACCTGCACATCATCGGCAAGGATATCCTGCGGTTTCATGCCGTCTATTGGCCGGCATTCCTGATGTCCGCCGGCATCGACCTGCCGAAGCGCGTGTTCGCGCACGGTTTCCTCAACATCGAGGGCGAAAAGATGTCGAAGTCGGTCGGCAATGTAATGTCGCCGCGGGCCCTGATCGACGAATTCGGGCTCGACCCGATCCGGTACTTTTTGATGCGCGAAGTGCCCTACGGCAGCGACGGCTCGTTTTCGCGCGACGCCATGATCAATCGCATCAACAGCGACCTCGCCAACGATCTCGGCAACCTGTGCCAGCGGGTGCTGTCGATGACCAACAAGAACTGCGGCGGCAGGACGCCGGAACCGGGCGAGATGACACCGGACGATGCGGCGCTGCTCGAACAGGCCGCCGGGTTGCTGAAAAAATGCCGCGCGGCGTTCGACGTGCAGCAGTTCCATGCCGCGCTGATCGCCGTGTGGGACGTCATTTCGGCGGCCAACCGCTATGTGGATGCGCAGGCGCCCTGGGAATTGCGCAAGAGCGATCCGCCGCGCATGGCGACCGTTCTCTATGTGCTGGCCGAATCGATCCGCCGGGTCGGCATTCTGGTGCAACCCTTCATGCCGCAATCAGCGGCCCGGATCCTCGACCAGATCGCCGTACCCGACGGCGCCCGGAAATTCGACGCGCTGGACGCCGCGCTGGTACCCGGAACGGCGCTGCCGAAGCCCAGCCCGGTGTTCCCGCGCTTCGTCGAAGACGAGGACGGCTAGGCGATGCTGGTCGACAGTCACTGCCATCTCGACTATCTCGCGCAGGACGGCGACCTGGACGCGGTGGTCGGGCGCGCCCGCCGCGCCGGCGTCGGCCGGATGCTGACGATCTGCACGAAAATCAGCGAATTCAACGTTGTGACCGATATCGCCGGCGCTTATGACGATGTCTGGTGCAGCGTCGGCATCCATCCGCACAACGTGGCGAGCGAAGACGCCGTCAGCGCCGACGCGCTCGTCGCGCTGGCGCGGACGCCCAGGGTGGCCGGTATCGGCGAGACCGGACTCGACTATTTCTATGAGCACAGCCCGCGCGACGACCAGCGCCGCAGCTTCCGCGCCCATATCGCCGCGGCGCGGGAAACCGGCCTGCCGCTGATCGTGCACACCCGCGATGCCGACGACGATACCGCCGGGATCCTCGAGGAGGAATACGCCAGGGGGCCCTTCCGCGGCGTCATTCATTGCTTTAGCACCGGCCGGCAACTGGCCGAACGGGCCGTGAAAATCGGCTTCTACATATCGCTGTCGGGCATCCTGACCTTCAAGAAGGCGGACGACTTGCGCGAGACGGTGAAGGGGCTTCCCGCCGACCGTCTGCTGGTGGAAACCGACGCGCCGTATCTGGCGCCGATGCCGAACCGGGGCAAGCGCAACGAGCCGGCCTTTGTGGTCCACACGGCGGCCAGGCTGGCGGCGGAGCGCGGCCTGGAGCCCGCTGCCCTGGCGGCGATCACCACCGATAATTTCTTTCATCTTTTTAATACGATAGAACGGCCTTTTCAGGCATGAAGATCACCATTCTCGGCTGCGGGCCGTCGATCGGCGTGCCGGCCGTGGGCGATAACTGGGGACTCTGCGATCCGGCGGAACCGCGCAACCGGCGGCTCCGCTCATCGATCCTGGTCGAGCACGACGGCACGATCCTCATTGTCGACACGACTCCGGATTGCCGCGCGCAGCTTCTTGCCGCCGGGGTGCGGCGGCTCGATGCGGTGCTCTATACCCATGCGCATGCGGATCATTGCCACGGCATCGACGACATGCGGTCGGTCAACATGGCGATGAAAGCGGACCTGCCGGCCTATGGCAGCGCCGAAACCCTGGCGTCGCTGGACCGGCGGTTCGGCTATGTCTTCGAGCCGCTGCGGCACAACAAAAGTTATTACAAACCCAAGCTGACTCCGCATGCGATCGACGGGCCGTTCACCGTGGGCGCCGTTTCCGTCATCCCGTTCGAGCAGAACCACGGATTTTCCAAGACCCTCGGCTTCCGCTTCGGCTCGATGGCGTATTCGACCGACTTCGTCGAGCTCGACGATACGGCGTTCGAGGCGCTGGACGGCATCGGGACCTGGGTGGTCGATTGCTTCCGTCGCACGCCGCATCCGACGCACACTCATTTGGCACGAACGCTCGACTACATCGAACGCGTCAAGCCGGCCCGCGCGGTGCTGACCCATATGGGCTCGGGCATGGATTACGCGACGCTGCGCGCGGAACTGCCGGCCGGCGTCGAGCCCGGTTATGACGGGTTGGTGGTGGAGGAGGGGTAGGGGCCGCCCTCCGGTTCACCGCTGCTTCCTAAATCGCGATTCGACCGCAACAATCGGGTGGCCCGAACCATTCGCTGCGCCGAGGATGCGCACAATTCATCCATCTGCACGGGTGTCGCCATGGCCGTTGATATCAACCGGGCAATGAGACCGCTGGAATGGTTTCTGTTGCTGAGCCTGTCGGTCCTTTGGGGCGGTTCTTTCTTCTTCGTCGACGTCATCGTCGAGGCGCTGCCGCCGCTGACCATAGTCCTGTTGCGCGTCGGGCTCGCCGCGATCGCCTTGAATTTCGTTCTGATCGCACTTGGCAGGCGCATGCCCGGGAATGGCCGGCTTTGGCGGCACTTCGTCGCAATGGGGTGTCTGAACAATTTGATTCCGTTCTGCCTGATCGTCTGGGGACAGACACAGATCGGCGGCGGTCTGGCCTCGATCCTCAATGCCACGACGCCGATTTTCACGGTGCTGGCGGCGCATCGGTTCACGCAGGATGAGAGGCTGACGCGCGGGCGATGCCTCGGCGTGGCGCTCGGCTTTGCCGGTGTCGTCGTCCTGATCGGAACCGACACGCTGCACGGCATCGATGCCGGCAGCGTTGCCCAACTGGCGGTTCTGGGCGGCGCGCTATCCTATGCGCTCGCCGGTATTTTCGGCCGCCGGTTTCGCCATCTCGACGTATCGCCGATGCAGACCGCCGCAGGCCAGTTGACCGCGTCAACGGTGCTGCTGTTGCCGTTGGCGCTGGTCGTTGACCGACCGTGGACATTGGCGTTACCCGATGCCGCGGTACTTGGCGCGATTGCCGGGCTGGCGCTGCTATCGACGGCGCTGGCGTATATTCTTTATTTCAGGATTCTCGCCACCGCCGGTGCGACCAATCTGCTGCTGGTGACGTTCCTCATTCCCGTCAGCGCC
>CAJHYV010000013.1_pt1 | contig 31535 bp, 28 predicted proteins | sample 9198851 | NCBI WGS metagenome assembly CAJHYV01 (sample SAMEA7708375, study PRJEB35096) | sediment metagenome | biome: marine neritic benthic zone biome [ENVO:01000025]; feature: sediment [ENVO:00002007]; material: shallow marine sediment [ENVO:03000034] sea grass bed [ENVO_01000059] ...
CGGTTTCGGTCATCATCCGCTCGAAACCGGGGGCGGTGCCGCCTTCGGCCTGCGCCCGCTCGGTGTTTTCGACCTTCAGGGTCGTCCGCATGGCCTCGCCGTTTTCGAAAAGCGCTTCGCGTGTCGTCATGTGTTTCCATCCTTGCTTTTGGGTCTGGGTATCTCGGGCGGTTCTTCGACGCTGGTCTTCTCGCGGTAGCACCATGTGACGATGATGCCGGCCAGAAGAACCATCGCCGCGGTCGCGAGCCAGGCGCCGTCATAGCTGAACCGGTCGGCGATGAAACCGAACAGCGGCGGTCCGATGGCCTTGCCGGCGGGAACCACCGTTACATGATAGCCCATCGCCGTGCCGCCGAGCCGCGGTTCGACCGATTCGATCACCATAGTCTGATGGATCGGCGAGGCGGAACACATGGCAATGCCGAGGAGAAAGAACAGCACCAGGCCACTGTGGACGCCCAAGCCGCCGGGCTGCAACAACACGACGCCGAGACAGAGAATGCCGGACGCGAAACAGACCGCGACGGCGGCGGGCTTGCGGCGGCCGTCGAGGAAGAAATCGCTGATCGCGCCGATTCCGATACGGGCGATGATGCTGCCGCCCTGAGCCAGTTGCAGCGCGAAACTGGCATACCAGGCGCTGGCGTGCAGGGCTTCCCGAAAGAACAGCGTCGTGAAGGAATACAGGTTCTGCTGGGCGGCATGATAGAGGAAGGTGTTGAGTTCGATCGCGGCAAGGGTCCGGTTGCGCAGGAGTTCGCGGAATTCCGCCGTCAGCGCCGGCCGTTTCTGCCCCGGCGACAGGACCGGGCGTTTAGCCATCGGCAGATAGACCAAGCCACTCGCCAAGCCCGCCCCGGCGATGACCAGCATCACCGCGTGCCAGCCGAAGATCGCCGCCAGCGGCAGGGCAAAGGCGCCGAGGGTCCATCCGATCGGCACGCCGGTCTGTTTGAGGCCCATCACTGTGCCGCGGCGGTTGCGGGGGAACCAGTCGAACACCGCCTTGGCGGTCGCCGGGTTCATGCAGGCGTAGCCGACACCCATGATACCGGCGCCGATCAAGCATGGCATGTAGCCACCGGCCTGCCCGAACACGGCGGCGCCGCCGGCAAGAAACACAAAACCGAGCAGTATCGTCCAGCCGATGCCGAGCCGGTCGACCGCAATGCCGGATGGCAGTCCCGCCGCACCCTGACAGACCGTATAGGCGGTCGACAATAACCCGATTTCGGCCAATGACAGACCGAGATCCTGCTTGATCAGCGGCGCCATCGCGGCAATTGCCGCCAGGTTGATCGAGCCCATGACATGCGGCGCGATCAGCAGCGGCAACAGCATTGCCCGGGGTGTTGCCGGTGCGGATCGGCCTGGCATGCGGGTGTCCTAGGCGGCGCTTGCCAGCACCATTTCCGCCGCTTTTTCGCCGATCATGATGGAGGGCGCGTTGGTGTTGCCCGATGTCAGCGTCGGCATGATCGACGCGTCGGCCACGCGCAGCCCTCGCAATCCATGCACCCGTAATTGATCGTCGACCACCGCCATGGGGTCGCTGCCCATCTTGCAAGTGCCCACCGGATGATAGGTAGTCTCCGCCGTTTCGCGCACCCACTGGAGAATTTCGGAATCGGTTTTCAGTGTCTCGCCCGGCGCGATTTCCGAGCCTACAATGTTTTGCAGGGAAGCCGTGTTCATGAATTCCCGGGCTTTCCGCAACGCCACCAGCAGGCCCTCGCGGTCCAATTCGGACGATAAAAAGTTGAAGTTGATCGCGGGCGGTGTCCGCGGATCGGTGGTCTTGACGTGAATGCTGCCGGTACTGTCCGAGCGCAGCACATTGACGTTGACGGTGACGCCGCGCTCCGGCGCGATCGACCGGTTCGGGCCAACCAGAAACGGCAGGCAGGAGAACGTCGCGTCCGGCGATTCCAATCCCTCGCGCGTCCGGAAGTAGACGCGGATCGGCGAGGCCGGCATCGACAGGAATCCGCGCCGGGTAACGGCATAGCGCAGCACCTGCCCGACGAGGCCGATACCGCGCGCGGTGTCGCTATAGGTGATGCCCGGCACGGTGACCTGATATTTCATGCGCGGTGAATAGTGGTCCCGCAGGTTTTCGCCGACTCCGGGCAAGGCATGGCGTACCGCGATGCCGGAATTTTGCAATACCTCCGGTTTGCCGATGCCCGACAATTCCAGCAATTGCGGTGAGTTGATCGACCCCGCACTGACGACGACTTCCCGTTCCGCGCGGGCTTCCCGTGTCGCGCCGCCCACCGAATACCGCACGCCGACGCAGCGTTGATCCTCGATCAGCAGGGACTCGGTGAGCGCCTCGGTCTCGATCTGCAAATTCTGCCGGCTTCGCGCCGGGTCGAGATAGCAATAGGCGGTGCTCATCCGGCGGCCCTTGTTGATCGTCGCCTGCGTCATGCAGATGCCGTCCTGGGCGGTTCCGTTGTAGTCCGGGTTGTAGCTGATGCCGATTTCCTCGGCGGCCTTGATCATGGCGTCGTAGAGCGGGCCTTTCTCGGTCGTGTCGGTAACCCGCAGCGGACCGTCGCGGCCGCGCAAGGCATCGTCGCCGCCGTCATAGCTCTCCATCCGCTTGAAGATCGGCAGCACGTCGCTGTAGCTCCAGCCGCGATTGCCCAGCTGCGCCCAATGATCGTAGTCATGTGCCTGTCCGCGGACGAAGACCATGCCGTTGATGGAACTCGATCCGCCGAGCAGCCGGCCGCGCGGCACCGGAATTCGCCGCTGACCCGTGCTCTCCTCGGGTTCGGAATCGTAACACCAGTTGGCGGCCGGATTGTCGATCAGCTTGCCGAAGCCGATCGGGATGCGCGACCATGGATGGCTCGCGCGCCCGGCTTCCAGCAGCAAGACCCGATGTTTACCATTGGCGGTGAGCCGGTTGGCGACGACCGACCCGGCCGATCCGGCGCCGACCACGATGTAATCGAATGTCTGACTTTCCATGCCGCGTGTCCATTTCCTGAATCGTATTTGGTCGACGCATTGTAGCGGCAAGAGTGCCAAGAAGGAAAAACCTGCACCCCCGAGACTTGCCATGCTGCCGCATCATCGGTGAGGATAGTCGGTGGAATGCACGCCCCAGAATGTAATTTCGCGATCCGGCGCCACTATTTCAGGAGAATTCGCGCATGTTGAAATACGCCATCGGACAATCGGTCCCCCGCACGGAGGATCCGCGTCTCCTCAAGGGGCGCGGCAGCTATGTGGATGATTTCGCGCTGCCGAACCAGGCGCATGCTGTTATGGTCCGTTCGCCCCATGCGCATGCGGAGATCAAGGGTATCGATGTGTCCGCGGCGCTGGCCATGCCGGGTGTGCTCGCCGTCCTGACCGGTGCGGATCATGAAGCGGATGGTCTCGGCGGGGTCGTCGGCCCCACGCCCTTCAAGCGCCGCGACGGCTCGACCATGTACCGTCCGCCGCGCCCGTCCGTGACCAAGGACCGGGTGCGCCATGTGGGGCAGATCGTCGCCGTGGTGGTTGCCGATACGGTCGATATCGCCAAGGATGCGGCGGAAATGGTGGATGTGGACTACGAATCCCTTCCCCTCGTGGTGGCGACCGACAAGGCGGCGGACCCGGAGGCGCCGACATTGTGGCACGAGTGTTCCCGCAATGAATCCTTCTTCTACGAATGCGGCGACGCCGCCGCGACCGATGCCGCGATCGCATCCGCGCCGCATGTCTTCAGCCAGCGGTTCGTGATCAACCGGGTGAACGCCAATTCGATGGAACCGCGCGGCGCGCTGGCGGAATACGATCCGGGGCGCGATCACTACACGATGTATTCGGGCGTTCAGCGGCCTTATGCGGGGCGCACCGAGCTTTGCAAGAATGTGTTCCATATCCGGGAAAACCAGATGCGGTTCGTGACCGGCGATATGGGCGGCTCTTTCGGCATGAAGGGCGCGTTCTATCCCGAAATGCCGCTGGTTGCCTGGGCGTCGAAACGGGTCGGGCGGCCGGTCAAATGGCGTTGCGAACGCAGCGAAGGGTTTGTCGCCGACGACCATGCACGGGACAACGTCAGCGATGTCGACCTGGCGCTCGACAAGGACGGAAAGTTTCTGGCACTGCGCGTCCGCACCAGCGCCAATCTCGGTGCCTACGTCTCTTCCGGGGGATTCGGGCCGCCGACCAACAACATCGGCGGGTTGGCCGGGGTCTATACGACGCCGGCGATCCATGTCGCGGTGTCCGCCGTGCTGACCAACACCTCGCCGATGTCGGCCTATCGCGGGGCGGGACGGCCGGAGGCGTCGTATATTCTCGAACGGACCATCGACATCGCGGCCCGGGAATTGAAGATCGATCCGGCGGAGCTGCGGCGGCGCAATCTCATCCCGCCGGAGGCGATGCCCTACAAAACACCGCTCACCTTCACCTATGATTGCGGCGAATTCGAAAAAATTCTCGACCGGTCGCTCGAAAAGGCCGCGTATGATGGTTTTGCCGAGCGGCGCGCGCAGTCGGCGAAGGAGGGCAAGCTTCGCGGAATCGGCATGTCGTACACGATCGAGCGCGCGGCGGCGCCGCAATCGGAGACCGCCGAGCTGCGATTCGATCCATCGGGAACCGCAACGATATTGGTCGGCACGACGCCGCACGGACAGGGGCACGAGACGATTTACAAGCAAATTGTCTGCGAGAAGCTTGGCATGGAGCCGGAAGATCTCGTTGTGATCGAAGGCGACACCGACAAGGTGTCCTATGGTACCGGCACCGGCGGCTCGCGGTCGGCGGCGATCGGCGGCTCGGCGGTGCTGCACGCGGCGGAAAAGATCCTCGACAAGACGCGCAAGATCGCCGCGAATATGCTCGAAGCCTCCGAGGCGGATATAGACTTTGAAGACGGGCGATTCCTGATTGCCGGCACCGACCGTTCGATCGGGTTTCAGGATGCCGCGAAGGCGGCCTTCAACGCGAAACAGGTGCCCGAAGGGATGGAGCAGGGTCTCTACGAATTCGCCACCTATTCGCCGGAGGTCAACAACTATCCCAACGGCTGCCATATCGTCGAGGCCGAGGTGACGCCGGAAACCGGCGAGATCCAACTCCTGCGTTACAACGTGATCGACGATTGCGGCGTCGAGATCAATCCGCTCCTGGTCAAAGGGCAGGTGCATGGCGGCATCGCGCAGGGCGCCGGTCAGGCGCTGATGGAACACATGGAATATGAGGCTGATAGCGGCCAGCTGCTCTCCGGCTCGTTCATGGATTATACGATGCCGCGCGCGGATAATTTCTGCAGCTTCGACGTGGGCGCGCACCCGGTGCCGACCGCGACCAATCCGCTCGGCGTGAAAGGCGTCGGCGAGGCGGGCACGGTGGGCTCCCTGGCGGCGGTGATGAACGCGGTCAACAATGCGCTTGAGCCGGTCGGCGTCAAGCATCTCGAGATGCCGATGACGCCGGAACGGGTCTGGCGGGCGATTCAGGAGGCGGCCGCGTCGTAAAGCAAATCTCGAGCGAACCGAAACGGTTCGCGACGACGTATTTGCGAAAGATCGAAGAGATAGACCGTTTCACTTGGGTCAATTCAAACAAGAAATAGTCTGGCCGCCGCTCCCGTGTCGGCGCTTGGCTAGAACGACGGCTTGGTATTCGCCATCGACGGCCGCTGCATCATGGTTTCGAACCAGGCCGCCAATTTAGGCCGGCCCTTGCGCCAGTCGTCGCCCGGATGTCGCCCATCGGCGTACCCAAGCGATGCGACCGCGGTGATCGTGCCCATGTCGATTTGGTGGTCGAAACGGTCGACCAGTGAATTCAGCGAGTCGTAACATTGCTGCGCGCGCGCTGCTTCCTTCTCGATTGCCGCGGGTGATTGTATCGAGGACTCCCTTCGATTCTCATGCGACCGGGTAAACAGCGAATCCATCAGCATCGATGCGATCCCTTCCACCTGATAGGTGAATTCCCGCGCCGCCGGATCGGACGGGTAAAGCTTGCCGCCGGAAACTTCATCCAGGTAGCGCGCGATGATCAGTGATTCACATAAAAAAACGCCGCTATCGGTGAGCAGCGCGGGCACTTTGCCGCCCGGACCGTATTCTTTGACGATCGCGCTCTTTTCCTGAAGCGGTTCGAGATTGATTTCCTCGACGCGGTCCTGCAGACCGGCTTCCTGAACAGCGATTCGGGGCCGGCGGGCGTAAGGGGAATTGGCGGAATAGAATAGTTTCATGTCGGGGGCTCCTATCTGTCGAATGCTCTTGTTGGAAAACATGGCCGTTCGGCGAAGCTCGGCCAATGCGCCGATATCACACTCTATGAATCCGGCCGCTTTCGCACCAGGAAAACCAGCGGCAACAGCAGTAAAATCAGCACCGTCATCAAATTGAAGTCATACAGGTAGGCGAGGAACTCGGCCTGCCGGTTCACTTCGCGCTCGAGGCTGACGAGACCGCTGACAGTTCCGGTATCCCATTGGTCGGGCAGGGTCAGATGGCGCAGCCGTTCGTTGTAGATGCTGATATTTTCCATCAAGGCGCCGCGGTTTTCCTGGGTCTTGCGGACGAGTTGGCTGACCAGCACCGAGACGCCGACGCTGGAGCCGATGCGCCGGCCGAGACTCAGCATGCTTGTCGCGTCGGGGCGCAGCGCCGAATCGATCGACTGGAACGCCATCGCGGTAACGGCCACCGAAAAGAACCCGAAACCGGCGCCTTGCAGCGTGATGATGAAGGCGATTGTCCAGGCGTCCACGTCGCGGGTGAATTGCGCCATCATCCAGGTCGATGCCGCCATGCAGAGGATGCCGAGGACCACCACCGGGCGCGGCTGAATCCGCGCCAGGATCGTGCCCGCGATGACCGACGCGATCAAGGTGCCGACGCCGCGTGGCGCGACAAGCAGGCCCGCGGTCGAAACCGGATAGTTCATATGGTTTTGCAGGATCGAGGGCAGTAGGCCGGCGAAACCGATCACCATGATGGCAAGAATGAAGATAAAGAAGACGCCGATCAGAAAATCCCGGTTGGCGAATATCGCCGGGTTGATATAGGCGTTTCGCGTGGTCGAAACATGGACGACGAACTGGTAGAGCGCGGCGGCGCCCAACGCGGCCCAGATGATGATTTCAGTGGATTCGAACCAGTTTTGCCGCTCGCCGCGGTCGAGCATCAGTTGCAGCATGCCAATCGCGACGCTGAGCGCGATGAAGCCGAAAAAATCGAATTTCGGCGGTTCCTTGATCCTGTCTTCAGGAACGTAGCGGTAGATCAGCCACAGTCCGAACAGGCATAGCGGCAGATTGCTGTAATAAATCCAGCGCCAGCTCAGATATTCGGTCAGCACGCCGCCCAGGATCGGGCCGATCATCACCCCGCTCATGCGGCCGGCGGTGAGCCAGCTGATGGCGACGCCGTATTCCTCCCGGGGATAGCTGGCGAACATTACCTGATGGCTCAGCGGTCCCATCCCGGCGGCGCTGATCCCTTGCAGGAACCGGTAGAACACCAGCTCCGCCAGGGAATCCGACTGGGCAACCAGCAGGGTGCAGGCGAAGAACGCCGCCGTGGTGATCAGCAGCAGGCGCCGTGCGCCGAAGCGCCGGCTCAGCCAGGCGAACAGCGGCGTGAAGATGGCCGACGCCACGAGAAACGACGTCAGGATCCAGGCGGCTTCGTCGATCGTCGCCGACATCACACCGCGAATCTCGGGCAAGGCCACGGCGGATGCGAAGGTGTCCATCCCTTGCATCGCCGCGGCCGATGTCATCGCGCAGGCGATCAGCCGGCGGCGGCCCGCCGTCAGCGGCACATCGGTCGAGGCGTCTTCCGTGCTCATGCAACGATGGTACGGCAGGCTACCGGCCGCCGCTGAAAAATCGGCGTGCCGGCCTGTCGGAATCGCCTATTGATCGGTGTCTTCGGTGACGCGGGCAGTTGCGCTATTTCCCCCCTTTGATCGTGAGATCAGCACCCTTCTTCGTCAGCATGTAGACAAGCGTTTTCGCCGGCTTCGTGGAGACGTTCGAGACCTTCATGGTCGCTCCCGCCGGCACGAGGATCAGCGTGCCCTTGCGGTAGATTTTACCGCGGTCGCCGACGCGGATCTTTACCTCGCCGTTCAGCACATAGACCACTTCGTGCCCCGCATGATGATGGAGGTCGGTCGTGCTGCCCACAGGAATATCGTTTGTCCATACAAGGAGTTCATGGCTCTTGATGCCACGCAAATCCGTTCGCAATAGGGTTTCGGACCCGGCGGACTGGCTCATCATTGTTTGCCCGATCATGAACGTTACGGCAGCGTAGGCCGCGATCCGGCGCCGGCCGTCTTTGTCGGATGCGATCATGGGAGCCCTTTCCGTGTTACCGGCTGTGTGCCGATGAAATCCTACGGGTGTACATCCTCGGTGAACCAGTCGGTCGGCAATTCGTTGCCCATGCCAAGCTCGCGGGCCTTGCGGTAGACTACCGCGCCGCAGGCGGCGAACTGATACCCGGTGCCCGTGTTGTTGAGAAAGCACGTCACCTGGTCGTCGCGCGTCCGGCTTTCCGTCCGCCCGGCGATCAGGTCGAAGAGTGTCGGCAGCGTGTCGAAGTCGACCGCCTGCTTTACCGATTCGGCTTTGCCGCGTACCGGGCCGATCTGCGGCAGGTCGTCGGTTTTGCGTTCCGGCTGCTGGTCTTCCCGGTTGTGAATGACCACGTGGTCTGCCCGGGCGATCGCCGCCGGGGCGATTTCGGGCAGTTTGATCGAGCCCACATGCATGCCCGGTTCGATCCAGTCTTCGAAGAAAACATGGTCGAGCGCGCTGGTCGCGCACAGGACCGTATCCGCGCCTTTGACGGCGTCCTCCGGCGTGTCCGCCGGCGCCACGCCGAGCGCCAGCGTTTCACTCCATTCGCGGCAGAAAGCGTCGCGGTTGTCGCGATTGGGACTGAAGCAGCGCACCTTTTCGACCGGGCGCACCGCTGCGATGGCCATCAATTGCGCGCCGGCCTGCCAGCCGGACCCGATCAGGCCGACCGTCCGCGTATCCGCCCGGCTGAGGAATTTGGCACCAAGGCCGCTGGTCGCGCCGACGCGCAGCCGTTGCATCACCCCATCGGGAAATATGGCCAGCGGCTCGCCCGTGTCGGTGCTGAACAACAGCACCAACCCGACCCAGCGCTTGTTGGGCGCCGCGGGTACCTTGACGCGGCGCTTCACGCCGCCGACTTCCGGAAAGGTGATGATGTCGGAATTGATGCGCACTGCGCCCGTGCCGAACTTCGGCGCAATCCCGTCGGCGGATTTGAGGCCATAAATCGCGCCCGGCATCTTGGTCGGCGCCAGGCTGTCGCTGCGCGGCCGCACCACGCCGCGGCCGGCCGCCAATTCCGCATAGGCGTCTTCCAGCACCGCGATGCAGTCGGGCATTGTCAGCAGCGTTTCAATGTCCGCGTTCGAAAGGATCAGCGTCATAACAATGTCTCGGTGTCTCTCGTCGGTATCGGTCGGCTCGCTGGATCGTGTCATGATCCGTGCGCGCGGTCGAGGTTTGCGCCGCCGCTCGCATACCGGGGCGGCATGCTGTTAGACTATGAAGAGACTGAGCACCGACGCATTCCGGCGATTGAAAAACAACGCCCTATCAAGTGGAGGCACCCATGGCCCTTATCGAGAAAAACGTTACCGTCACCACGAAACACGGCAAGATGCCGGCTTTCGCCGCCTGTCCGGAGGCGCCCGGCGACTATCCGGCGATCATTTTCTACATGGACGCGCCGGGATTCCGCGAGGAGCTGTGCAACATGGCGCGGCGCATCGCCAAGCACGGTTATTTCTGCCTGTTGCCCGATATGTACTATCGGGTCGGCACGGTGCGTTTCGATCTGCCGCGCCGTACCGACGTGATGTCGGCGGTTGTCACCGCGGCGATGAACCATCTGACCAACGCCGATGTGACCGACGATACCGCCGGTATGCTGGCCTTTCTCGAAGCGCAGGACAAGGTCAAGCCGGGGCCGGTCGGCTGTGTCGGCCATTGCATGAGCGGCCGCTACGTCACGACCGTTGCCGCGCGTTTCCCGCACAAATTCGCCGCCTCGGCGTCGCTCTACGGCGTCGGTATCGTCACAGACGCAGAGGATTCGCCGCATCTGCTGTTGGATAAGATCAAGGGCGAGATGTATTACGGCTTCGCTGAAACCGACCATACGGTGCCGGACCACGTCATTCCCGCGCTGAGCGCCGCGTTGGAGACAGCCGGCACGAAACATACGCTGAAGGTCTTTCCCGGCACCAATCATGGTTTCTGCTTTGCGGAGCGCCAGACTTACGCCCCGGAGGCGGCAGAAGAAGTCTGGGAGTCGCTGTTCGAGATGTGGGACGGGCATCTGAAATAGCCGTGCGCGCAAGGGGACCGGCTGGAATTCGTTGACGCGGCGATGGTCTGGGATCCGGAGCAGTATCTGACCTTCGCGGACCATCGGCTGCGTCCGGCGGCAGAATTGCTGGCCCGGGTGCCGGCCGCGGCACCGCATCACGTGGTGGACCTCGGCTGCGGCGCGGGCAACGTGACGGCGTTGTTGCGGGCGCGCTGGCCGGAGGCACGCATCACCGGGATCGACAATTCGCAATCGATGCTCGCCCGCGCTTGCGCGACCGGCCTCGATTGCGACTGGGGTAATGCGGACATCGCGACATGGCGGCCGGATCGCCCGGTCGATGTGTTGTTTTCCAATGCTGCATTGCAATGGCTAGGCGACCACGAGGTCTTGTTTCCCCGGCTCGCCGGATTGGTTGCGGCGGGCGGCTGGCTCGCCATTCAGATCCCCGACAACCGGGAGGAGACGGCGCACAGCCTGGTGGTGGAAACCGCACTGGACGGCCCGTGGCGGGCAAAACTGGAACCGATCCTGCGGCTCGCTCCGATCCATTCGGCGGCGGCGTATTACGACATGCTGATGCCGCGCGCAAAATCGGTCGATGTCTGGCACACGCGCTATCTTCAAGTGCTCGAGGGGGAGAACCCGGTCGTGGAATTCATCAAGGGCAGCCGGTTGCGACCGCTGCTCGATGCGTTGTCGGAACCGGAGCGAAGCGATTTCGAGACGGAATATGCGCGCCGTGTCGCCGCGGCCTATCCGCCGCGCAGCAACGGCAAGACATTGTTTCCGTTCCTGCGGCTGTTCATGGTCGCGGGGTTCTGATCGCGGCTGCCGACTATGGCCGATGGAGTGCCGGCTGCTGCCGGGTAAAGATGCGGCGGCCCCGTTTATAGCCGCACAGCGGCGGCGCCACCGTAGCAACGACTTCGGCGGGGGTGGCGGCGTCCCACAGCACCAGGTCGGCCGGGTTGCCCACCGCAATGCCGTAATTGTCGCACCGCAGGATCCGCGCCGGTCGGTCGGTCAGCATCGCGAAGCATTCGGCCAATTCCGGCGCCGTTCCGCGCTGCACGACATTGGCGTACATGTTGGCGATGCGGATCAGCGAACAATCGCCGAAGGGCGTGAACGGGTTCAACACGTTGTTGGTGGAAATCGAGCAATTCGCACCACATGCGATCAGCGCATTGGCGTCCGCGACGCCGCGAATCACGTTGTAGTCGAGATGCCGGCCATTGTTGAACAGGTCGGTCGCCGGCAGCACCGCCACCGCGACGCCGGACTCCCCAAGCCGCTTGCCGAGCGCGCGCAAATCTTCGGGCGGCAGGCAGGAATATTTCGAGCCGTGGCCGATGGCGACCCGGCCGCCCCAGCCGATTTTGTCGGTAAGGTCGCACACCTGATAGATGTCGAGGTCGTGCGTCGTGTAGCCGCCATCGAGATGGATATCGACATCTGCGTCGAATTCGCGCGCCAGCGCGAAGATGCGGTCGATCTGGGCCGGATGGTCCGTATCGTAGCGGGGCGCGCCGCCGACCACAGGCGCGCCCGCTTTCAGGGCTGCAACCACATTGTCTTCGGCGCCGGGGCTGTTGGTCCAGCCTTCCTGCAGGAAGACGCAAAGCTGGATGTCGATCGCCCAACGATAATCGTCGGCCAGTTTTTGAACCGCCTCGAATCCGCGTAGTCCCACATTCGGATCGACTTCCACCTGGGTGCGCATGTGGGTGACGCCGTTCAAAAGGCATTGCTCGATCGTGTCCCGCGCCCGGGCGTAGATGTCGTCGACCGTGAAAGTATGCTTGATCGCGGCGGTGCGTTCCATGTGGTCGGTGCTGCGCCGGTCGGCCGGCGGCGCGCAACGGTCGACGATAAGCGCCTTGTCGAGATGAAAATGGCTCTCGACCAGGCCGGGCGAGATAAAGCGACCCGCCGCGTCCAGTTCCTCGCCGTCGGCCGCAAGACCCGGTTCGAGCGCGGCAATGACGCCATCCGCGACGCCGATATCGGTGAGCGGCGCGCCGTCATTGACGCGGGCGTTGCGAACGATCAGGTCGAATGCCATCGGACTCTCCAAAGGTTTCGGTATCGACCGTCAGGCGATCTCCGGATCGGCGAAATCCTCACGGTCGAACGGCAGCGGCGGATAGGCGGGCGTGCCCAATTCGGACACGAACCCGAAGGTCGTCATGTCGGTCATCCGCATCGGGTACAAAATGCCGTCGAGATGGTCGTATTCATGCTGCAGCAGCCGCGCCACGAAGCCCCGGGTTTTCCAGCGGTAAGGCTTGCCGTCCAACCCCACCGCATCCAACTGCACTTCGTTGTAGCGGGGAACCTGCCCGTACAGCCCGGGCAGTGAAAGGCAGCGTTCCCAATAGGGTTTTTTGGCGTCGCTGAGGAAGGTGAGCTTCGGGTTAATGACGGGTGTCCAGGGAATTTCGCTGATGGCCGCGCCGTCCGGCACGATGTCCGGCCGGACCCGGAAGACGAACATGCGTTTCGGAACATAGACCTGCGGCGCGGCGATGCCGTTGCCGCCGATATCCTCGCAGGTTTCGATCAGATCCTCGGCAAGCCGGCGGATCTCCGGCGCCGTCGGATCCTCCACCGCCGCCGCCATGCCGCGCAGAATTTCATGACCCATGCGGGCGATCTTGCGAATTGCCATCGTGATGCCCCTCCCCAGGGCCTATTTCTCGCCGCCGGGCAGTTCGTTGAACGCCACATCCTTGTCGATCCGGACGTCCTGCGGCAATCCAAGAATGCGCTCGGCAATGATATTGCGGAGAATTTCGTCGGTGCCGCCGGCGATGCGGTCCCGCGGCGAGGACAGCATCCCTTCCTGGAACAGCGCCTTCATCGGCATGGTCGCTTCGTCGTCGACGATGCCGGCCATGTCCATCAGGTCGAGCGCGAAATGGGCGATGTCCTGGCGTTTCTTGCCGTTGACCACCTTGTTGATCGAGGATTCGGGGCCCGGCCGGTCGCCGCGCGCAAGCGCGGTGACGGTCCGGAACCGGGTCAGGCGGACGCCCTGCATCTGGATGTACCAATTGGCGAGTTTGTCGCGCACCAGGGAATCGGTGATCGCGGGGCCGGTCTCCAATTCCAGCGCGCGCGCCAGGCCCAGGATATCGTCGAAATCGGGCGCCGATCGTTCGCCGACCGCCAGCCGCTCGTTCATCAGCGTGGCGATCGCGACCTTCCAGCCTTCGCCGACGCCGCCGAGGCGCTGGCTGTCCGGGATGCGCACATCGGTAAAGAACACTTCATTGAAGTTCGACGTTCCGGAGATCTGCTTGATGCGCCGGGTTTCGATGCCGGGCGACTTCATGTCGAGATAGAAATAGGTGAGCCCCTTGTGCTTCGGTACGTTCGGGTCACTGCGCGTGACGAGGATACCGAAATCCGCGAAATGTGCGCCCGAGGTCCAGATCTTCTGGCCGTTGATCACCCATTCGTCACCGTCCTGTACCGCCCTTGTGCGCAGGCTGGCGAGGTCGGATCCCGCCGAGGGTTCGGAAAAAAGCTGGCACCAGATTTCCTCGCCCTGGAGAGCCGGCCGGATAAACCGCTGTTTCTGTTCCTCGGTGCCGTAGGTGAGCAACACCGGCACGACCATCCCCTGGGTGATTTCAAACACACCGCGAGGCGTCAGGTACTGCATTTCTTCCTGGTTGTAGATCACCTGTTCCAGCTGCGTGCCGCCGCGGCCGCCGTATTCTCTGGGCCACATGATGCCGGCGAAACCGGCGTCGAATTTCTTGCGCTGCCACGGTTTGGCGGCGTCGACCAGGCCGTCCTGTCCATACTTGACCGCAAAGGTCTTGCCCGGTTCCTTTCGCTCCGCGTTGGCTTCGAGAAAGGCGCGCGCCTCGGCGCGAAATTCAGCCTGTTCCGGCGTATCGTCGAAGTCCATGTCGTCCTCCGGTTGTCACGCGACGTTGCGGGTTTCGAGGTGGCCGATGAGCTTGTCCTTCCAGCGCCGTTCGCCGCCCAGCGCGAGCGCCAGCAGTTTTGCCCGGCGGTAGTAGAGATGGCAGTCGAGCTCCCAGGTGAAGCCCATGCCGCCATGGGTCTGTATGTTTTCCCGTGAGGCCAGCTCGTAGGCCTGGATTGCCGCGACGCGCGCGGCGGCCGCCGCGGTTTGCAAATCCGCCGCGTCCGTAGCCAGCGCCCAAGCCCCGTAATACGCATGCGAGCGGGCCAACTCGACGGCGATATAGTTATCGGCCAGCTTGTGCTTGATCGCCTGGAAGGATCCGATCGGCCGGCCGAAGGCATAGCGCGATTTGGCGTATTCGACCGCCATGTCGAGACACGCCTGCGCGCCCCCCAATTGTTCGAAGGCAATCAGCACTGCCGCCCGGTCGAAGACCTTTTCGACGATCTCCCATCCCTGGCCGGGCGCGCCGAGCGGCTCCGCCTCGGTGCCGGCGAAGCGGAGGCGGGCATGCGAGCGCGAGGGGTCGACGGTGGTCAGGGACGCCCGGTCGACCGTCGTCAGATTGGCGATTGCCAGCGCCAGATCCCGCTCACCGCTTCCCGTGCGCGCCAGTACGATCGCAAAATCCGCGACGTCGCCATCGGCAACCGGCTGTTTTTCGCCATCGAGCCTGCCGTTGGCGAAGCGCGCGGCGACACTCGCCGGACCGGGGCGTTTGACGCCCTCCGAAACGGCGACACAGCCAATCATGGTACCGGCGGCAAGATCCGGCAGGTAGCGCTGTTTCTGCTCTTGCGAACCTGCGAGCAAAAGGGTTTCCGTCGCGAGATAGACCGAAGACGAAAACGGTGTGGGCGCGAGCGACCGTCCGAGTTCTTCGGCGATGACGCAGAGATCCTCATGCGACAGTCCGATGCCGCCGAATTCCTCGGGAATTGCGGTTCCCATCCAACCCAGTTCCGCCATGCCGTCCCATAAGGCGCGATCGAAGGGGGAATCGCCTTCGAGTATTTTCCGCGCCGCGTCCGGCGATCCGATTTCGTCCAGAAATCTGCGCGCCTGGTCCCGTAGGAGGCGTTGTTCGTCGGAAAAATCGAAATTCATGGCTCCGTCCGCCGCTGGAACACACTGTACCCCGTGACTGTATCCAAATTCCGGAGGCTTATCCAACCGGCGCTTGCCGGCCGCGAAGCCCGCATATGGCGTGCTCATTTTATTGCGCTAAACCGAACAATATGACATAACCTCCGGAGGTCGGGACGGTGACGCGATTCACCCGTCCTGCGGTAGCCGTGGAAGGATCGACCACCCTGCCCGGTTCCTTCATCAGCACCATTTATCACGCGTCCAAGGCGCAGACCTGAAACATGCGCTTGTTCGGCGCCGATTGCCCGTGCGATCGTGCCGCCGGGAAATCCAACCTCCTGTTCCCTATGCCGAAGTACGACAACAAAGGCATTATTCGATGGACACCCGTAAATTCGTTCTGATCGGCGCGGCCGGCTACGTCGCACCGCGGCACATGAAAGCGATCAAGGAAACCGGCGGCGATCTGGTCGCTGCGCTGGACCCCAATGATTCGGTGGGGGTTATCGACAGTTATTTTCCCAACGCCCGGTTCTTTGTCGAATTCGAACGGTTCGACCGCCATGTGGACCGGCTGCGGCGCAACGGCAAACCGGTCGACTATGTCAGCGTATGTTCGCCGAACTACCTGCACGATGCGCATATCCGCTTTGCCCTGCGGTCCGGATGCGACGCGATTTGCGAAAAACCCCTGGTGCTCAATCCCTGGAATATCGATGGCCTGGTGGAGATGGAGAAAGACACCGGGCACCGGGTGAACTCGATCCTGCAACTGCGTCTGCACCCGTCGATTATCGCGTTGCGGGAAAAGGTCATGGCCGAGCCGGACCGAATTCACGATGTCGACCTGACGTATATCGCCTCGCGTGGCCGCTGGTATCATATCTCCTGGAAGGGCGATATGCAGAAGTCCGGCGGCGTGGCGACGAATATCGGCGTCCATTTTTACGACATGCTGGGTTTCCTCTTCGGCAACAACACCCGCAATGTCGTTCATCTTCGGTCGGATGAGCGCGCCGCGGGATATCTCGAATTCGAGCGGGCACGTGTGCGCTGGTTCCTGTCGGTGGACAGTGGAGACCTGCCGGCAAGCGCCCAGGAAAAGCAGACGACCTATCGCTCGATCACCATCGATGGGGAGGAGATTGAATTTTCCGGCGGGTTCGAGGACCTGCACACGGTGAGTTATCGGGATATCCTTTCCGGCGGCGGGTTCGGCCTGGATCAGGTCCGCCCCTCGATCGAATTGGTATCCGCGATCGGCGGTATGGACCTGACGCCGTCGACCGGCGAACGGCATCCCTTTACGGCAACCTATCTCTGACCGGATTTTGCTTCGATCCATGGATTTTAAAACCCGCTTCCCCGGCGCTTTCATTCACGAGAGCTCCTATGTGGACGACCCGGTAACGATCGGCGACGGCACCAAGATTTGGCATTTCTGCCATGTCCTGGGCAATGTCGAGATCGGCCGGAACGGCAGCTTCGGTCAGAACGTAATGGTGGGGCCGGACGTAGCCATCGGTGACAACTGCAAGGTTCAGAACAACGTGAGCCTGTATAAGGGCGTCGTGCTGGAAGACGGCGTGTTCTGCGGCCCGTCCTGCGTGTTCACCAATGTGAACAATCCGCGCGCGGAATTGCAGCGCAAGGACGAATTCCGGCAGACACTGGTCAAGCGCGGTGCCACGATCGGCGCCAATGCAACGATCGTTTGCGGCCATACCTTGGGCGCCTATTGCTTCATTGCCGCCGGCGCCGTCGTCACCGGGGACGTGCCCGCCCATGCGCTGATGGCCGGGGTTCCGGCCAAACGGATCGGTTGGATGAGCGAGGCAGGCGGCCGGTTGGGCAAGGATCTGGTCTGCCCGATCGACGGCTCACGCTACGAAGAGGACGGCGACGGCGGTCTTCGCCGGCGCTGACGGGGATGGAGCGACGGATATGATGCCCTTCATCGACATTCAGGCCCAACGCGCGCGGTTGGGGGACCGAATCGATAGCGCCCTTTCGAAAGTCATGGCGCACGGAAAATTCATTCTGGGTCCCGAAGTGCAGGAACTCGAGCAACAGCTCTCGGCGTTCTGCGGCGCCCGGCACACGGTCACCTGTGCAAACGGCACCGACGCCATCACCTTGGCGCTGATGGCCGAAGGCATTGGCGCCGGTGATACGGTATTCGTGCCCGACTTCACCTTTATTGCGACCGCCGAGGCACCGGCCCAGCTTGGGGCGACGCCCTATCTGGTCGACGTCCGCGAGGACAGTTTCAACATCGACCCGGACAGTCTCGCCGCCGGAATCGCGGACGCGCGGGCACGCGGGCTGAAGCCGCGCGCGGTGATCGCCGTCGACCTGTTCGGACTGGCGGCCGATTACGATGCGCTTCGCGCCGTAACCGAGCGGGAAAACCTGGTGTTGATCGCCGACGCGGCGCAGGCCTTCGGCGGCGGTTACTTCGGCCGCAAGATCGGCGTGCTGGCCGACTACACCACCGTCTCCTTCTTTCCGGCCAAGCCGCTCGGTTGTTACGGCGATGGCGGCGCGGTCATCACCGACGACGATGCGGCCGCGGATCGGCTGCGGTCCTTGCGCATGCACGGTAAGGGTGCGGATAAATACGACAACATCCGCATCGGCGTGAACAGCCGTCTGGATACGCTGCAGGCGGCGATCCTGCTGGAGAAGCTGACGATTTTCGCTGATGAGCTGGAAGAGCGCGATATCGTCGCCGCCCGCTATGCCGACGGGCTGTCGGATGTTGTGCGGACGCCGATGGTGCCGCAGGGATACCGGTCCGCCTGGGCCCAATATACGATCATCACCGGGCGGCGCGACAAAGTTCAATCCACGTGCGCGGAAAACGGTGTTCCCACCGCGGTTTATTATGCGATTCCATTGTCACGGCAGGACGGCTATTCAGACTATCCGGCCGTCCCCGGCGGAAATCCGGCCGCCGACCGGCTGGCCGGGCAGGTCGTCAGCTTGCCGATGCATCCCTATCTGGGGACGGAAGACCAAGTCAAAATTATCGACACGGTGCGGGCTGCCGTGGCGTCTTGAGCCAGCCGCCCTCTTGCGGCGGCGCGCGGGACCGCAACTTCTGAAGTCTGGAACCTCATGTTGAAACCACTTGCGAAGCTATGGTCGTGCCGCTCGATTTTCGGTCGCGCGGTGCTCGGGGACATTCGGTCGATGTATGCGGGCACGGCATTCGGTCTGGCATGGCTGGCGATCGGACCGATCCTGCTTCTCACGCTGTACACATTCATTTATGCGGTGATCTTTCGGGTGCGGGTGCCGAACTTCACGATAGAGGAATACATCATAAACGTGTTTGCCGGGCTGGTGCCGTTCCTCGCCTTCGCCCAAGGGTTGGGCGCATCGTCGACGGCGATGCAGCGGGGCGCGAAGCTTCTGGCCAACGCCAATTTCCTGCCCGAACTGGTGCCGCTCAAGGCCGTGGCGGTCGCTTATGCAATGCTGCCTGTCGGTTTGGTCATCACGTTTATGGGCGACGTGACGCTGTCGAGCATTTCCGCCACCTGGTTTCTGGTGCCGGTTGTAGCGGTTTTGCAAATCATGTTCTCCATGGGCATCGCGCTGTTCCTGTCGGTGATTTCACTGGTTTTTCGCGACGTGCAAATTCTCGTACAATACATCGTGATCGCGCTGCTGGTCGTTACGCCAATCGCCTATACGCCGGATATGATCCCGCAGGGCATGTTGGCGCTGCTCTACGTCAATCCGTTGTTCTATTACGTATTTGCCTATCAGAATTTGATCCTGTTGAACGCCTTGCCGCCGGTCGACGTTATGGTTCTGGGGACTATCGCGAGCTTCGGGACCTTCGGCGCCGGCCTCTGGTTCTTCCAGAAGGCCCGCATGGTGTTGGGCGATCTCATTTGATGAAACCGAAATATAAGGCAGCACCGTCCCTGCGGTCTTGTGGATGGCCTTGAGCGATACCGCAACGCCCCCGATGACGGCATTGAACGGACCCGCCTTGGCAGTCCGTGATCTGACCAAGTTGTATCCGGTGTTCGGAAAATCGCTGGACGGGATTCGCTATCTGTACCACGCGATACGGGGAAACAGGGCCTATGTGGAAGGGATCAACCACGTAACGGCACTGTCCGGTCTGACCTTTACAATCGAGAGAGGGGAGCGGGTCGGGCTGATCGGGCGTAACGGATCGGGCAAGACGACGCTGCTGCAAGTCATCGCGAATTTCCTGTCGCCGAACGGTGGTTCCGTGACCGTAAACGGCGAGGTCTACAGTCTGTCGGCCAAGAATGTGGGGTTCGATCCCGAGGCAACCGCCCGGCAGAACACCGTCTCCTTCTTGAGACTGCACAATTTGTCCAAAGGTATTGTCGCGGAACGAATTCTAGAGATTGAGGAATTTTTGGAATTTGGCCCGTATTTCGATCAGCCCATGAAGTTCTGCTCGCTCGGCATGCGGGCCAGGGCGGAATTCGCCGCGGCGACCGCGGTGGACGCGTCGCTTGTCTTGATCGATGAAGTCTTGGGTGCGGGCGATGTGTATTGGGCGGAGCGCTGTGCCCAGCGACTTGAAAAGTATTGCGCGGAAGGCCGCTCGATGATGCTGGTCTCCCACTCGATGGACCAGATTCTGCGGTATTGCGATCGCGTCCTTTGGATCGATGGCGGCCGGCTTGTGATGGACGGGCCGACTCATGATGTGGTGCGGCGCTATGCGACGTATCTCGAGAGGCTTGCCTGGAACACCGACGATATCGAGGACAAGTCATACAATGCGGAAGATCTGAAGGCGGGCTATCTCGACATCGTGTTACCGGATAGTGGGTCGCACGTTATCCGGTGGCCTGGCCAGGGCGGTGTGCTGTTCAATGGAATTTGGGTGAACGACAGAGCCGACGCTGTGGTTGCCGTTGATCGCGCGGAGCCCATCCGCATTCGGTTCACGATCAGGGCGGATCAGGCGGGTGATTACGCTCTGCGCTATCACTTGAATTTCTGGGGGGTGAATGGCAAGCGGCTGGGGGTTGCGGAAAACGATCGCCATTCGATCAAACTTGAGGATTCCGCGACACACAGTATTTCGCTTGAAATACCAGGCAACGTCATCGGGGTTGGCCGGTACTACCTGTCCATCGCCCTGTACGACTTGAGCCATACGGAAACCTCAGCCAACGAATTCGATACGCGGCAGGACATGCTCTACAAATCGATCGAGTTGATGGTCGACGACAGCGATCCGTCGCGTGCGGATCGGGGGCGTCTCGCGAATGGGTATTTTAGTATTCCGTTTGATCTGAAATCCGAGCCCGGGTGTGCCGTGTCGCGCGAGGCGCAGGAATGACGCCCACGCAAGCCGATGCCGTGCACGGTATGCGTTCCGGGGATCTGAAAATGTCCCCGTTGTCGACCGCGCCCGATACGGTGATCGAATTGAGCGGTGTCAGCAAGACGTTCCAACTGTACCCCAGCGCCCTCGGTCAGTTGCTTGAAGCAATCCGAATTTACCCGTTGCTCGGCAAGAAGGCGCCGGGCGGCGCCAAGACCGCGTTGTCAAATGTCGACCTCTCGATCAAGGCAGGAGAAAAGGTCGGCCTTATCGGCCAGAACGGGTCGGGAAAATCGACCTTGCTCAAGTTGATCGTCGACATCGCCCGTCCGACCTCGGGGCAGGTGCGCGTCGACGGCAAGGTGCAAGCCTTGATGACGACAGGCGCGGCAATCTCTGACGAATTGAGTGGCAGCGAATGTATTAAGAGCGCCTTGATTCTGAACGGCCTCGCCGATCGGGAGGAGCGCGAGGCGTACGACGACATCGTCGATTTCGTCGAATTGGGCGAATTCTTGAACTACCCGGTACGGGCCTATTCGCTCGGCATGCGGGCGCGCCTCGAATTCGCCATCGCCACTGCGATCAAACCGGATATCCTTGTGATCGACGAGGTCATGGGGGCGGGTGACGGATATTTTGCCCAGAAATCCGCCAAGCGAATGCGTGAATTGACGGCGCACTGCACGCTGTTGCTGGTATCCCATTCGATGCAACAAATCGTCGATTTTTGCGACCGCGTAATTTGGCTGAACGATGGAGAAATCGTGGTTGATGGCCCGCCGGGTAGGGTCATCAAATCCTACGAAGATTTCATGGTGAAACGCGACGCCCAAATCCGGACATCGATCCAGATGGCGGAACACGCGATCGAACAGGACGCCCGCCCCGAGGAAGAACAGATGAAAAGTATTCTCGATACCAGAACCGAAACCGCGCGCAAGAAGTCGCAGGCGATGCTGGCGGTCGGCGGACCGGCCGGGCGCGATCTTCCAAGGCTGTCGGGAGGATCCTTTGCGGATGGCATGCCGATCTATTCGACCGAAACCGGCAAGCCAGTCGAAATCGATGTGAGCTTCTCTATCCCCGAAGGGTGGCGGGATCCCGTGTTTCTCTCAATCTTGGCTTTTTCGGAAAGCGGAAACCTGATCTGGACCAGCCGTGGACTTGCAGTCGGGTCGGACGCCGGCGAACGTACGCTCACAATTTTCACCGGCAAGATTATCGCGGGTGTGGGCGACTACTTCCTCAGCATTGGCGTCGAGGGCTCTGACAAGGGTGGCCCGCCCTTTTTCGATGTCCTGCACACACATCTGATCTTGCGCCTGATCACGACGAATTTCTCGGATCCGCCATTTTTCCATTGTCCGGGAGAGTGGCGCTATGACGGCAACGAAAATGAACCCGTGGATGGGCGCATCAGCGCCTGGGTATAGCAAGGCGATGGGGACCCTGAATTGGTCCTTTGCGTTTGATTCGACTAGATGAAACTATACAATCTAAAGGTGAACCTAGGTCTTTCCGAATTGGCAGGCTTATTGGGGGAGTGGGTCGCGCCGTTCCAGCGCTCACACGATAGATGCATCGCGTTGAAAGTTTGAAGCGCTTGATTGAGGAACGTGCGCCTTGGTTGGCCGGTCCCGCGCGCCTGATATATTCTGCCGTCACCTCGTTTCGCCGGCCGAATTGGCCGGACGCCGTTGCGCGCGCGGTTTTGATTGACAACCACGTCCACGACGACACGCGCAGGACCGTTTGGATCATCGCTTTTACCGGCGTGTCTAACGAACCGCGGGTCATACGCCAAGCGCGGGCATTGACCGATGCCGGTTGCCGCGTCGTCGTGTTTGGGTACGACGGACATTCCGCGCGGCCCGATGATTGGATATTTGTGCGTTTACCCATCCGGCAAACTTATTCCGCGTTCAGATTCCAGATGATGCGCATTGCACGGGCAATTGGACAGGGCCTGTACCGTTTCATGCCCGGGAAAATTCGGGATAGCGGTGCCAGGCTCTACTTCGACAATATCCCCAATTGGGTTCATATCCGGACTGAAGTGCTGCGCGTTGCCCGTGATCATCCGGAGTTGGCGCCGGACCTGATTGCCGTGCATGATTATTTCACCAGCCCACTCGGCGCTGATCTGGCTGAATATTTCGCAGCCAAACTCTCGGTCGATTGCCATGAATATGCCGCGGGCCAGTACATGCACGATCCGGAATGGGTGAAAAAAACCCGGCCTTGGGTGGTGACCATCCAGGACGACTATTTGCGACGCGCCGACCTCGTCACGACGGTGTCGGACGGCATCGCCGAACGGTTGAATGAGGAACACTCGTTGAAACGACCGGTTCAAGTGGTCCGCAGCGTTCCCATTTGCCAGTCGCAGCAATTTAAGCCGACCGGAGAGCACATAACGGTTTTGTATCATGGTGATATTTCCTATGTGCGGGGCTTGCACAAGGCGGTTAAATCGATGCCCCTATGGCGGCCGGAACTGCGCCTTGTCATTCGCGGCCCCGGAGATCCGGCGTATATCGATCGCCTGAAGCAGATTGCGCGGGACAGTGGGGTCGGTGACCGCCTGACAATCGAGCCGCCGGTACCGTTTGACGATATTGTCCCTGCTGCGAACGCGGCGGATATTGGGTATTTCGTTCACAAGGACCTGTCCGCGCAGAAGCGATACACGCTGCCGAACAAGTTTTTCGAATATGTCATGGCGGGGCTGGCGCTGTGTGTCAGCGACCTGCCCGAAATGGCGAAACTCGTGCGGCAATATGATCTTGGGTTGCTGGTTTCCGAATATGACGAGCAAGCGATCGCGGACGCCCTGAACAGCCTGACGCGAGAGGACATCGATCGGTATAAGCAAGCATCCCTCGCCGCATCGGCCAGCCTGAATTGGGACAATGAGCAGAAAGTCATGGTTCAGGCGTATGACGACCTGTTCGTTGGAGATCCGAAATGGACCACCGCCGCCGATCCCGGGCCATTAGGTGCCGCGCCCCGGGCGGTGGCCCGTTGACCGATCCGGTGGCGTGGCAAGACCCTGCCGTCCGTACCGCAAGCTATGATCGATCGTCGTGCCATCGCCTGACCTGAAGGCGCTCGTCCTGTGTTTATCGAATCCGAATGGCGACCCAAGGCCCAATCGTGTTCTGTCATGGTTGGGCGGGACCTTTCGCGTGACGGTGGCCGCAATGGCGCCGCCGGACGATTCGCGCTTTGACTTTGTCGATTTGGGGCCCGATGCAATTCCCGGCCGGAACAGCGCGGTCGACTATGTGCGATACGCCTCGGGGTTGTGGCTCAACCATCGCGTCGGCCGTCCGCAGGCAACGGAGTGGACGCGCGCCATGCGGCGTTGCGCCGCTGCGCTCGAAGGCCAACAGTTCGATTTGATCATCTGTTTCGATCTTGGCCTGTTGCCGCTTGCCGACGCTCTCAAAGGCAGCGCCAAAATGATTTTCGATGCGCGGGAATTCTATCCGCGCCAGTTCGAGGACCGCCCGGTCTGGAAGGCGTGTTTCCAACCCCATGCGCGGCATCTATGCCGAAGCTTTTTGAAATCATGCGATCGAATATTCACGGTCAGTCCCGGATTGCAGGACGCGTATCGAAGCGAATTCGGCGTCGAAACGGAGCTGTTGCTGAGCCTACCGGCCTATCAGGACCTGCAGCCGCAACCGGTCGATGCGTCCGCAATTCGATTGATCTATCACGGGAACGCCAACCCAAGCCGGTCGACCGACCGGATGGTCGAATTGATGCGGCGTCTCGACGCGCGGTTTCAAATGGATTTCATGGTGCTTCCCACCGGCGGCCGTTACGTCGATGGTTTGAAACGGCAAGCCGCCGATCTGCCGCAGGTGCGGTTCGTGCCGCCGCAGCCATTCGATAATATCGTCCCTTTCATCAACGCCTACGACATCGGCGTGTTCTATGTGCCGCCACGGAATTTCAATTTGAAACATTGCCTCCCCAATAAGTTTTTCGAATTCATTCAGGCGCGGCTTGCCGTCGCCGTCGGCCCGTCGCCCGATATGGCGGAATTCCTCCGCACGCACGATCTCGGCGTCAGCGCCGACGATTGGAATCTGGATGGGATGGCCGACCGGCTCAATGCCTTGTCGGCCGATTGCATATATGCCTATAAGCAGCGCAGCCACGCCGTCGCGGAACGGTTTTCCGCAATTACGTCGCGGGATCAGTTCATGGCCACCGTGAACGATCTTTTGGTTGGGTAATGTGACGATGGTTTTTCGGCAAATTCTCCGTTTCGGCATCATCGAGAGACGGGCATGATCGTCATTGTCGACTATGGCGTCGGGAATTTACGGTCCATCGACAATATGCTCCGCAAGGTGGGCGCGCCGTCCAAGATTTCCGGCGAGGCCGGGGATATTCGGTCCGCGGACAAGCTGGTTCTGCCGGGCGTCGGGAATTTCGGATTCGGCATGGAACGGTTGCGCGCTACGGGGCTGGTCGATTCGCTGGATTGGTTCGCTCTCGAGGCAAAGCGACCGGTTCTCGGCATATGTCTCGGCGCGCAAATTCTCGGAAAAGGGAGCGAGGAAGCCGAAGGCATACCTGGGCTCGGATGGATCGATATGTATTGCCACCAGTTCCCGGCGTCGATGAATTTGCCGGTTCCGCATATGGCCTGGAACACCATCGAATTGACGCGAGATACGCCGTTGATTCCGGCGGTCGAGGAAGACACGCGATATTACTTCGTCCATTCCTATTACATGAAGTGCGCCCGGAACGAGAATGTGCTTGCCGAAACGGAGTATGGGATTCGTTACACCTCGGCCGTATGTCGTGAAAATATTTTCGGCACACAATTCCATCCTGAGAAATCCCACCGCTTCGGTATTGGCATGATGACGGGGTTTGCGGCGCTATGATTGTGCCCCAATGGCAGGCCCGGCACCGGAGTCTCGCCGGCCAATGATGAAGACCCGGGTTATCCCCGTCCTGCTTTTGCAGAATCAAGGGCTGGTCAAGACCGTCCAGTTCAAGAATCCGCAATATATCGGCGATCCCATCAATACCATTCGGATCTTTAACGAAAAGGAGGTGGACGAGTTGATGTTTCTCGACATCTCCGCGACGCCTGCCGGCCGGGAACCCAACTATCAAATGATCGAGGATATTGCGGGGGAGGCGTTTATGCCGGTTGCGTATGGCGGCGGCATAAGGACGGCGGAACAGGCCGCCAGAATTTTCGGTCTTGGGATCGAGAAAATCGTGATCAACGCCGCGGCGTTCGATTATCCGGAAATCATCGCCGAGATTGCTGGGAACTATGGCCGCCAGGCGGTCGTCGCCTGCCTCGACTGCCGGAAAAACCTGTTCGGCCGATATGAGCTGTCCACCCACAGCGCCCAGTCCAAGCGCAAGGTAAGAATCGAGGAGCACCTCGAGCAATTGAGCGCGTCAGGCATCGGCGAGGTCATCGTGAACTGTATCGACCGGGACGGGACGCAGAAGGGTTACGATGTCGATCTTATCCGCGCCGTATCCTCGAAAGTTTCAGTTCCGGTCGTGGCCTGTGGCGGCGCGTCTTCCGTGGAGGATTTCGTCCGGGCGGTTGAAGACGGTGGCGCGTCGGCGGTGGGTGCCGGCAGCATGTTCGTGTTCAAGGGCAAGTTGCGCGGCGTCTTGATCAATTATCCCGAGCGTAGCGCGCTTACCGCGCGCTTGCCGTAATCGATGAGCCAGCCCGCAAGCATATCGGCAGACGATCGCGGCAGTGGCCCCCAACTTTATCAGCGAGAGTTCAATTAATGCCGAATATCAAGGAAGCCTGGATGCCCGACGGCCGGCAGCGCCCGTACCAGGTCTGTACCCGCTGTATCATGGATACGACCGATCCTCTTATCGAATTCGACGAGGATGGCGTGTGCAACCATTGCCACTACTTCGACAACAATGTCCGCCCCAACTGGTTTCCGAACGCCGAAGGGGCGGAAAAATTGGAGCGGATGATTGCGGAGATAAAGGAGTACGGCAAAGACAAGGAATACGATTGCATCATTGGCCTGTCCGGGGGTGTCGATAGTTCATACCTTGCAGTGAAAGTGGTCGAATGGGGCCTCCGGCCGCTTGTCGTTCATGTCGACGCGGGCTGGAACTCGGAACTTGCGGTCAAGAATATCGAGCAAATTGTCACGCGGCTGGGACTCGATTTGTTTACCCATGTGGTCGATTGGGAGGAGATGAAGGACCTGCAGCTCGCGTTCCTCCGGTCCAACCTGGCAAATCAGGATGTGCCCCAGGATCACGCGTATTTCGCGGCCTTGTACAACTATGCCATCAACGCGAACATCAAATTCGTCATCAGCGGCTCCAACTACGCCACGGAAAGTATTCTGCCGCCGGCCTGGGGCTATGACGCGATGGACATCAAGCACCTCGAAGCGCCCCACAAGCAGTTCGGTACCGGAAAGCTGAAGACGTTTCCTCGCGTGAGTTTTTACAAGTACCACATCTACTATCCGCGGATCTGGAAGATGAAGGTCCTGGCGCCGCTGAACTTCATGCCCTACAGCAAGCAGGATGCGATCGCATTTCTCGAACGCGAATATGGCTGGCGCTACTACGGCGGAAAGCACTATGAATCGCGGTGGACGCGATTTTTCCAGGCGCATTATCTGCCGACCAAATTCGGTTACGACAAGCGCAAGGCCCATTTTGCGAGCCTGGTGGTTGCCGGCGAACTCACCCGCGACGCCGCCCTGGCCGAACTGGAGAAGCCGCTCTATACCGACAACGAGCTTGCCGAGGATAAAGCCTTCGTGGCCAAGAAACTCGGCATATCGGTCGAGGAGCTGCAAGATCTGATCGACCAGCCGCCACGGCACTACACCGAATTCCCCAACAATCAGGAACTCTTCCAATTCGCCATGAACACGATGCAACAGTTTCGCGCCATTACGGGGCGGGGCCGAAGCCTGTTGGGGCGATTAAAGGCGTGAGCGTGCACGGGTATTCCCGAACGTCGTTGCGGGAACGGTGTTCGCGCGAACCGGGATTTTCGCCTGCATGACCGCCCAAAAATCGATTCTGATGATGAACTTGACGCATCTCGGCCAAGGCGAAGGCGGTGCGCTTCATCAGATTGCGCTCATGCGATGCTTCCGTGACTTCGGAAATGCCGTCACGATGCTGGCCCCCTGGCGGCCGGAAAGCGACAGAATTCCCGGCGATATTCTTGACGGCGTATCTCTGACCCCGAGCATGACCGCTATCGGATTGCCCCCGGCGTTCGACATGCTGGGGCAGCTCCCGGCATTGGTTGCAAAGCGATTGTCGGGGAATGCGGATACGCTCTACATCCGGGCGAATCTGTTTTCCGCACTCGCCGTCGGCATCGGGCGGCTGCTTGGGATGCGGGTCGTTGTCGAACACAATGGATGGTGTGCCGCCGAGCGGCGTGCCCGCGGCGGCGGGGCGTTCCTGGTGGGCGTCGAGAAGATTTCGCAGGTTCTTTCCGCGCGATGGGCACATATGTCGCGCTGCGTGACGGATGGCATCGCGCGCCTCCTGTCAAACAGTGGCGTTTCCGACGAGAAGATTGTCGTCATCGGAAACGGCGTTGATACCGATGCGATGTATCCGGCGACGGAAGCGGTTCCGTGCGAGGCCGGTGCTTCAGCCACGCGACTTGGATTTATCGGCGGGCTGGTGGCGTGGCAAGGCGTGCACATCGCGATTGCCGCGATGGATCGTTTGCGCGACATCCAGGGATTGGAGCTGCTGATTGCCGGCGACGGACCCGAGCGCGGCCGATTGGAATCGCTGGTGGCGGATCTGGGCCTTGCCGACCGGATACGGTTTTTGGGGTACGTGCCGCGCGACCGGGCGCTCGCGGTGATCAACGGATTCGACATTGCATTGGCCCCCTTTACGCGCGAACGCAACGCAGAGATCGGATTGTCGCCCATTAAAATTCGGGACTATGCGGCCGCCGGCCGTATCGTCGTCGCGGCCGATATTGAGGGGGTCCGTGAGCTGTCCGAGGCCGGATGGCTGTTCCCGCATTCGTCGGATGACGCAGACGATCTTGCGCGTGTCATTCGCCATGTAATTGGCCTTACCGAGACGGAGAGAAAGGAAATCAGCCGAAAGGCTCGTGACTATGCCGAGAAGTATTTTGATTGGCGTCGTATTTCTGTTCGGATCGCGGAATTTCTCTAGGCTGATGCAGCCCCATGGCAAGGCACGGTCAGCATGAAATGATCGAACTGTTGGAAAAGGGGTCGGCGTAGATGCTTGCGAAAGAATTGTTCCATGCAATGGCGGCGGCGGCCGATCGGCCGATCTTTGGATGCGAGGGGGAAGACTGGACCGGTCGGCGATGCCTTGCCTATGTAGAGAAACGCCGGGCACAAATGCTGGATGCGGGAATTATCGCTGGTGACCGTGTCATGGTCGCGAACCTTCGCGGCAATGCGTATTGGCTGGACCACTTCGCCCTTTGGTCAATCGGCGCCATCGGCGTACCGACTGAATACAAGGCGCCGGCGAGCCGGCTGGATGAGGTTGTCGAAGATGTCGAGCCGGGATTCCTTTGCGGCGGGTTAGAGAACGGCGCAGGGTCCACCGCCGATACAGTGACCATATTGCCGGCGCTGCGCGAAGCGGCTGACGTTGGAAACGACGACGTTTCCGCCGACTTGTTGCAGCGCGATCCGTTCGAGGCGAATAGCCTGGCGCTCTATACCTTTACCAGCGGAACCACAAAGCGCCCAAAGGTCGTTCCGCTGAGTCATGGAATGCTGCTTGCGAATGCGCGGGCGAGCGCGGCGCAATTGCCCTATGCCGAGAACGAGCGGATATTCGCGCCGATCCCATTTCGATTCATTAGTGCGATCTCGCACTGCCTGGTGACGGTTTTGCTGAAGGCAACCTATCTTGGCTCGGAGACGCCGCTGATCAAGGGCGACATGGTATCGACGATGCAGGAATGGCGAAGCACCGCGTTTGGCGGCAGCCCGTTGCAAGTGCGGTGGATTGCCGAGACCGGCGAAGATACGGACGTCAATTTTGAATTGAATTGGATAATGTCTTCCGGCGACAATCTGCCGATCGACGTTATCGACCGGTTGGTGGTGCAAATGCCGAACGTCAAAGTTGTTGTCGCCTATGGGCTGACGGAAGTCGCGGGCCGATTTTGCATGCTCGATCCGGATCTTCTCAAGGAGCGGCGCGGTTCGGTTGGCCGGCCGATTCATGGGATGCGGCTATCCGTTCGGAATGAGGATGACCGGCCTTGCGAGCCGGGCGAGATCGGCAATGTCTTCGCGTCCGGCGGCGGCGTATTTGACGGGTATCTGAATTTGCCCGAGGAAAACAGCCAGGTTATGACGCCGCACGGTTTTCTGACGGGCGATCTCGGAATTATTGACGAAGACGGGTATCTCTACCTGCGAGGCCGTTCGGACGAGGTCTTTAAGTCTGCGGGACAAAAGGTGAGTGCGCTGTTGATCGCCCAGGAGCTTATCAAGCTCGACATCTTTACGGATGTCGCCGTTACGGATCAGCCCCATCCAATTCTCGAACGGGTGCCGCACGTCTATTACGTGCCGAAGGACGGTGTCGAATTCAAAAAAGGGGTGGTTTTGCGGTCACTTCGAAAGACGCTGCCAAGCAATCATATTCCGCAGGGTTTCACGGCGGTCGACCGTATTCCGCGAACCGGTTCCGGTAAGCTGGACCGCCGGGGCTTTAAGGAACTCCTCCGCTCTTTGCTATAAAAATCCTGGATGGCGCGCTCAGACATGTGGAAAGCAGTGTATTGAAAATACTCGGGCGTCTTGGCCTTGTTGCGGTGTTTTTCTTTCTCATCGGACAGGGGGCCGCATGGATGAACGCGGCCGGGTATACGTGGAACGTGGCTTCGGTCAGGCTTGTTCAGCACGAATTTCACCAGTTACAGGACTTTCTATTTCGCGTGCGCGAACGAAAAGCGCCCATCGATATCGTGGTCGTGGGCGACCGGATATTCTTGAATCGCACGGTCGCTTGGCTCCCGCGGGACAAGACGGTGCAGACGATAAATTTGCACCGTTTCCGGATCGACGCGCTGAGTATTCTGTTCGAATCGATGCCACCCGGACGGGTCGGCACTTTCATTGTGCACCACAACCCATTGTTGTGGTCGGATTACCGGTATCGCGGCCGCACCCAGTCGGTCGATTTGTGGCGCAATTTAGACGATACGGAATTCACCATTTTTCCCGTGAAGCACGTCAGGCTCGTTTTTCGGACACTGAAAGACATGGCGGCGAGTTCGGCCGATTGGCTCGGTGAAACACATCGCCGGCCCAAAAACCTGGACGAACTCAGCTTCGTTACGCAGCGGAAGGAGCTTGACCGGCTCGAACGCGCAATAGCGGCGCATAAGGGGTCGCGGGTAATTTGGGGCAAGGACTATGCCGGCTACAACCGGGAGAGCAATCTAAAATTGTACGCCGATATGAGAGCGTATTCCTCCTCGGCCGAGGCGAAAAAGCGGTTCGGCGAAATCATTTCTCTGAAGAACCTGCCGGCCAAGTTCTAGGCTACGCGGGGCGGTCCCGTTCCGCGGGATTTGCGGGCTAGTACAGTTCGTAGACGAAATGAAGCTTGGAGAATGGGAACTCGGCAATGAAATACCAAATGGCCAAGGCGAACAACGCCTGCCACAAAACCATTCGGCAGTCCGCCGCCAGGCTTTTTCCCATATCCGGTCGCAACATTCTATACAGCCATCGCTTGAATTAATTTCCAGCCCGATTTCAAGTCC
>CAJHYV010000543.1_pt1 | contig 30671 bp, 25 predicted proteins | sample 9198851 | NCBI WGS metagenome assembly CAJHYV01 (sample SAMEA7708375, study PRJEB35096) | sediment metagenome | biome: marine neritic benthic zone biome [ENVO:01000025]; feature: sediment [ENVO:00002007]; material: shallow marine sediment [ENVO:03000034] sea grass bed [ENVO_01000059] ...
CCCGCTTCAGGCCGCGGCCACGGCGTGCGGCCGAATGCCCAGCCGCCAGCAGATCGCCTTGGTCAATGTGGGGCGATTCAACGTGTAAAAATGAAAGTGCCCGACGCCCTCCCGCTGGAGCGCTTCGCATTGCTCCACCGCGACCGTGGCGGCGATCAGGGTGCGCGTCTCGGGGTCGGCGTCGAGTCCCTCGAAAATTTTCGCCATACGGTCCGGCACTTTCGCCCCGCACCGGTCGCTGAATGACACAACCTTGGCAAAATTGGTAATCGGCAGAATGCCCGGAACCAGCGGAACGGCGATGCCCGCAGCCGCCGCCCGGTCACGAAACCGCAAGAAATCGTCGTTGTCGAAGAAGAACTGCGTAATGGCGCGATCGGCGCCGCTGTCGATCTTGCTTTTCAAGTTCTCGATATCCGCGCTCACCGACGGCGAATCGGGATGGCTTTCGGGATATGCGGCAACGGAAATGTCGAAATCGCCAATTTTCCGCAACCCGCACACCAACGCGGCGGCATTTTCGTAGCCACTTGGGTGCGGTTCATATCTCTCCGCACCTTCGGGCGGATCACCCCGCAATGCCACGATCTGGCGGATGCCCGCATCCCACCAGGATTGCGCCAGGGAATCGATTTCCTCTTGCGAAGCGCCGATGCAGGTCAAATGCGCCGCCGGCGGTATCGAGCATTCATCATGGATGCGCCGTACGATGTCGTCCGTCCGGGCGCGGGTCGACCCGCCCGCGCCATAGGTCACCGAAAAGAACTGCGGACGCAACGGGCTCAATTGCTCCAGCACCGACCAAAGGCGCTGTGCGGCCGTATCGTCGTGCGGTGGGAAAAATTCGAAACTGACTTTCGGCGCGACCGTCATGTTCAGGCCTCCACCGTTTGGCGGACGCTGCTCAACCGCGACGCGACCGGTTGCTTTTCAGCCGACCAAAGACAAACCGTCAATGGATTGCCCGGCAGCCGTTTCATCGTCCGGATCGCCAAACCGGCTGCAGCGAACCAGTCGCCGATCTCTTCATCGTCGAATCCAAGCCAACGATGGGCATGTTCCGTTTGCAGACTTTTTTCGTTGTGGGGCGCGAAATCCACAACAATCATTCTTCCCCGCGCATCCAGATAACGCGCCGCCTCGCGGATGGCATCGGCCGGGTCTTCGGCATAGTGCAGCGCGAGGTGAAAGGTTATGGCATCAAATGTCTCGTCGCCGAACGGCAGTTGGTTCATATCGCCGTACCGGACATGACAGTTGTTCAATCCCTGTTTTTCCAGGTTCACCCGCGCAATCGCCAGCATCTCGCGCGACAGATCGATGCCCACACCGCGATTTATCGATCTTCCGAATATCTCCAGAATACGGCCGGTTCCCGTCCCCACGTCCAATAAATCCCGGACATCCGATTCGCGAATCAACGCCTGCAATGCGCGCTCGACTTCCAGATCATTGATATACATTTTGCGGATACGGTCCCATTGCGTTGCATTCTGCCGGAAGAATTCGCCTGCTACCGCCGCCCGCGCCTTCTTGATTTCGTCCAAACGTTCCAAATCACGGGTCAGAGTTCCGTTTTCCACGGGGATCAAATTTAACAGGGTCCGCACAAGACGCTCCTCGGGTTCTCGCTCGCCGATCCGGTAATACGCCCACGTCCCTTCGCGGAATCGCTGGAGCAATCCCGCTTCCACCAGCAATTTCAAATGCCGTGAAACCCGCGGCTGGCTCTGCCCAAGAATCGTGGTCAGCTCGCTCACCGTGAGGTCGCCCCGGGCGCACAATGCCAGAATTCGAAGCCGTGTCGGCTCCGCAGCAGACCGCAAGCCGCGCAAAAATCGCTCCATAGGCACCTCATTTTGGCTGGTTTATTCGTTTGTCAGCCAGATACCCCATCATTATATAAATATATCCTTATATTGTAAATTAAATTCTGTAGGTGTTGTCGCGAGCCCATCACTGACGGTGCTGTCCGCAGCAAAATTGCAACAGAAACCCCACAAGTTCCGTTTTTGGTTAACGAGGGCCTACAACTCCTGAACTTCGTCGTATAGCCTTTCGAAAACCCGCATGTTAAAGCTGCGATCTAGTCGAATCGTTTCGTTGCCGTCACGTAATCCCGAGAACTTTGATCAATATGGTTTTTTTGACTCCAGCATCGGCACAAGATTAAGGTTCGATTCGCAGTTAAGATCAGGAATTGGTTTGGCAGACGTGAACGGCATGGCATTTTTCAAGCGACTCAGGATTCTTGGCTGTATTATCGCGGTATTGGTGATTACCGGATGCGCAACCACGGAAACCGAAGAACCATCCAGCAGTACCGAAATAAGCGACCCGCTCGAGCCGATGAATCGGGTTTTTTTCGATTTCAACCTTTTCATGGACAGGTACCTGCTGCGGCCGGTGACACGTGCCTATGTCAATGTCGTGCCGGAGTTCCTTCGCGTCGGGATCCACAATATTCTCGATACTCTTAGGGCACCGGTGGTCGCAGTGAACGACCTGTTACAGGGCGAAGTCGAACGATTCGGGCAAACCATAGGGCGATTTACCGTCAACGTTTCCCTCGGCCTGGGCTTTATGGACATCGCCGGAGAACTGGCGCCGGGTCATGACGAGGATCTCGGCCAGACCCTTGCGGTCTGGGGCGTACCGAGCGGCCCCTATCTGGTGCTGCCGTTTTTGGGCCCGTCGAGCATTCGTGACGGCCTCGCCACCGGTGCGGAATCCTATGGAGAACCGACCGGCTGGATTGTTGATGAGTTTACCGATAGCGACACGGTCCTGTGGGCGTATAAAGGCAGCAAGACCGGCCTGACCATTCTCGACAAGCGCTCTCAGGTGCTGGGCCAGATCGAAGAACTGGAGAAAACGTCGCTGGATTTCTACGCGACGATCCGTAGCCTGTATTCGCAAAAAAGGCGCGACGACATCCGAAATGGTGCTGAATCCGATCCGCTGCCGATCCCGGAAATTACTTTCGAATCGGACAATGAGCCCGTGAAGGCCTCAAAGCAAACAAGCGGCCAGTAGGTATAGCGAAGTTCCCAACGCCGCCGGATCAGCGTGTCAGCGGTTTGTACTTGATGCGATGTGGTTGATCGGCGGCGGCGCCAAGCCGGCGTTTTCGATCCGCTTCGTAGTCGTCATAGTTGCCTTCGAACCATACGACCTGGCTGTCGCCTTCGAACGCGAGAATGTGCGTGGCGATGCGGTCGAGGAACCAGCGGTCATGGCTGGTCACCAACGCGCATCCGGCAAAGTCGAGCAGCGCCTCTTCGAGCGCCCGTAAGGTATCCACGTCGAGATCATTGGTCGGCTCGTCGAGGATGAGGACGTTGGCGCCCGTGCGCAGTAGTTTGGCCAGGTGGACGCGGTTGCGTTCACCGCCCGAGAGCTGTCCGACCTTCTTTTGCTGGTCGGGCCCGCGGAAGTTGAACGCGCCGACATAAGCGCGGCTCGGCATCTTGCGCTTACCGAGATCGATTTCCGCTTCTCCCTGGCTGATTTCTTCCCAGACATTCTTGTCGGCCGCGAGCGAATCGCGGGACTGGTCGACATAGCCGAGTTCAACGGTATCGCCAATTCGCAATGTGCCCTGGTCCGGCGTCTCGTCACCGACGATCATCCGCAGCAAGGTCGTCTTGCCCGCGCCATTCGGCCCGATGATTCCAATGATGCCGCCCGGCGGAAGCTTGAAGTTGAGGTTCTCGAACAACAGCCGGTCGCCATATCCCTTTGCAAGATCGGTCGCCTCGATCACCAGGTCGCCGAGCCGCTCGCCGGCCGGAATGATGATCTGCGCCGTATCGGGCGCGCGATCGGCGCTCTCGGCGAGGAGTTTCTCATATGCCGTGATACGCGCGCGCGACTTGGCTTGCCGCGCCCGCGGGCTCGCGCTGATCCATTCGCGCTCGCGGGCGATGGTGCGCATCCGCGCCGATTCCGTCCGCTGTTCATGCTCGAGACGCTTCTGCTTCTGTTCCAGCCAGGCGGAGTAGTTCCCTTCGTAGGGGATGCCCTGGCCGCGATCGAGCTCCAGGATCCATCCGGTCACATTGTCCAGGAAATAGCGGTCATGGGTGACCATCACCACGGTGCCCTCGTATTCCCGCATGTGACGTTCCAGCCAGGCGACCGATTCCGCATCCAGATGGTTGGTCGGTTCGTCCAGCAGCAGCAGGTCCGGCTTGCTCAACAGCAGCCGGCACAGTGCCACCCGCCGGCGCTCGCCGCCCGACAGCGTCGCCACGTCGCGATCGCCCGGCGGACAACGCAGTGCGTCCATGGCGATTTCGACCGTCCGGCTGAGATCCCAGGCATCGGCGGCGTCGATTTTTTCCTGCAGCGCGGCCTGTTCCTCGATCAGCGCGGTCATTTCGTCCGGGTCGGTGACCTCGGCGAATTTCGCGCTGACTTCTTCGAAACGGTCGACCAAGGCCTTCTGCTCGCCGAGGCCTTCCAAGACATTTTCCTCGACCGTCTTGTCGGGATCTAGGGTGGGCTCCTGTTCCAGCATACCAACGGTCGCGCCCTCCGCGGCCCATGCTTCCCCGTTAAATTCCTGATCGATACCGGCCATGATGCGTAGCAGTGTCGATTTACCCGCGCCGTTCTGGCCAAGGACACCTATTTTTGCGCCCGGAAAAAATGCCAGCGTGACGTCTTTCAGGACTTCCCGGTTCCCGGGATAGACCTTCGTCATATTTTTCATCACGTAGACATATTGATACGAAGCCATCGTCGGTCGTTCCTCGATCTTTGAAGAATTCAGAATACGCCGGCAGCGCGGCATCGGCCGGCCAGGCGCCGGTTACATAGCCAATGTGGCGACTGCAATCAATCGTCGCTCGCGATCCACCAACCCGATTCCCGCTGCAGCTTTACAATATCCTTGCGGCGGCGGCTAAAGATCATTGCGTCGCCGAATGTCCGAACGCCCTGATCCTCGAGCACTGGCAGAAGTCGCGCGAACAAATCAGCGGTCACCAGGCTATCGCCCAGTGCGGTGTGACGGCCGCGCGCGGTGATGCCAAACTCCGCCGCAAGCCTCTCGAGTTCGAGGCTGGGCAAACGCGGCTGCAAGGCGCCTGCCAGGAGGTACGTACAGAGATATGGCGGCGGATCCCAGGCAATTCCAGCTTCCCGCGTGCTGCGCCGCAAATGAGCGATATCGAAGCCTATGTTGTGGCCAACGATGATCGTCGACTCCATTTGAGCTTCTAACTCCGGCCACAACTGACGAAATTGGGGCGCCGCCGACACCATTTCGTCGGTGATACCGTGGATTGCCGTCGACCGCGGCGGGATGGGCCGATCCGGGTTGACCAAGTGATCGATCGTCCGCCCATGGTATATCGTCCCGCCCACCATGCGCACACCGCCGACCGAAACGATCGCGTCACGCTCGACATTGAGGCCGGTAGTCTCAAGATCGAGGACGAAGATCGGCAAATCGGCGAGCCGTGTCGACGGCGTAATGGCAACCGGCGGCGGTGGCTCCGCAAGCAGGCTCAAATCATGCTGCAACACGCGCGTAACGGTCGGCAGTCCGGCACGGAACAGGAGGACGGCCCCCTGCCCCGGCCCGATCAGGGCAAGTCGCACGGGCAGCTCTCGCCCATCCACCGCCGCGATTGCGATGTCGACCGGCGCGCCGGCATCTGCCGCCGCATCGAGCGCCTTTTCCAGCGCGGGCCGGGTTATCGCATCGAACACGCTGGTGCCGGCTTCGAGCGCCGCCACACCGAGCAGATCCTGCGCGGCGGCGTTTACCAGGCCAATTTGTCCTGCGGCATTGATGACGATAATGGCCTCCGGAATCGCGCCGATCACCGTCTCGAGTTGCCGCGCCGGCGCGCTTTGCCGCGCCAGCCGGCCGGTTAACAGCGCATCGATTGCGTCGAGAATATCCTGGACTTCCTTGGGAAGCGTCGCCGACAAGCCGGTAGGCAGTTCTTCCACGTGATCCGTCTGCATCACGACAATGAAACCGCGCAGCCGGTTGAAGGCGGTAAAGATCCGGTCGATCCGTATCGCCATCCAAACAAACAAGGGAACGCCGACCGCCAGCAGCGCGATGGCCAAGCCGATCCGCAGCGCACTCGGCACAAACGCGCCAACGTCGCCGAATTCCCCCAGCAACACCAAACCGGCAAGCGCCGCCGCCGCCGCACCGAATGCCAGGGAAACTACATGCCGTGATCGCTGTCGCATGATCCTATGCCGTTATGGCGCTATTCGGTGGAATTCGCGGTGCGGCATCAGCGGCGCCTCAAAACACATCGCCGGTGAAGTCGCTTTTTAATCGCTCGCGCAACGCTTCGATTGCCCGGAAGGACTCGACCAGCACATCACGCTCGCGCTTCGTCAGCGCGTCCGGATGCACGTAGTTGCTGGTCGGCTTATCGGCCTTGAAGTCCGCGATTTGCTGCCGCAACAGCAACTGCGTGATATGTCCGAACGCCGCGGTCAAATTATCGAAGACATCCGGATTTATCACACCCGCCTTCTGAAGTTTCTCCAGTCGCACCGTGGTGGATATCTCCGGCACGCCCGCCCGCAACGCAAGAAGACGGGTCGCCTGAACCAGCGGAAGCGTGCCCGTATGCTTCAAGTTGATTTCGCCGAGATGATCCGGGTCGGATTTCTCGGTGATAAACCGGCCGAACCAGCCCAGCGCCACGCCATATTCTTCGCCGTCGAGATAGAGCGCCTCGAGAAAGGCGGGGCTGGCTTTCAGCGCATCGGTGACATACGCACGCAAATCCGCGGCGAGATCGGGCGCGCCATAGCAGGCGCGGAAATCGAAGAAGATATCGGAGAGCCGCAGGGCGACGGTGTTGCGCCGGCGCAACCAGCCCGAAAGCTGCGCCCGCCATTGCGTGGCCGTCTTGCGCCACAGCGGGTTGGTCGCCATGACATAGCCCTTGCACAAAGGAAATCCGACCGCGTCGAGGTCCCGCGTTACCCGTTCGCCCAATTCGATGAACCACGGATCGATCACGCCGTGCGCCTCATCCGGGTAATCGTCGAGAATGATGCCGTTGTCCTGGTCCGGATACAGGAAATTCTCCCCGCGCCCGCCGGACCCCATGATGATAAACGAAAAAGCCACCGGCGCGGGTCCCCAGCGTTCTCCGGCCATGGCCTCGCAATGGTTTTCCACGATGCGCCGATGAATGTCCCGATTTATATGGGTCAGCAGACCCTGGATTTCGGGTACCGGGACATTGTCCGCGAACAACTCGTCGGCCAGATCGATCTGCGCCGATTTTACCTCGCGAATGCCATGCAGGGTCCCTTCCTGCGTCAGCCGGTCGATTTGCCCGAGCAGCCTGCCGGATGCCGCGGCCAGCGCTTGGTCCAGATGCAGCATACCGACCGGTTTTCCCGCCGCGTCGACCACCGGGAAATGATGCAGCTTAAAACGCCGCATCCGGGCAATCGCGTGATACAGGAAATCATCCGCCGACACGGTCATCACCGGCCGCGACATGACATCGGCGACGGGCGTCTCGGCGGCGGCCCGGAATGCGAGGCGGCGTACCACATCGTGCTCGGTGAGAATTCCACAGATGCGCCCGTCGGGTCCGGTGACGGCCGCCGCAGTGGACTGAGTCGCGACCATGCGGGCAACCACGTCGCCGCAACTTTCGGCACCGGCGACAACGATCGGCGCCGGCGCCATATGGCCGCAAACAAGTTCGCGAAATACCGCCGTCCTTGGCATTAAGGTCTCCCTGCCGGCGCGGCCATGGGCTAACTCATACCCGCGGCGAAGGGAACGGTGAAGACGAAACGCGCGCCGGCGCCGCGCGTCCGTTCCACCCAGATGCGCCCACCGAAATATTCGACGATTTGACGGCAAATCGGCAAGCCAAGTCCGGTGCTTACCGGCTTGCTGGTCGCCCTGGCATCGACCTGTTCGAATTTTTCGAAGATCCGCTGCTCGGCGCCGCGCGGGATTCCCGGGCCGTTGTCTTCGACGCTCACCAAAAGACCCTCCAGCGTTTCCTCCACATCGATGATCACCTTGGGCTCGCTCCCGTCGCAAAATTTCACCGCGTTGGACAGCAGATTGACCATCACCTGAATGAACCGGTCGCGATCCGCGCGCACGCGGCGCAATGCATCCGGGACCCGGATTTGCAATTCCATGTGGCTTTCCGAGAGAAGACTGCCGGTCGCCGCAACGGATTCCTCGATGACTTCCTTGGGATCGATGTCCGATATCTGCCATTCGCCTCGGCCGGCCTCGAGTTTTGCAAGATCCAGCAACTGGTTGATGAGCCGGGTCAGGCGCTGACTCTCTTTGATGATGATGCCAAGAAATTCCTTCCGCTGCTTGGTGCCGAGTTCCGAGCGGTCGTACAGAATTTCACTGAACGAGCGAATTGACGTCAGCGGCGTTCGCAGCTCATGGCTGACCGTGGACAGAAAATCATCTTTTAGCCGATCGAGTTCCTTCAACCTTTCGTTCGCCGCCTGGAGTTCGGCCGACGCGATTTCCAGCTCCTGCGATTTCTCTTCCAATTGATGGCTGTATTCGATTACCTGCGAGGTCTCATCGAGCACCCTCATAACCTCGTCCATACTGGCGGTCTCACCCTTGACCACCGTGCCCACCATAACCCGCGCGGACGCAGCACCGATGGCGCCAGCCAGGAGGCTCTCGGTGAAATGTACGAGACCCGGGTCGGCCTCGCTGACCATTTTGAGGCTGGTTCCCGTGCGCTTTCTGTACTGGTCATACGCCCGATCCGCGCGCCGGCGTCCGACGAACCGCATCACGAGATTGTATAGGTCGGAGAACGTCGCCGTTCCTTGCCATACCGGTGACCGGCTTGCCGCGCTTCGCGTGCGGTACACATCGACAAAAAGAGCGGCCTGAATTCGTTCCAGGGCGGTTTGCCGGCTGGCCAGCGATACCAGGACATACCCGCCGACATTCGCCAACATGCTCCAGAACAAGGAATGCGACAGGTTATCAAATCCTTGGAGTCCCAGCAGCTCGTAGGGCTTCAGAAGGGTTATGCCGAACGGTCCGGAATCGATGAAACTGTGCGGAAGCCAGCCGGAAATGGCGAGCGATGGCAGAAGCAGCGTGTGGATCCAGAGGCCAAAGCCGAGCGACAACCCCACCAGCGCACCCTTCCGTGTGCCGCCTTTCCAGAAAATTCCGCCGATAATCGCCGGCCCGAATTGCGCGGCCGCCGCGAACGACAACAGTCCGACCGTCACCAATGTGTAGGATTCGCCGATATACCGGAAATACCCGTACCCGAACAGCAGGATAAAAATGATGCTGCCGCGGCGTATCGCCAGCAATAGGCCGCTCAAATCACCCTTCTCGGTCAGGCGAAGCCATCTCAGGCGAAGCAAGACCGGCATTACCAAATCATTGCAGACCATCGTGCTGAGGGCGATCGTCGCGACGATCACCATCCCGGTCGCCGCCGAAAGACCGCCGATAAAGGCGAACAGTGTCAACGCCTCCTGATGATCGGCCATCGGCACGGTGAGCACGAAAGTGTCCGCATCGACGACGCCGCCCGAAAACATCAACAACCCACCCAGCGCAATCGGCAGGACGAAGATGTTGATTGTCAGCAGGTAGAGCGGAAACAACCAAACAGCCTTATCAAGATGGCTTTCGTCAAGATTTTCCACCGCGCACACCTGAAATTGGCGCGGCAGGCAAATGATGGCCGCCATCGACAGCACGGTCATGGTGACCCACTGGCCATAGCTGCTGGCGGTGCCGATCGTCGTCAGCGATGAGAACTCGGGCAGATCCCGCGCCCGCTCGAAAAGATCGGCAAACCCGTCATAGAGGCCGAAAGTGACAAACACGCCAACCGACAGAAATGCCAGCAATTTAACCACCGATTCGAAGGCAACCGCCACCACCATGCCTTCATGGTGTTCACTCGCATCGATATGGCGGGTGCCGAATAAAATCGTGAACCCGGCCAGAACGGCTGCGACGTAGAAGGCGGTGTCATACGTAACCGGGAGATTGCCGAGGCCTGTCGGCATGACGATTTCGGGATAGTTGAGCAGCACGTTGAAACTGGTCGACACAGCCTTAAGCTGCAGCGAGATATACGGCATGATTCCGACCACGGCGATGATCGTCACCAGGCCGCTCAACAGCGTGCTCTTGCCGTACCTGGACGAGATGAAGTCGGCGATCGACGTGATCCGATTGACCCGCGTGATCCGGATGATCTTGCCGAGCACGAACCACCAGAGCATGAAGACCAGGGTCGGCCCCAGGTAAATCGGTAAAAAATCAAGGCCGCTCGACGCCGCCCGTCCGACGCTGCCGTAATAGGTCCAAGACGTGCAGTAAACCGCAATCGACAGGGCGTAAATATAGGGATTGTTCGCGATGCTGCGGCCTTCGTCGGCGCGCTTGTCGGCGTAATACGCGATTGCAAACAGCAGACACAGATAGGCGAAAGAAACCAGCAGGACGACCCAATTTTGCAGCATCGTTAAGCGCCGTCCCCACCGCGCGGTGCCCCATCGCGGCGTGCCGCCCCCTTGCGCCGGTTCACCATATAGACAACCAGGGCGATTACCGCGCCCCAGCTTACAAAGACATATAAATAAAGTGCCGGAAACCCGAATAGTGACGCATTGACGCTAAACAAAGACAGCAACGGCGGATTGAACAGCAACACCGCCGCGGCAAAAAGCGCGAGCACCTTCTCCCCCATTGCGCCAGGGTTGCCCATCACCGTTTTTCCTTCTTCCCGCTCCCAAGATATCCGCCGGTGAAGGACCGTGGTCCGAACCGGCGAAACATTTTGCGCGCCGTCGTCAGCGGCCGTCCAGCGCCAGCAATTTTTTCACTTGCGCCGTAACCTCGCGCGTCGAAAACGGCTTGATAATATACCCGTCTGCGCCCGCTTCGAGGCCTTTTTGGCGTTCCTCCTCGCGTCCTTTCGCCGTCAGCATGACGATCTTCATACCGCCCCAGGCCGCATTGGCGCGGATGGCGCGGCAAACGCTGTAGCCGTCCCGTTTCGGCATCATAACGTCCAATAGCACGAGATCCGGCTTCGCCTTGCCGATTTCGTCCAACGCCTCTTCGCCATTCCGGGCGACCCGCACGTCAAGCTTCAACTGTTTCATAAGGAATTCAAGGGATAGGACGATATTAGGTTCGTCATCGACGACAAGCACCGATCGGCTCATTACCTAACCTCCCCTAATCTCCGAGGCGTGCGTTGGCCCACGCCCGATGTGCCTGGATGTGCTGGACCGCGTTATTGCCCGCCGGCAATCCGTATCCGGCCAATTGTGCGCAGAGTTCGAGTGCCGCGCAACATGGCAGACGCCCCACACCCTGCGAGAGAGTGCCGGTCGGCGGGCGATCACTGTGCCGCCGGCGCAGCGTTCCAAATGCACTTTATGCCGGCGCGGCGGTGTCGGCCTCGGCGTCTGCCGGCCGCAGGATCGGCGGATACGCCCGCTGGGCGCAGTCCAGACGGTCGCACAACCTGCATGTAACGCCGGCCGGCATGACGATCGATTGCGCATCCAGGTCGATGCCGTCGCTGTAGGCCAATTGATCCGCCTGCGTCACGTCACAGCCGATCGCAACGACATAGTGGCCGATTGCATCCTGTGGGCCGAATCCGGGTTTCGAAACCGACCGTGCGACCGTGAAGAACGTCGCACCATCCGGCATCCGGGCGACCTGCCGGCTGACCTGCCCCGGCGTCATGAACGCGGTATGAACGTTCAACCGGGGACACAGGCCGCCATAGCGCGGCATCCGCATCCCGGACAGTGAAAATCGTTTGGAAATATTGCCGGCGATATCCACGCGGATGAGATGAATCGGCACGCCGCTCGCGTCGGGCCGCTGCAACGTCGTCATACGGTGACAGACCTGTTCGAAGCTGACCTGGAACCGATGTTGCAACGAGTCGATGTTGTAACGCGTGGCCAGCACGGCATCGTAGAACGCCCGATAGGGCATCAGCAGGGCCCCGGCGAAATACCCCGCCAAGACGTCGCGGCACAGCGCCCGGCCGGTTGCCCCTACGATCAAACGACCAGGGATCGCGCGCTCGATCACGGTCGCATAGTCGCGCAGCGCAATGTGCTTTGCCAGCCGAAAGGCGCGGCTCGATACCGGCAGCGCTTCCGGAAGGACAACGCGGGTTTCCTTGCCCTTATTTGAGCCGGCCGGGCCCGATACCGCCAATACGCCGTTCGACACAACATCCAAGCTAACGTCAAAATGCCTACACAGGCTGTCGAGCAGGGTGCTGGGCAGGAACGCATCCTCCAGACCGATCTTCCGCAACAGCGCCTGCGCCGCCTCTTCGATTTCCGGGAAGTAATTGCGCTGGGCCTGCAGCATGTCATGCACCTGTTCGCTCGCCGGCGGCACGCCCTCCGGCTCCATCGTCGCGTCGCCGGAGGTCAGCGACAGCATTCGGTCGATGATTTCCGCAAGCCGCTCGCTTTCGCGTACGAGGATTCCCGCAAACCGGCGCTGATCGCCGCTGCTGATATTGTCATGGTCATGCAGAATCTCCGCAAACGACCGGATCGGCGTCAACACCGATCGCAACTCATGCGCCGACGTCGAAAGAAAATTATCGTCGGTCATCCGCTCGCGCAGCGATTCCACGTCTTCGCGGGTCTGACGAAACACCCGGTACAACTGAACCATCGCCTGCCCGGCCGCGGGCGCGACATTGATTATTTCCTGCAGATCGTCCCGCGACACGATGCTTTCGCGGAACACCGGATCGCCGAACAATTCGGTCAGTTCGGCGAGGATGCGCGCGTCATCATCTTCGGCCAGCGTGGTCGCGCTCAAGCCGAAGACTTGCGCGCTTTTTTCCAGCAGCCGAAGCGTCACCGGACGCTGGTTGCGCTCGATCATATTGAGATAGCTCGCCGAAATTCCAAGCTGCCGCGCCAGCGCCACTTGGGCAATATCCTGCTCGCGCCGCAACCGCCGTATCTTGTTTCCAAGCCAGATGCTCTTCGCCAAGGGTCCGCTCTCCCGCCGACTCGCCTTCACAATTTTCACATACTAACAGGCAATCTCGTTAGATGTTCACATTTTTGCGCTTGTGAAGGTAGGCCAACGGTCGGCTACGATGGATGCGGTGCAAATTTAAAAACATCCAACCGCGAATAATCGGCGCATTATGTCAAGCCGATGGTTGGACCCGAAGGGATACGGGAGGAGAAAGCCATGTCTGCCAAAGTCGTATGGCTGTTTGTGTTCGTTGCGCTGTACTGGGCCTACTGCATTTATTGGGGTGTCCGGGGCGCGATGACGGCGAAAACAGCTTCCGATTACTTTATCGCCGGACGTCGCCTTTCATTGTGGGTTTTCGTGCTCGCCGCGACGGCAACGTCGTTCTCGGGCTGGACGTTCATGGGGCATCCGGGGCTGGTCTATCGTGACGGCTTCCAATACGCCTACGCATCGTTTTACGCGATCACCATTCCGTTCACCGGCGTCATCTTCCTGAAACGCCAGTGGATGCTGGGCAAACGCTTCGGCTATGTGACACCGGGCGAAATGTTTGCGGATTATTTCCGCGGCGACGCCATTCGAATCCTGACCGTGCTGGTCGCCCTGCTGTTTTCGATTCCCTATCTCGGGCTCCAGCTTCGCGCCTCGGGCTTCCTGTTCAACGTGCTGACCGACAATCTAATTCCCGTCGAAGCCGGCATGTGGATCCTATCCGCCGTGGTGCTTATTTATGTCGCTTCCGGCGGCCTCCGCGCGGTGGCCTATGTCGACACGCTGCAATGCGTTCTGCTGGCGCTCGGCATCATCATCACGGGCTTCATCGCCCTGAACCTGGCGGGCGGCTGGGATTCGCTCAACGCGGGCTTCGCGAAACTCGCGGGGACCGGCATTGGCAAGTGGGGCACGACCAAGGGATACGGTGGTGGCGATTACAACGCCTACTTCGCCATACCCGGCGTAATCCAATGGACCGCGGGGCTTGGCAAGGAGACGCCGATCGGCGGGCCGTGGACCGGCATCATGGTGCTGACCTACATGTTCGCCCTGATGGGCATTCACTCGGCGCCGGCCTTCTCGATGTGGTCGTTCTCGAACACCGATCCGAAGCCCTTCGCGCCGCAGCAAGTCTGGGCCTCGGCTTTCGGCATCGGGTTCATCCTGTTCTTCTTCACCGCTTTCCAAGGCATGGGCGCGCATCTGCTCGGCGCCAATCAAGCGGTGACGGACGCAGGATTGGCCATTTCCACTGTTCTGCCGGACCTGACCGCAAACAAACAGGGCGGTCTGGTACCGCATTACTTCAACCAGATCGGTGACACCGCCCCGTGGCTGGTCGGCCTGCTGGCGGTCTGTGCGCTGGCGGCGATGCAATCGACCGGTGCGGCCTACATGTCGACGGCGGGCGCCATGCTCACCCGCGACCTGTACAAGCGCTACATCAACCCGACCGCGGGCCATGCCACGCAGAAGCTGTTCGGACGGATCGGCGTTGCCGTAATCGTCGGCGCGGCGCTGGTCGTGGCAACGTTCTCCAAGGATGCCTTGGTGTTGCTCGGCGGTCTGGCGGTCGCGTTCGGCTTCCAGATGTGGCCGGCGTTGATTTCGGTTTGCTACAAACCGTGGTTCACGCGTCAGGGCATCACCTGGGGTCTCGCCTGCGGGCTGGTTGCGGTGATCATGACCGAACCGTTCGGCAAGGCCATCGCCGCTTCGGTCGGTGTGGATCTGCCCTGGGGCCGCTGGCCCTGGACCATCCACAGCGCCGGTTGGGGCATGTTCTTCAATCTCGGCGTGGCGATCATCGTCTCGTTAATGACGCAAAACGCCGACGAAACGGCCCATCGCATGAAGTCGCACAGCTTCCTGCGCGAACACACCATGCTGCCCGAGTCCAAGCGCGGCCTCCTCCCGGTGGCATGGGGCATCACGCTGCTTTGGTTCTTCTTCGGAATCGGGCCGGGCGCCGTCATCGGCAACTACATCTTCGGTGAGCCGAATGCCGGCTTAGAAGGCTGGACCTTCGGCATCCCGTCCATCTGGGCTTGGCAGATCCTGTTCTGGATCCTGGGCGTCTTCATGATGTGGTTCCTGGCCTACAAGATGGAAATGTCCACCGTGCCGGACCGCGAAGTCGAGGCGCTTGTCGAAGATATCGGCGACGTGGTCCCGCAGAGTGGGACGGCCGATTAGAGTCAACCAATAATAATAACGCAGCCATCAACCTTGGAGAGGGGAAGAGCGATCTTCCCCTCTTTTCTCTTGCATGGCCGCCCGCGGAAATTTTGACGAAATCGGGTTGCCCATGGCGCTGGCCTTGCTACTATCGCGGCACGATTTAAATCCGGAAGAACGGCCTGTCGATGGCGACAATTTTTTCCGCGCAATACCAATATCTCTGGATGGCGGCGCTTACGGCGGCGCTGTTTTTTCCTGTGCGCCATCTCATTTGGGTACTGACCGTGCGGCGTGTCGAGAAAAAGTATGGCGGTGAGACCGACGAGGCGGAGCGTCTGCGCTTGAAACGCCGCGCCGGCATCACCGCCGGGTTGTTGTGCTTCATCTTCTCGGTGGTCTACGTCTCGAATTTGTTCCAGGGTGCGCCATGAACGCGCGGGTAATTCGCCGCTTTGTTGTCCTGATGATCGTCATGGCGTTTGTCGTCGTCATCGGCACCGACTTGATCCGCGGATTCATGAGCCGTCCGCCGGGTGATTTCAATACCGAACGCGGCACCAACCGGCTGAGCGACGGGGAATTCGCCGATGCCCTGCAGCATTTCGACGCGGCCCTGAAAGAACAGCACGATCATCGCGGCGCGTTGATGGGCCGCGCATTGGTATTCGTTCAGACGGAGCGCTACCCCGAGGCGATTGCCGAATTCACCTACCTGATCGATAAGTTGAAACAAAGCCTGGAACCGGACGACATCAACGGCAAGGGCGTGCTCGCAGGCGCCTATGCCAATCGCGGGATCGTGCATGACCGCCAGGGGCGCCACAAGAAAGCGCTGGACGACTACATCATGGCGCTCAAAACCGATGAAGGTGCGGTGGAAGGGCCGGGACTGGTCCACAAGATCCTGTATGCCAGCCCCAGAGCGTCCTCGGTCCGAAAGCGCGCGCAGTATTTGTACGAACAGTTTCAGAAGCCGCCGGCGAAACGGCTCATGCGGGTACCCGAACTCGACGCCAAGGAACGCATGTACAAGCCGTAAGGACCGCTCAGCCGAACCGGACGACTTGCAGCACATCCTGCAACAGCACCAGCATAAAGAACACGGCGGCGATACAGCCGAACAGAAGACGCACGAAGTCGGACTTGCCTTCCGGCGTACGATACCGAATGCCATGTACGGCAATGAAGCCGGTCGCTACGAGAAAAACCGTATTGACCAGGGGTTCAAGCTCGCCAACCCCTTCAAACATCCGGAATCGCTACCTGTTTTTGGACCTGTTCCACAACGCATAAGGCTTATCACGGGTTGGTTCGATTGTCCTGCGGCGATTCGACGTAGGGCGGGAACTGGAACGGCAAACGTTTCGCCGACGCAAACTGGGCGATCCACACGGCACCGCCGATGCAAACGATCAAAACCGCCGCAACCTTGCAGAATTTAATCAGCCCTTCGGGAACGTGCGTGACATAATTGGCATCGTATCGATGGTAGGCCGGGTCGTTCGCGTCGATGCGACCGAGCGCCTCCTGGTCGATAATGTGCCGTGCATAGTACCGCGCCCAATGCGGCACCTGCGCCCGCAGCATATAGGCGGCGAACAATCGATCGATCAGCGCGGTCGGCAAATCCTCGCCATGCCATTCGAAATAGGCGAGCTGCAGCAACTGGAACTCGCCGATCATAAGGATATTGGCCGCCTGCGCGACGTCCGACTGGTCGGCGTTTCCGGGATCTTCCCGATCCGGTTTCATTAAAGTCTTAAAAAAGCCCGTCATCACGGCATCCTTATCACGATAACCCTAGCGGATCGCGGTTGCCGTACAATCCGAATTGACCAACTTTTCGGTCACATTGGCGTGCGCCAGGGAAACAGGGGCCACCTTCAGTCCGACTTGGGGCGCTGGCGGGACCGATGGATTTGCGCGGCGATCTACGCTAATACTTAAGCCATAATCGTCCTAAGGAAAGCGCGCCGCCCGAATTCACCGGCATGCGCGCCGGAGCCTGACAAAACCATGCCCAAAATTACCGGATCAACCGTCGTCAAGCTGGTCATCGCCTGTTTTTTGGTCGGCCTGTTTCTCGCCTGGTTCAATCTCGATCCGCGCGATTTACTGACGGAAACCGTAAAATTGGCGAAGGAGATGGCCAATTGGAGCGTCGCCCGGTTCGGCAAGGCGATGTCCTATATCATGGTTGGCGCCGTCGTGGTGCTGCCGATCTGGCTCGTATTTTATGTCATGCGCGCGGTACGCGGCAGAAAGTAAAGATCCGGGATGTCCGCTTTGGCCAGGTCCCATTCATTACATCGCGCGGCTTCTTAATTAAATTTGGCTTCCCTCGGTCGGCGCGAGCCGGTCGCGGCCGCGAGAATCGGGAATCAGGTTCAAAGTGCCGGTCCGTTCGAACGGAACCGGGCCGTGCAGCACGCTTTGCAATAATGCGCTGCCGACGATCCTGTAGTTGGCTGAACCGGATTCCGCGATAATCAGAAACTGCTTAAATAAATCGAACGAACTCGCCGATGCGTTTACCGATACCACGGCGCTGCTCAGCCGGGGAATGGTAACCCGCGTATTCGACAGGCCGGTCGCGAAATGCGAACCGTTGACGGTCATATCGAAGGAAATGCCGTCCAGCGGGATATCAAAATTATTCGGATTGCTGACCCGCAGCTGCACGACAAATTGTTGTTCGAACAGTCCCAGACTTTTGCCCGGATAGATATTCACCAAGGTTACTTTGGGTGGCACGACAGTGTCGCTGATGGCGCAGGCACCCAACAGGACGATAAACAGAACGGCGAGCGCTGATCTAAATGGCTTCACGGCACATCCTTTCCATTCTCCCGGACCCGCCGCACATGTAGCAGGATTAATCCCGAAACGTTAGTGCGCGCCGCCGGGTAAGGCAACCGCACGTCGGCGTCAAGCGGCGGCGCCGGCCCCACAAACTGGCCAAAACACCATCCTCTTGCGATAGTGAGTGCTCGGCTGCGTGGTCGCCGCTCCGGTTCCGACCGCAAGAGGATGCCATGATCAATCTCGGCCAGCTTGAACTGATCCGCGAATCCCTGGTGGCGGTGGTGAACGAGATGCGTGCCAACGTCATCCGGTCATCCTATTCGTCGATCATATACGAAGGGCACGATTTCTCCTGCGCCCTGGTCGCCGCGGATGGCCGCCTGGTGGCGCAATCGCTCGACGACAACCCGATCCATATTTTCGCGGTCCCCTATTCGGCCGCCGAGGTCGTCCGCAGTTTCGGCGACGATATCCATGAAGACGACATCTTTCTTCACAACGACCCCTATACCGGCGGCACGCATCTCAACGACGTTCTGATGCTCTACCCGGTGTTCCACGACGGGCGGCTCGGCCTGTTCGCCGCGACGCGCTGCCACTGGGGCGATGTCGGCGGCATGACGCCCGGCAGCCTGTCCGGCCGGGCGGAGGAGATTTATCAGGAAGGCATGCGGATCACGCCGACCCGGATTTGCGAACGGGGCCGGATGAACGATGCCTATCTCAATCTGCTGTTCGACAACATGCGTATCACGCATGAACGCAAAGGCGACTTCAACACCATGCTCGGCACAAGCCGAAAGGCGGCCGAACATTTGCGCCGGCTGTTCGCACGGTTCGGCGGCAATGCCCTGCTCGAGTCGGTGAATGAGTTGATCGCGCGGTCGGAATCGGTCATGCGCGCCTGCATCGCCGATGTTCCGGACGGAACCTACCGGGCGGAGGGCTACATCGAGGGTGACGGCAACAACACGGACCCGCTCGTCGCCCGCCTCGCCCTGACGGTCGATGGCGACCACATGACCGCCGATTTCACCGGCTGTTCGCCGCAGACCAACGGGCCCACGAATGTCGGTCCAGCGATGGCGCTGAACGCGGTCGGCAGCATCGTCAAATCGTTTCTCGACCCGGGCACCCCGGTGAACCATGGATCGTTTCAACCGATCGATGTCGTCAATCCGGTCGGCAGCTTCATCAATGCCCGGTTGCCGGCGCCGTGCGGCGGCATGGTGGAATGCCGCGCACTGTTGGGCGGCTTGATGGTCGGCGCGCTCGGCCAGGCGATCCCCGACAAACTGGTGGGCGACCTGAAGGGCGGCGCGAACCATGTCTATGTGTCCGGCCCGCAAGCCGGTGGCGGCCTTTTCCTGTGCTACGAATATCCCGCCGGCGGCACCGGTGCCAGCAACGGCGCCGATGGCGTTCACGCAGTGCGCGCCTTCCCGGAGGGCGATTTCAATTCGGTCCAATCGGCGGAAATTATCGAGGCGCAAAGCCCGTTGCGGGTCGAACAATACGGATTGCGGGACGGCTCCTGCGGCGACGGCATGTTTCGCGGCGGTCTCGGCCTCCGGCGCGACATCCGGGTGTTGACCGGCGGCGCCAGCCTCTCCGTCCTGTCGGACAAGAACATCATTCCACCCTTCGGCGTGGCGCACGGCCACAGCGGCGCGCCCAACCGGTTCACCGTCGTCCGCGATGGCGCGACCGTGGAGCCATCGTCGATGCCGGGCAAGGTCTCCGATTTCAAACTGCGCGCCGGCGACATCGTGCGCATGGAATCCTCGGGCGGCGGCGGCTATGGCGATCCGCTCGAACGCGCGCCGGCGCTGGTCGGAAAAGACGTATCGCTGGGCTATATCACGACGGCACAAGCGGAAGACCGTTACGGCGTTGTATTCGACGGCGACGCCGATATCGATGAGGACGCGACCCTGGCGAAGCGCGACGCGCTGCGCACAGGCCGCGTCGAGTTGGCGCTCGAACCCGCGAATGACGATGATTGGAACGAGACGCGCCGGCAGATCGGCGTTCCCGAGGCGGTCGTCGCACGGCTCGGCGCCATGCCCGGCGACATGGTCGAGGTGACCGCGGCGGGCGGTGTCGCCCTAAGGGGCTGGCTGACCGTAGATACGAAGGGTCCGGCGGATGCGCTGCGCCTGGGTCCGGCCGGTATTGCGGCGCTGGGTGCGCGGCCGGGCGACCGGGTTCGGCTCAACGCGGTGGGCCGGCGGGCGCCGCAATGACCGGAGGCCGTTATCTCGTCGGGATCGATGTCGGCGGCACGTTCACGGATGTACTGGCCTACGACCCGGCAAGCGAGCAACTTCTTTCCGCGAAAGTACCGTCCCTGCCCGGCGAGCAATGGCGTGGTGTCCTCGATGCGTTGGCCGCGCTCGGTATCGGCGGCGAGACCATTTCCGCTTTCGTGCACGGCACCACCATTGCCACCAATGCGCTGCTCGAACGCAAGGGAGCCCGGACCGGCATGCTGACGACCGGGGGATTCCGCGACGTCCTGGAGATCGGCAAGACGCGCCGCCTGATCGGCGGTCTGTTCGATATCGGCTGGCAAAGACCCGCGCCGCTGGTCAGCCGCGACAATCGCCTGGAGGTATCGGAACGCATGGCCGCCGATGGCTCGGTGCTAACACCTATCGACACCACCGCGTTGGAGTCGATCGCGGCGCATTTCCGGGAAGCAAATATCGAATCGGTCGCGGTCGCGTTTCTCAACAGCTACGTCAACCCGGCGCACGAGGCCGCCGCCGCTAACGATCTGCGGCAATTGCTGGCGCCTATCCCGGTTTCGGAATCGGCCGCCCTTGTCCCCGAACGCGGCGAGTTCGAACGGACCTCGACCTGTGTGCTCAATGCCTATCTGACGCCGGTCATGGCCGCCTATCTCGGCACGCTGCAGGACGCCCTGAAAAGCCAGAACGTCGATGCGCCAGTCAATATCATGGGATCGAACGGCGGCGCGATGACCCTGTCCGACGCCGCGGAACGGGTGGCGGGAACCTTCCTCTCCGGCCCGGTCGGCGGCGTCAATGGCGCGGTGCGGATCGCCGAGATGGCCGGGCTGCGTGATTGCATCACTTTCGACATGGGCGGCACCAGCACCGACGTGGCGCTGATCCACGATCTGACGCCTCGCATGTCGTACGACAATCAAATCGATGCCTATCCGCTGCAGATGCCGCAACTCGACATCCACACCATTGGAGCGGGCGGCGGCAGCATCATCTGGATTCAGCCGGACGGCACCTTGGAGATCGGCCCCCAGAGCGCCGGCGCGGTGCCTGGCCCCGCCTGCTACGGCCGCGGCGGCGCAGACGCGACGATCTCGGACGCGAATCTGCTGCTCGGCCGCCTGCCGACGGAACGATCCTTGAGTGGCGGCCTGGTCCTCGACAAGGGCAAGGCGGAAGCGGCCTTCCGCGCGCTGATGGAACCGCTCGACACCGACGACGCGATCCGTGTCGCCGACAGTGCGTTGCGGATTGCCGTCGCCAAGATGGCCGGCGCGGTTCGCACAGTCTCGGTTCACCGCGGCTTCGACCCGCGCGATTTCGCGCTGATCGGGTTTGGCGGGGCCGGGCCGATGCATGTCTTCCTGGTGGCCGAGGAATTGGCGATCCCGCGCGTGGTGATACCTCGCTTCCCCGGACATCTCTCCGCGCTCGGTCAAATGCTCGCCGATTTGCGGCACGATTCGGTCAACGCCTGGGGCGGCCGCCTTTCGGACCTGACGGCGGACGCCTTGCGACGGCGGGTCGAGGACATGACGGAGCCCGCCGCGGCTCGGCTTTCCGCCGACGGCATCGCACAGGACCGCCAGCGGCATGCCGTGTCGCTGGACATGCGCTACGCCGGCCAGTCCTTCACCCTGCCTATCCCCTGGGATGTGCAGGACCGGGATTTCGCACCCCTGCGCCGCGCCTTCGATGCCCGGCACACGGAAACCTTCGGCTACGCGGACCCGGAGAACGACGCGGAAATCGTCAACATCCGATTGGTGTCCACCGGCGTGGTCGACAAGCCGGCACTGCAGTTTGCGGCCGACGCCACCGATGACCCCATTGTCGAGCGGCGGCCCGTCTGGTTCGACGAATGGATCGATTGCCCCGTCTACGCGCGGGACCGCATGACAGTCGATTTATCGCTGACAGGCTCCGCCATCATCGAGGAGGCCGGCGGCACGTCGGTCGTCCCGCCCGGTTGGACCGTGACAGTAGATCCAAGTGGCGCGCTAATTTGCCAGCGTGAATATTCGGATACCTAGTACCGGATGGACGCCGCGGACACCCTATGCCGCGCCGTCGAGCGCCTGTTCGAGCGCTGATGTCGGCTGAAACACCACGTACCGCGCGGGCCGGTCGCCGACCCTGAACGACAAATTTGCGCCTTTCGGCACATGCAGGATATCGCCCGGGCCGACGCTCTTGCGCTCCGCCGCGATCGCCGCCTCGATGGCGCCGCCGATGACATAGATGAATTGTTCGTGCGCCGTCTGTTCCGCGCCGTCATCGCTCCCGGCAGGACACTCGATGAACCCGAAGGATAGCCGCGTTCCCTCGACCCAGAAGCTGCGCCGTGCCGATGCGGCGGCGGCGTCCAGCCGCTCGATGATCGGAAAGTAGCTGTCGCCGGGCGCCTCGGGCAGCCCTTCCGAGTCGCCCAACGTGGCCGCGCCGCCCGGTTGTTCGCCGCGCGCCAACGCCTGCTTCAGCTCATCGATCGACAGGGCCTGCTCCGGCGGCGCCTTGTCGGCGGCGACGCCGACCATCGACCAGGTGCGGTCCTTGACGTAAAGGTAGCTCACCGTGCCATCGAGCGTCGCCTTCATCGAGTGCAGCACGTTCGGCGCCACATGCACGAAGGTGCCGGGGGGAACCACGCGATGATTCGAGCCGACGATTGAGTCGATCTTGCCGAGCAGCGGAAAGACCATCAGTTCGTTCGGATGGTAGTGAAGCTTCGATCCCGTCCCTGCATCCTTGTTGTTCAGGCGCAGGTTCATGTAATCGCCCTCGATGATCGGCCCCTTACCCGTGGAAAGATGCGGATTGGACACGATGTCCTCGAGCTGCTCGAAACGGTAGAACGGCACGGCCTATCTCCTTTGGGTGCGGTGTGTCGGCAAGAATACACCAAAGAATCAGGGCAAAAGACGGGTACGTCAAACCGCTTGTCGCAAGGGCTTTCCGGAACCCGCCGCGACCGTCCGGAAGTGCGGTTCATGCAGGAGAAAGCCGGATTGGCGAGCGAGCGCGGCAATTACCGGGGGTGACGACGATCCCTCTTGCCGGATGCGCCGGAATTCGGCAGGATTCATTTCCAGGGTTTTCATCGATATCGTGATCGGCGTACTGCCGGGAATTTCAGACCTCCCGGGCACCGCGCTGCGGTCACGGCCAAGTCAGATAGGGGAGAGGCCTAGTCATGCCAGACGACGTCAAGGAATACCGATGGATCGGCAAACGGACGATCCGTCCCGATGGGGTCGACAAGGTCACCGGCAGGGCGGCTTTCGGCGCGGACTATGCGATGCCCGACATGCTTGTCGGCCAGGTGCTGCGCAGTCCGCATGCGCATGCACGCATTCTCTCGATCGACACCAGCAAGGCCGAGGCGATGCCGGAGGTCAAGGCGGTGGTGACGTCCGCCGACTTCCCGGAAATTCCCCCGGAAGAGGCGACCAAAGGCACCGCGCCGCCAAACTTCCGCCACCTGTCGCAAAACCTGATGGCACGGGAAAAGGCCTTGTATGAAGGCCACGCGGTCGCCGCAGTCGCGGCAACGTCGCCGGCGGCAGCCAAGAAGGCGCTGTCGCTGATCGAGGTCAAATACGAAGCGCTGCCGCACGTCATTGACGTGGAAGAGGCCATGAAACCCGGCGCCCCAGTGCTGCACGACGATCTCTTTACCGACGGCGTCGACCCGAAACCCCAAAAACCGTCCAACGTGGCGAAACGCCTCGAATTCTCGATCGGCGATTTGGAGGCCGGATTCGAGGAAGCGGACATCGTCGTTGAAAAGAGCTACACCACCAAACCGGTGCATCAGGGTTATATCGAGCCGCATGCGGTGGTCGCCGACGTGGCGGAAGACGGGCAGGCCAAGATCTGGAGCAGCAGCCAGGGTCATTTCATGATCCGGCAATACTGCGCCGGATTGTTGAACATGCACGTCGCCGATATCCGCGTGACGCCGGCCGAAATCGGCGGCGGCTTCGGCGGCAAGACGACGGTCTGGCTGGAACCGCCGGCAATGCTGCTGTCCCGCAAAGCGGGGCGTCCGGTGAAAATGACGATGAGCCGCGCCGACGTATTCCGGGCGACCGGCCCGACTTCCGGCTCGGCAATGACCTGCAAGATCGGCGCGCGCAAGGACGGCCGCATCACCGCGGCGTCTCTGGAAGTCAAATTCCAGGCCGGCGCCTTTCCGGGATCTCCCGCCGGGCAAGGCTGCATGTGCGCCTTCACCCCCTATGACATTGAGAACGCGAAAGCGGTTGGGTACGACGTCGTCGTGAACCGGCCGAAGGCGACCGCCTATCGGGCGCCCGGCGCGCCTATTGCGGCCTTTGCGGTCGAAAGCACATTGGATCAGGTCGCCCGCGGCCTGGAAATGGACCCGCTCGAATTGCGCGCGAAAAATGCCGCGCACGAGGGAACGCGGACGGTCTACGGACCGATGCTCGGTGTGGTCGGCTACGAGGCGACGCTCGAGGCGGCAAAGAATCATCCACATTACACGGCCCCGCTTGGACCCAATCAAGGCCGCGGCATTGCCTCCGGCTATTGGTTCAATGTCGGCGGCGAAACCAGTGCCGCGGTCAGCGTTACCGAAGACGGTACCATCATGGTTATGTCGGGCACGCCCGATATCGGCGGTTCGCGGGCCTCGCTGGCCATCATGGCGGCCGAGGTGCTCGGCGTCGATATCAATAATGTGCGCGCGATCATTGCCGACACCAGTTCGCTCGGTTTCAACCGTCACACCGGCGGCAGCCGCGTGACCTTCGCGGCCGGCATGATGGTAACCGAAGCGGCCAAGGACGTTGTGGAACAACTCCGAGAGCGTGCGGCGAGAATCTGGGACATCGACGTCGACGCGGTGACGTGGGCCGACGGCCGAGCGCGGCCGGCGGGCGACAACGCCGGCAAGTTCGAGCCCCTGAGCCTCGCCGACATTGCCGGCAAGTCGATTTCCACGGGCGGCCCCATCAATGCCCGGAAATCGACGAACGTGCAGGCGCCGGGCCCGGCCTATGCGACTCAAATCGTCGACGTCGAAGTCGATCGCGATACCGGCCAGGTGCAAATTCTCCGCTATACCGCGGTGCAGGATGCGGGCCGCGCAATTCACCCGAGTTATGTCGAGGGCCAAATTCAGGGCGGCGTCGTCCAGGGCATCGGCTGGGCGCTGAACGAAGAGTATATCTACGACAAGGATGGGCACCTCGAAAATCCGGGATTCCTCGACTATCGCATCCCGGTAGCCTCGGATTTGCCGATGATCGATGCCGTGGTCGTCGAAGTGCCGAATCCGTCTCATCCCTTCGGTGTCCGTGGCGTCGGCGAAGTGCCGATCGTGCCGCCGATGGCCGCCATTGCGAACGCGATCGAGGACGCGATCGGGTTACGCATGACCGACCTGCCGATGTCGCCGCCGAAGGTCTTGGCGGCGCTGGACAAGGAGGCCTGAGGCGTTGGTCCAGGTCCTGCTGAGCCGGGAAATCGCCCGCAAATATACCGGCGGCGAAGTCCGGATCGAGATCGACGGCGAGAATGTACGCGGTCTGATCCGGGCGCTCGACGAGCGCTTCCCGGGGCTCGGCGAGATCTTGCGCACCGACATGGCCGTCGCAATCGATGGCCAGATCTTTCAGGACGCCAGCCTCGAGCCGGTGCCGCCGGGAAGCGAAGTCTGCTTCCTGCCCGCCATCGAGGGCGGCTGACCGGCCCGGACCGCCTGATTAATTTCAGCATCCGAAGACGACCGCCCGGCTGTCGCCTGAAGTATCGGCAAAACCAAAATTTCAGGCTGTCGAGGGTCTATGGTGATGAAGGGGCCGGCCGACTCATTTCCTTCGCCGTCCCAATCCGGGCGGCCTATCGCGGGAACAGGAACCCTAATCGGTCTTTAACCCAATCCCGTTGCGCTTTTTCGCTCAAACGGAATGCACCTGCATCAATGACAAAATGAACGTACACAACCGTCGTGGCGGACGCGAGCAGCCAATTCGTGAAAAACTTCTCGGTGGAAAATCCACCTGCCGCCGCTATTTCGACGTCGGCCTGCATCCTGTAAACGCCCCAAAGAATAATGGCTGCGGTTAACGCCACGCCTGGGACGCAGCGCCATAATGAGAACGCCTTCTTCGTCGCGTGGATGTCGATGGATCGCTTGACGAACAATTCTCCCGCCGATCCCGCGGCGTTCGCCATGAGATACATGATGACGGTGTACTGAATTGCGTGGGCCGTCACATACCCGATGTTCACAGCCAACACACTTCCCGGATTCAATACCCGGGCGAGAAACACCATGCTGAAGAACGTTAGGGCCAGCAAGAAGAACGCGGCCGTGACGGCGTTATACCGCTTCCTGTGCACGAAGATGTTGCCAAGGGCCAGCGCAAGAACGCACAGATAGGGAAATACGACGAAATCCGCAATTCGGACGAACAACTCGTGAAGCCAAACCCATCCAACGGGGTTCGGAAACCCAAGCGGATAGTGCGCGGCTATGGCTAACAGGCACGACGCATTGACGAGACTTTTCTCGATGTTGTTCGGCGTCGGGCGGCCTTCGGCCAGGCAAACGAGCGCACAAACGCCGATATTTTGCTTGCTGAAATGCCATAAATTCCACGGGATGATAATAAATATGGCAATATTGAATAACGTTTCATTCGCCGACAGAAATACCGGCAATATTAATATCAGAACAATCGGAATATAAATAAATCTGTATTTATGATTTCCAACAATTTTCCGGAAATCTCTGTCGAAATACATTAAGATAGTTTCGCCAACATGGCCTTGACCGAACAAGAAAATCAGCACTGTCAGCTGCATCTCGACGACCGTAAATTTTCCATCCGACAACGAAAAATACAGCATAAAGGCCAATATCGGGATCAGGGTCCCGGCCACCATCGTCAACGAAAAGAGCCGCCGAAGCTTACTGCTCGACAAGGCTTCCCGATCGACATCCAAAACTGCTGTGCTCACGGAAAATCCATTTCGAGGGAATTGATTTGTGAATTCTTGTCCATGGATTTGCTTTCGCGGAATACGAGAAATGTCCCCTCAAGGCGAACAGCCGCCGAAGATCCCGTAATTTGCGGCTGAACCGCTAACAAATGGTTACCTGCCGAGCCGGATGGAAAGCCAAGTGACTGATTCGCTTTACTTTACCGAATCCGTGTTTTAGCACGCAGGCATGACCGCCACCCCGCGCCAATCATCTCGAGGCAAATTTGAACGGCCCAAACAGCCAAGCGAAGCGGAATTCACCGCAGAAATAGGCGCCGAAGTCGATCCGGATCGCGAACCCGACTTTCGTGCCGCGGGCGGCCCTGATAATCGTCGCGGCGAATGATTTTGCCGACGCCGTCCTATCATGACACCGAGCCATCAATGCAATATGCAAAACACCGTAACAGTGCGGCGGCATAGTCATGTGTGGACGGGATGAGTTGAGAAATTGGTATAATTTGTGGATTGTATATGCCGATGCCTCAAAACAAGCCCGCAGGGACACCATGCGCATCCTGGTTTTCGCTCTTACCCTCATATTATTTGCCTTGCCAGGAACACCGGTCGCTGCGGGCGAGGGAAAATTGGTCCACGTCTTGCGCTTTTACGATTACAAGCTGGGGTCGGTGCAGGATTGGTTGCAGGGTAAAGGATTTAAATTCGAACAGGATGCGCAACGCCGCGATCATATCGACCTGGATGTCGGACAGACCGGACTAACCGTGGAAGCCAAGCGGCGCTCCTTCGGCGTCATGCCAAACGAGTCCGTCAATGTGCCCGATTTCAGCTATATAGAAATCGACTGGGGCGTGAACAAATTCCCAAAAGGAGCTTCATACGAGCAAGGAATACGGAATGAGGCGCTGATCGTCTTCGTATTCATGGGTGATGAACGTCAGCCGAGCGGATCCATGTTCATCCCTGACAGTCCCTATTTCATAGGTCTCTTTCTGTGTCATGGAACCGATAAGGTGAAACACCCCTACGTCGGCGCCTATTTCAAAAAGGGCGGACGGTATGTTTGCACCAATAGACCAACCAGTGGGAAGTTGGTCACCTCCCGGTTCAATCTAAAGGAGGCGTACCGAAATTATTTCGATAAGGAGAACGATGATGATCCCGCCATCTCCGGAGTCGCCCTGGGATTGGATACAAAAAAGGCCAAAGACAAGGGCCGGACATCGGCGTTCATTCGCGAAATCCGTTTTTTCCGCTGATCCGCCGTTGGCGAAAAACATTCACTCCCAAGAACTGTTACCCAATTAATATTTAGACCTGTCCCAGCCAAAACTCGTATCGGGATGTAGGCATGATGGAGTCCGCCAAGCTTAGGCACCGGTGTGATGGTTTCGCCTATCCCGATCACATGGTCCGTCAAACGGTCAAGGCGCGACGCGAAGATGAGATTTTTAGGAGAAACAGGCCGTTTTTGCAGACACAAGCCCATTACAGTGCCCGTATAGCCAGTGTCAGTCTCCGCCGGCTGCGGCGTGAATGGCCGCGAGGTAACCGAAAGTCAGAGCCGGCCCGATCGTAATGCCCGGTCCCGGATACGCGCCCTGCATGATCGACATCATATCATTGCCGCATGCATAAAGGCCCGGTACTGGAGTGCCGCTCCCGTCAAGCACCTGCGCATGCGCATTCGTCGCCAGGCCACAGGCCGTTCCCAAATCTGCCGGATAGACCGCGACTGAATAAAACGGCGGCGTCTCGATCGGCGCGAGACAGGGATTTGGCCGAACGTCATGATCACCGAAATGACGCTGGTAAACGTTACCTCCCCGCCCAAATTCGGTATCGACACCCGTAAGCGCATCGCGGTTGTGGCGCTCGACCGTTTTGGTGAGAGCCTCGCCGTCGATGCCGAGTCTCCGCGACAATTCACCGAGGGAAACCGCTTCGGTCAAATAACCCGCAGACTTGTAAGATTTCAGCCGAACCGTCATTGGATGGATCGCACCAAGGCCATATTTCCAAAGGAAGCGGCGATCGCAGATGAGATGGGCCGGCACGGCGGACCCCGCATTGTTCGTGCGCAGCATCGCCCGGACGAACTCGTGGTAAGAAACGGCCTCGTTCGTGAAGCGCCGGCCCTGTGATGTTACCGCGATGAGCCCAGGCTTGCCGCGGTCGGTCACCGTATGCGGAAAGACGACGTGCCGCCCGTCAGCGCGCCGGTAATGCGACGCCGGCACCCAGTACGCCGGGCCGAATTCACCGATGTCCATCTTGCCGCCTGCGCCCGTCCCTAAGCTCAGGCCATCTCCCGTTCCCCCGTCGGCCGTCGCCGTGAGCTCTTCTGCGCCAAGCGGAAAGAGGGATTTCCGGCGCGCGCCATCATGGGAAAATCCGCCGGTAGCGAGTATCACGGCGCGGCGCGCCCGGATAAGGCGCTCGCTCCCGTCTTTATCCGCCACGACGACCCCTGCAGCCCGCCCGTCGCGCATCTCCAGCCGAACGACATCCACGCCAAGCCGGACCGGAACGGACCGGTCCAGCAGCGACTTCAATAGCCGGGCAACAAGGGCATTCCCAAGAACGAGATCCGTTCCCCGCTGATGTCTCAGCCTCTGAAAGAAATATGCCGACACCAGACGAGCGACGCGCCCAGCCGACCTGAATGAACGGAACATGTTGCGGAAATGCGGAATATCCGCTCGCGCGACCATCATACCGCCAAACAGCGTGAATTCCGGCAATGGCGGCCGAAGCATCGCGAAGGCGGTACCGAGTTCACGGCCATCGAACGGGACCGGCTCGAGCACGCGACCGCTGGTGGTAGCACCCTCAGCGTCCGGATAATAGTCGGGATAAACGGGGACCGGCTTTAACTGCACCGCGGTATGGCGCTCCAGACAAGCGATCGCCTCAGGAGCCGCATCGAGGAAAGCGTCCCGCAAATCACGGCCGCGCTCCGTTGGAACCGTAGCGAGAAGATAGGACTCGGACTTTGCTCGACTATCGCCGCCCGCTTGGTCGAAATCGCAGTTGGGCGCCCATACCATCCCGCCGGAAATCGCGGTTGTGCCGCCGACGTACCAGGACTTCTCCAGGAGAATCGTTTGCAGCCCTTGAACCGAAGCAACACAGGCCGCAGCCATGCCGCCCGCACCGGCGCCGAGGACGACGACATCAGTTTCTTCATTCTCCGGGACTACGCCGGGCTTCGACATCATGATTTGTTGGCACCTTTCGATAACCGCGGCTGCGGCTGTCACGGTCTCTCAGACCGAGCGCCCGATACAGAGACGTTCATGCTATCGTGGCGAATGGGATTTTGCATCCGCTGAGGCTACGGACCGCCCCGCCAACCTCAAGCCAGCAGTGTCAGAGAAAAATTTTAATACTTGGGGCCGTCGTCAAACCCTTCGGGTCGATCCGGGCGAATCTCG